>OLSH01000965.1_pt1 | contig 18399 bp, 18 predicted proteins | sample 1643221 | NCBI WGS metagenome assembly OLSH01 (sample SAMEA3136681, study PRJEB25190) | human gut metagenome | biome: human gut; feature: human-associated habitat; material: faeces | place: Austria | collected 2013 | reverse complement strand
CATATCCAGCTTGGAAGGCTGGTGTTCTACCACTGAACTACACCCGCAGGTTATTCTGTTGTTGTGTGTCTGTCCTTAAGACGTTATTTATCATATAATAAATTGTTCCAATTGTCAAGACATTTTTTACAATTTTTTTCAAGGAAATTTTGCCGTTACTATTCACAGGACTTCGCCTCTTCCGGGACTGTAAACAGTAATATTTGAACTTCTTTTCAATCTATGTTATGCTGTAGATACTTATGTGTGCTGAAAAATGCATTTATACTTTTCAGCACAGTCATTCGGACAATCCTTTGTCCTAAATCAAATGAAGAGGAAGGGTGTTGATTTTGAAAATACAAGAATCCGCAGAAAACTATCTGGAAACTATTCTCGTGATCGGGAAAAGGAAATCCCATGTGCGCTCCATTGATATTGCCAATGAACTGGACTTCTCCAAGCCCAGTGTCAGCGTTGCCATGAAAAATCTCAGAATCAACGGCTATATCGAAGTTGACTCCGAGGGATTTATCACTCTTACACCGGAAGGCCGGAAAATCGCAGAAAAAATATATGAACGTCACCAGCTCCTCTCCGGCTGGCTGATACGCCTGGGCGTTGACCCCAAAACAGCAGCCGAGGATGCCTGCCGTATGGAACATGTCATAAGCGCCGAGAGTTTTGATGCCATCAAAAGACATACTCACGGTGTCAATAAGGAATAGAAAGCGTTTTATTTGATATGAAAATATTATTGGTAACAGAACAATTCTGTCTGGCAAACAACGGCATGACGATCTCCAGTCAGCGATTCGCACGGATCTTAAGAGAACACGGGCATGAGGTCCGTATGATGGGGTACAGCAGAGAACCTGCAGACGCGGACGGAGAATATGCCTATGCCATGAAAAAGCTCACCATCCCCATATTTGACAGCCTGATCACCTCCCAGGGAATGATATTTGCAAAAGTGAACAGGAAAACCATTCGCGATGCCCTTATGTGGGCCGATCTGGTACACATCCTCTCGCCTTTCGCCCTTTCCCATGTAACCATAAAAATGTCCCGTCTCTATGGTGTGCCCTTTACAGGTGCCTTTCACGTGCAGCCTGAGAATATTACCTCCTCCATCCATCTGAGCAGAGCTGATCTTGTGAATGATGCCATTTATCACTGGTTCCATTTTTATATCTACCGCTACTGCCGTCATATCCACTGTCCCAGCAATTTTATTGCCGGCGAACTCAGCTCCCGTGGTTATCACTCACAGCTCCATGTGATTTCCAACGGCATTGACCCGGATTTTGTATACCGCAAATCCCCCAAAGCCAAAGCTCTGGAGGGAAAATTTGTGGTGCTCATGGTTGGACGTCTCTCCATTGAGAAACGGCAGGATGTACTGATAAAAGCTGTGTCCCGTTCCCGGTACGCAGATCAGATCCAGCTCGTCCTGGCAGGTAAAGGCCCCCGAAAGGACGCCCTGCTGAAGCTGGCAGAAAAAGAACATCTGACCAATCCCATACAGATACACTTTTTTCCGAAGAATCATCTGCTGGAGCTGATTTCCATGAGTGATCTGTACGTACATGCCGCGGACGTGGAGATAGAAGCCATGTCTTGTATGGAAGCATTTGCCGGCGGTCTGGTGCCTGTCATCGCCAACAGCCGCAAATCCGCCACACCACAATTTGCGCTGGATGAACGAAGCCTCTTCAGAGCAGGTGACAGCGATGACCTGGCTGCTAAGATTGACTACTGGATCGAGCATGAGCATGAGCGGAAGATCATGGAGCACAGATACAGTGAGCTTGGCAAAAAATATGCTCTCGAAAACTGCGTCCGCCAAGCAGAGGAAATGTTCCAACAGGAGATGGAGGAGCATAAAGGAAAAAGGAGGCGTTTCATTTGCCGGAAAAAAAGACCGGATCAAACAAGATCTTGAAAGAGGATGAGCATGTTCTTCACATGTGGCAGCCTTTTTCTTTTGAAGTAAAAAAAGGCTACGATTACCGGCGCACCAATCCCATCTCCCGCCTTACCTCCTCCCTCCTAAAAACGGTCGCGGTGCCTGTCCTTTCAATATTTGACCGCATTGTGCTGGGTTCCCGCATTGACGGCTGGAAAAACCTGCGCCGTCTTAAAAATACCGGTGCGGTCACTGTCTGCAATCATGTTCACGTACTGGACTGCACTTTAGTGGAGCAGGCTCTCTGGAAAGAGCGCACCTATTTCATCACCCTGGCATCCAACTTTAAAATCCCTCTCGTACGGCACTTGATCCGTATTCTGGGAGGTGTCCCCCTGCCGACAGATGTACAGACCACTGCGGAAATGTTTTCGGAGATGGGAAAAGCGCTGAAAAAAGGTGCCTGTGTACAGATATATCCGGAGGGAATCCTTCTCCCTTACTGCCGGGGGCTCCGTCCTTTCCGAAGAGGCGCTTTTTATCTGGCAGAGGAAAACCAGGTTCCTGTACTTCCCATGGTGATAACCTTCCACAGTCCCACAGGCATCCGCCGGATTTACAAACGAAAGCCTTGTCTGCATCTGCACATCCTTCCGCCGCTCTGGCCTGACCCTGCCCTGCCCAAACGGCAGCAGATAAAGGACCTTCAGGAGCGCTGTTTTTATTCCATGCATAAAAAGATCACGGAATCCCGCTGAATTACCTGCGGTTTCCCGTGATCTTTTTATTATGCCAGACCTTTTTCCTCCAGCCAATCTGCCAGAATATGTTTTCCGGCTTTGATCTTCCTTGCACGGAGCTGAAACTCTATCAGCGTAAGCCCGGTAAATACCACACAAAGAATGATCATAAATATCACTGCGTTCTGAATGCTCTCTCCTCCTGAGATCGTACTTCTGAAAGCTTCCACCGAGTATGTGAACGGCACCCATTTATGAAGATACGGCACAAAGGAGCCTGAAATCTCCAGCGGATAAGTCCCCACAGACCCGGCAAGCTGGACTACCATAAATACCAGCATCAGGAAGCTTCCCACTTTGCCGATAAAATTAGTAAAGAAATACATCACTGACATAAATGCCACACTGGCCAGACACGCAAATCCCATGGTCCTGCCCATCTCTATGGGATCAAACCCGTCAAATACATGAAGAAGCAGTACCATGGCAACAGCCTGCAGGACTGCTATGGCATAAAGCACAGATGCCTTGCTGAGCCACCAGGAAAATCCTGATTTTAATTTCCCTTTGTATTTCGTCAGCGGGTACATCAGGCTGAATGCAATACATCCCACCCATAATCCCACACTCATCATATAGGGCGCCATAGCATGCCCGTTATTCTCCACTGTGGTTATCATAGTTTCATTTGTCTCAACCGGAGCGGCAAACATTTCCACTGTGTTATCTGTAGTCTTTGTATTTTTCACCTGTTCTGCCCCATCCAGAAGGCTGGTGCTGAGCGTATGGGAACCGTCAGCAGCCTGGAGAATGCCGTCCCCCAGCTCTGCGCTTCCATCTCTGAGCTGACCGGCCCCCTTCTGGATCTGCCCTGCTCCTTCACTTAACTGAGAAGCTCCATCCAGCAGTGTACTGTTATTTGCCGTAAGCTCACCGGTTCCTGAAACCAGAGAACCGGTCCCATCCTTCAACTGCGCGGCTCCGTCATAGAGTTGACCGCTTCCCGCAAGAAGCGCTTTTGCTCCGTCATCCAGACGTTTTGCTCCGTCCGACAGGGTTCCTGCACCGTCATCCAGGCTGCCGGCTCCCTGGTCAAGCTGACTGACGCCCTCTGCCAGTTCCGGCACCTTGCCCTGCAGCGTTTGGGCACCTTCCTTTACCCGGCCTGCCCCGTCACTTACACCGGTGATGCCATCCAGAAGACTGTCTGCACCGTTCAGGAGGGGCTTCATTGCTTCTGTCCTGAATTGTCCGCCTGCTGCTGCCGCCTGCTCTATTCCTGCCTTCAAAAACGGGGTTTTCTGACTCAGTCCATCTGTTCCCGCTTCCAGCTTTTCGGCACCTGCCTTTGTCTGAGTGGCCCCGGAATGCAGTGCCTCAGCTCCTGTCTCCAGTGCTGCCATCTTCTCTGCAGCCGCTTTTACGCCGCCGGTGTATGCAGCCGTTTTCTCCGCAAGCAGTTCACTGCTGTCACGCAGTCCGCCTACCGCATTCACTACCTGTTCCATCACCTGCGCATCCGCGGCAGATGGCTGGAGGTTCTCTGCACCGGACATGATCTGCCCGTCAACACTGTCAAGTCCTTGAACTGCCGCGTCTGCCGCCGCCGAGACAGATTCCCCGGCTTCTCTCACAGCACTGCTGCTCTCTCTGAGCTGAGCCGCCGCACTTTCCAGGCGGCTGTTGCCCTCATATACGGCGTTTTCATTTTCCTTTGCCACAGCTATGGCCTGGTCAGCAATTGCTGCTGCCTGGCCTATATCACCAGAGGCCACAGCTTCCTCAAGGGCAGCCTCCAGTCCATCAGCAGATACCGGATCCACACTGCCAAGGGCATCTGCAGAGGCCTCCAGATCCCCGGCTTTTCCCTGCAGTCCATCTCTCACCCCATACAGTGTTTCCAAAGCCGCCTTTGCATCTGATACATCCACTTTTGACTGTGCAGCAGCCGCTTCCCCTGAATTCTGTGCACTGCCGCCTCCTTCTTTGCCTGTTGTCAGCATAGTGTAAAGCTGATCCAGCCCCTGGTTCAGTGCGGATACACCATCTGCCAACTGCTGGGAATTGGCTCCGTCTTCCCCGTTGACAGCCTCCATACCGGCCTTCAGCATTCCTATTCCTGTCTTCAGATCTCCGCTTCCGGCCTCTAACACTTCTGTCCCCTCAACAAGAGCCCCTGCGCCTTTATGGAGCTGTTCTGCCGCATCCGGCAGTGTCTCTGTACTCTGACGAAGTGTTTCCAATCCTCCGCAAAGCTCTGCCATGGCTGCATCTGCATTGGATACCCCCACTTTCAGGGACGTACCTCCTGTTTGCAACTGCGCCGCTCCCCCTGCCAGTGCCCCTGTACCCTGGACAAGCTGATCCACTCCGCCTCTCAGCGCAGGTATCTGTCCATCCAGTTTTGAAAGCCCCGCATGCAGTGTTCCCGCTCCGCTCTTCAGTTCCTCTGCTCCCGACGCCAACGTACCGGTACCGTCAGAAAGCTCATTTACACCTGATACCGCTGCTGCCGCACCATCCTTCAGCTCAGCCGCACCGGAATCCAACTGGCCGGCGCCATCCTTGACTGTACTCACGCCGTCCACATAGGCTTTCAGCCCCACACGCAGGGTGTCGCTTCCTTCCCGAAAGGTTAGAGAACTGTCCGCCAAGGTCTCAAGATTATCTGTAATGGTCCGGTTCCCGTCTGAAATCTTATTTACACCATCCTTCAGATCCCTGGAGCCATCAGCAGCCTCCTGCATCCCGTCCCCCACCTCAGCGATCTGGTCAAACACAGCCTGGGTATAAGTCTTTGTCACTTCCTCAGCCACACTGTTTTTCACCTTCTCCATGGCAGTCTCACTCATCTTGGACGCGATATAATTGGTTCCCGGATTCGTCTGATACGCAAGCTCCATCTTCTCAGGCTTCTCATCCATCACCGTAGCAGCATTTGCGGAAAAATCCTCCGGAATCGTGATCACCATATAATAGGTTCCGTTCCTGAGCCCTCTCTCTGCTGTCTCTGCATCCACAAAATTAAAGCAAAGCGATTCTTCTTCTCTGAGCTTATCTGTCAGCTCCTCCCCCACATTCAATTCCCTGTCATTATATGAAACCGCTTTGTCTTCATTCACTACCGCCACCGGCAGCTTATCCAAATTTCCATAGGGGTCCCACATTGAACCCAAAAAAAGTGTAGTATAAATCGTTGGAATCAAAACAATAGCCACAACAACCACTAAAAGAAGCTTATTGTGGACCAGTCCCTTCCATTCCTTTCTCAGCAAATCACATTCCCCTTTCTGTTACCAATTTTATCAGCACGCCATCCACACCCTTTTTACCATTCTATGCCCCGCCTTTGTTTTTGCTTGACTAAAATTCTATTAATAGATACCGTGTTGATTTTTAAGGTAATCTGTATTATACTAAAACCACTTGATCCTCACAACCATCAATTCCCCCTCACCCTATCCATTACTAGACATTTCTGCATATATTTGTTGCATTTTATACTTTTTTAACAATTGTCTTCCCACTTGAAACAGCTAGGAAAGGAGGCTCCCCTATGCCCAAAAAACCAGACCGCCGTATCCGTAAAACAAAATCCCAGCTCCGCGCTGGTCTCTCAAAACTCATGCAGCACAAAAGCATCAAAGAGATCACAGTAAAAGAACTGGTAGAAGAGGTCGACATCAACCGCTCCACCTTTTACCTCCACTATACTGACATCTACAACATGCTGGAAACCATAGAAAACGAACTCCAGGAAGAAATACTGAAGATCATCCAGGAACATCCTGTCAGCCCCTTCAACGAAGACAGTTTCCCTTTTATAGAAGACATCTTCCTGACCCTCTGGGAAAACAAAGACATCTGCAGCGCTCTTTTAGGCCCCAACGGTGACATGTCCTTTGTCAGCCGCATAGAGAGCATCATATCCGAACACAGCCTGAAAGTCCTGAAGGCCACCTTCCCGGAAAATATGGACAGCCTGAAATACTCCTATTCCTTCTGTCTGACGGGATGTATCGGCCTGATAAAAACCTGGCTGGATTCCGATACCGGTGAATCCCCCCAGCACATGGCTGATCTGACCTTCCGTCTTATCATGAACGCGCTAAAAGACATTTATCCGTAACCGTTCGTCTTCTTCTGTCGCGCCGGCTCTAACCTTTATCCAAAGCCTTACTCTGCCCGCCGACTGCGGTTTTCTACCGGTTTCGGAAAAAAAACGGCCCGCCGTCTTCTATATCTCCGCCCCATGCAGTATAATCTGCATAACGCATTGATATAGAAGACGGCGGGCCAATCCTGCCTAGTGCATCTCTGCATGCTTTCCGAACCAATCGTCCCTGAGTGCCGCGTAAAGCTCCGCATCGGTGGCATCCACATATGGCTTCACATAAAAGATACCCGCCACACCACAGGTCAGTGTACCTATCAGAAACCAGCCGATAAAAGAAAGATCCAGAACAAAGGCTTCCCACTTCTGTCCATACATCATTTCCTTGCTGATCCGCAGTGCCTCCCTGTAATGGATATCCGGCTGCTCGGCCAGAATATAAGGGACCATGCGGTAGGCATAGCTCATCACGATTCCCGGGATCACAAACAGCAAAGTCCACAGAGCAACAAACAGATTCTTCATAAACATAACCAACACGGAATTCCCGTAAAACCCACTCTGAAAGCCAAACAGCAGCTTGGAGACTGGTGCATTATAATCACGGTTCTCCACATAAAATCTACAGGCTCCCACCAGCAGCATCTGAAAGATAAAAATATCAAGAAGGATCACAGCCAGGGAAACAGCCCCTGCGGTAAATGCACTTCCTCCCCAGTTGAAAAATGAATGACTCCAGTCCAGCTTCAAGTGAAGTCCCGGAATCTCAAGAAACGGACCTCCCGAGCCGTCACCGTTATAGTTACGCCCGTACTTTGTAGCCACAAGAGCTGATATCAAGGATACCAATACTGCCGGCCCGTAATTTTTCAGGAAATTTGCTTTGCCGCTCATCTTCAGATCAATTCTGTTCCACATAATCTCATCCCCATTCCCCGGAACCATTGAACCTGTTTCCGGATAATTCTCACTGTTCCATATTACCATATTTTCATGGAGAATGATACTTCTTTACTGCATTTTCTACCTGAACAATATTATTGATCCCTTCTGTTGCCCCCAGCTTCTGCACTGCCAGTCCGCCGCAGACGTTGGCATATGCCGCTGCTGTCCGCAGATCCATGTCCTGTGACAGGGCGTACACAAATCCTGCCGCAAAACTGTCACCGGCTCCTGTGGTATCCACACACCGGATGCGGGGAACAGCCGGGCAGTCTCCCTGCCGCCAAGCTTTGGAAAAACAAAGATACTGGCAAAACACAGGATTTTTACCCCCTGCAGATAATCCCCCTCCAGATGCTCCGCAGAGAGGCTGCGCAGCGTGCCATGAGGATTCGTCAGAAAACTCCGTTCTCCGCCCTCTTTCACCAGAACCACATTGATCCCTGTATCCACGCCGGCTTCTGTCCTGGCATGATCAAGTCCGATTCCCCATTTACGGCAGTGTGCCCGGATAAGCTCTGAGGCCGGGTCGCTGCCCAGCACGGTCAGAAGCTGGACACTTTCCCCTAATTTTGCCAGAACAGTGGCTTCGTTCAGGGCATCCCCTCCTGCCCTCATGGTGATAGCATCAGCCGGACTTGAACCAGTCTCAAAAACACGCTCATCCACCGGTTCTGCCAGCACATCCAGTATGGCTGCCCCCACAACTAAAATTTCCCCATCCATATCTTCTCCCCTTTCCACGCGCTTTTTCTGCAAGCTCTCCTGTTTTCACTGCTTATCCTGCGGTCTCTTGTTTCCTCTACTCACAATATGCAGGCACCAAGCCCTCGTATTTTGTTACTTCAGTGTATTGTCATCCCGGAACTTTGCCAACAACGCTTTAAACTCCTGTCTGTCTCTGATAAAATCAAATTCTTCCAGATTTTCCAGATCCTCCAATAACCCCGTGCGCATACGTTTAAACAATTCCTTCTGCTGCTCCTGGTTTCCCTTCTGTTCGTCCAGGCTGTGATAGAGCCTGCTCTCCCCCAGCTTCCACGGTTTTCCCATAGCGTCCAGCACCTTCTCCAGCATTTCCAGCGTTCTGTCTGCATCTTTTCGTGCAGCCGCAGTTTCATAATCTGCCATATACTTTCCGTACTCCCACAGATCCAGCAGTTCCACTACATTCCTGCATTTCCCCGCATAGTATTCCATATCCTCCCGGCTGCCCTGTTCCTTATGGATCTCCATAAGTGTGATCAGACAGTTCTGCACATCGCCTGCAGCCTGAAGCAGCTTTTGCTGTGCCAGCTTTACTGCCTCTTCCGTTTTCCCCTGTCTCCTGTAAAGGAGTGTGAGCATTGGCCTCTTATCCACTCCCGGATCCGGTATCTGCGTCAGCAGTTCCTCTGCCCTGCTGTAGTTCTCTTTCTGAATGTAATCGGCAACCAGCATATTAAGGGCACTGCCTCTTATCCTCCAATCCGTCTCACTGTTCATGGCAATCCTTTCAAATAAACCCAGGATTTCCTCCTCATATGCCGCCTTATCCTCTTCTTCCACGGGAAACATGAGCATAGTCCCCTTCAAAAAACCGGCAAGGTTGTAGATCAGATTGCTGCTGTTTGGATACTCCCTGATCTTCTTCATAGCCAGTTCATACCCCTCTTTATATCCTCTCTCTTTAAGCACTGTGTAAATTTCTTCGCAGAAATGATTGATCTCCTCACCTGTAAGTTCCTCCTCAAAGGACAGCAGGGTATTCAGGTCCACCTTCAGAAGCCTTGCCAGAGGCGGCAGCAGGGTGATATCAGGGTAACTCACTCCCTTTTCCCATTTGTTGACAGCCGGCGCTGATATCCCCAGATACTCTGCAGCCTGTTCCTGGGTGAGTTTCAGTTCTTTTCTTCTTGTTCTGATAATCTCATTTATTTTCATCATATTGTCCTCCGTTATACACACGGACAGCCGGCGCCAGCTCCCGCTCTTTACAATAGATATTATAACAGATACCCATTCCCGGCACTATTGATTCCTTTTTAATTTTTGATCATAAATTTTAACTGCTGCTCATATTACAAATCCCGGCGGCAGCAAAGTCATAATTTTACCATTGTTGAAACTGTCCAAGCGTGCTATAATCAAAATTGCAGGATACCTGCACAAAATAGTCCAATTTAAGGAGGTTATTACTATGTTAGACAAAAAAGTATCTGAACTGCTGAACACGCAGATTAACAAAGAATTCTACTCCGCCTATCTATATCTGGATTTTGCCAATTACTATAAAGAGCAGGGACTTGACGGTTTTGCCAACTGGTACAATGTACAGGCTCAGGAAGAACGTGACCATGCCGTGCTCTTCATCCAGTACCTTCAGAATAACAGCGAAAAAATCACACTGGAATCCATAGATAAGCCGGACAAGGTATTTGACGCCTTTGACCAGCCCCTGCATGCCAGCCTGGAGCACGAGCATTATGTGACCGGCCTGATCTACAATATTTACGACGCCGCATACACCGTAAAAGATTTCCGTACCATGCAGTTCCTGGACTGGTTTGTAAAAGAACAGGGTGAGGAAGAGAAAAACGCAGAGGATCTGATCCGCAAATTCGAGCTTTTCGGACATGATTCCAAGAGCCTTTATATGCTGGATTCGGAGCTGGCAGCACGGGTATACGCTGCCCCTTCCCTGGTGCTTTGATATGAGTGGGGAAAAATATCTGTGTCCCTGCTATAAGGTCACAAAAAAAGACATCAAAGAAGCCATCAAAGGCGGAGCCTCTTCATTCAAAGAAGTGCGGAAAATGACCAAAGCCGGGAAAGGCTGCGGCCACTGTGAGTGTAAAGTAAAAAAATATGCCAAAAAGCAGTTAAAAAAACACGCGTCCTGAATTAAGGCGCAAAAATGCCTGCCGGATCAAGACTCTGCGTCTGATCCGGCAGGCATTTTTTTACCATATTCCAAGTATTCTCTGCATGACCAGACTTACACATGTAATCCCGGCCCAGCAGCAGGCCCCCATAAAAATAGGCTTCCCGCCTGTTTTAATGAGCTTCACCACATTGGTGTTCAGCCCGATGGCTCCCATTGCCATGACAATGAAGAACTTGCTCAGTGTCTTCAGAGGATTGAAGATTCCCGCCGGAACACCCAGGTTCACAGCGATGGTGGTGATCACAGAAGCCCCCACAAAATACAGGATAAAGAAGGGAAATATTTTTCTGAACTCAACGTTATTTCCTTCCTCCTCTTCCAGATTCTTTGCCCGTACAATGGCAAGCACAAGGGTGATGGGAATGATGGCCAAAGTCCTGGTCAGCTTCACGGTCACAGCTTTGTCAAGTGTGGCGGCGCCCAGATTGTAAAGGGAATCCCAGGTGGATGCAGCAGCGGTCACAGACGAGGTATCATTGACAGCCGTCCCCGCAAAAATTCCAAAGGCCTCCCCGCTGTGTGTGTCAAATCCGATCAGAGCGCCAAAAGCAGGAAACAGGATTGCAGCCAAAATGTTGAACAAAAAGATAACAGAGATGGCCTGGGCCACTTCCTCGTCATCTGCGTCAATGACAGGTGCCGTAGCTGCAATAGCTGAACCGCCGCAGATGGAAGAACCAACCCCTACTAAAGTGGAGATTTTTCCCGGAATCCGCATCACCCGGTGAAGCACATAGGCGATGACCAGTGATGTGGTGATGGTTGCAAGGATAATAGGCAGGGACTGTTTTCCTGTCTGCAGAATAACCGACAGGTTCAGCCCGAACCCCAAAAGGATCACCGCATACTGCAGAACCTTTTTTGATGTAAATGTAATGCCGGGCTGCAGATTTGTCTTATCCTTCAGAATGAGAGTGACTGCCATTCCCAGAAGAATGGCAAAAACCGGTCCGCCAATGACCGGCAGTGCCTTTCCCAAAAACCAGCTCGGCAGTGCAATGGCCAGGCAGAGCAGAAGGCCTTTCCAATTTTTTTTCATAAAATCCATAGTTCTTTTCCCCTTTTCTAAATTACTGTTACTGGTATATCTTACCACGCATTTATAATAAAGAAAAATTATTTATATTTATTTTTCCATAAAAATATTTTATAATATAATCAACACTGACTACCAAATATTCCACAATATAATCCGTACCGGCCACATGATATTCTATAAATAATCTGTACCCGCCACGGTAGCAGGATTACGGTCATATACCCGCAATACAAAGATTTCAGGAGGACAAAAATATGCAGGATTTCCGCATGGAAACGTTTTTAACCGTATGTGAAGAATTGAACTATACACGTGCTGCCCATAAACTGGGACTGACACAGCCTGCCGTCTCACAGCACATTCATTTTCTGGAGGAGTGTTATAATACTCGTCTTTTCACTGTGCAGGGGCGGAAATTATACCTGACAGAGGCAGGAAAGCTCCTTCACGCCTCTGCCCAGACCATGAAAAATGATGAAACCCATCTCCGCCGCAGACTCAGGGATGTACAGCAGCCAAAAAAAGAATACCACTTCGGCGCAACCCTGACCGTAGCGGAATACATCCTTCCCGAAAAAATAAAAAACATCCTGAGGGAAGACCCGGACTGCCGTATGAAGATCACAGTCCAGAATACAAGGGAACTGCTTCGCCAGATTGACACTGGGGAAATAGACTTTGCCGTGGTGGAGGGTTCCTTCCCCAAGGAAGAATATGATTTCCTTCCCTACAGCAAAGAACCCTACATCGCCGTATGTGCCCGGGACTTTCCCCTTCCCAAATGTCCCTGCATTCTGGAAGACCTGCTCCCATACACCCTGATCACCCGTGAAAAAGGCTCCGGCACCAGAGATATCCTGGAATCCATACTTGCCCAGCAGAATCTCAGGCTTGCCGACTTTGCCCGGGTAATAGAGTACGGAAGCATCGGCGCCATCAAACGGCTGACCGCTGCAGGATGCGGTATTACATTTATGTACAAAAAAGCCGCGGAACACGAGCTCCGCAGCCAAAAATTAAAAGAGATCAGATTGCAGGAATTCCATCTGATGCACGGACTTAACTTTGTCTTCCGAAAAGATACGATTTTTCGGGAAGAATATTCAAAATTATATTCCCTCCTGAAATAGAAGACACGCCTATGCCGCGTCCACAGATTCCATTCTCTGTGAAAGCTGTTCTATTTTACAGCAGACCTTCTCAAAAACAAAGTCAAACACAAGACCATATACAACTCCGAACAGATTGTTTGCCAGCCTCAGCACCATGGACCCGGTCATACCGAACATTCCCATAGCCATGGCAAGTGCTCCGAAGGAATTAAAGACTGTCTGCCACAGATAGGTGGCTGAAAATCCCACACCGATACCCCCAAGTATTCCGATAAACCCGTAGAAGCTCTCAGGAAACACTGCACAGAGTCCAAAAAACAGGGCACAGCCGATTATATTTCCGGGGAAACGGTGTTTACACCTGTTTATCAAATCCTTCCGAAAGGGCTGCATAACAGACATCATGGCAAATCCTGCCCACATAATTCTGGGAAGGTGCATAAGCTGTGCAAAAAACATGCCGGATGAGATACCGAGAGCCATCCTAAGCTGCCACTTTGTTCTGGCCGAGGAAAATGCAAATTCCCGCAGCAGATCGCCCAGCCCTCTCTTATACGAAATCTTCCTGTGGTTTCTGTAAAAGACAAACGCTGTTAAAAGCGCGCCAAAAGCCAGCGCGAGGACACGCATGAAATATGCCCGGCCCGACACATCATTCCCCTGGAGAAGCAGATATCCCAGAACCCAGGTGGCGTGATTTGACATAATGATATTATGGCATCCCAGGGTAAGGAGCAGGAGCAAAAAGACAAGGTTCAGAAATAACGCCCATCCCGGAGATACCATATTCGTCACTTTTGGCCCCACAGCCAGAACCCCAAATAAAATGACGATCACTGCACTGCCGTGGGAAGCTTTGATCCCCAGATCCGCGGACCTGAAAACCATCACTGTAAGCAGCACCACCACACCGGCAACACTGTTCTTCTCTCCGAATATCTTTGTATATGCCGTGACAAAAGCCATACAGAAGGCCAGTGTCAGAAACACTTTAAAAATATAGATGAAAATATGTCTTCTCTTTTCCCTCTTGTCTTTACTGTTCTTGATCAGCGCCTTGGAACCGGCCTGATTCAACTGTAATTCCTGATAAATACTCAAATGATCAACTCCCTGAATGACAAATTTCCGTTACTGTTTTGTTTCCCCGTATTCCCCGGCCTGATGGTTTACCAGACGTATCAGCTCCATAAGACGGCTGAAAGTCTCCTCTCCTGCCCTGCGCCTCATGGAATACAGGGGTTCCAGATAATACGTGTAAGTGCGCTCCAGCTCTTCCCGCCCTTTCCCGGTGATACATAGATAATAACTGCGGTGGTCTGCTGCACACATCTCTTTCTCCAGAAATTCCTTTCTGCAGAGGCTTTCCACCAGCCGGCTGACCACCGGCTTGCTGATTCCCATACCCGTACAGAGCATATGGGATGTTAGCTTTTCCTTTGAGAGCGCTACCCTGGAGAGCAGATCCAGTTCCTGTGAGGAGGATATCCCGCCTTTTTTTGCTCTCCTTACATGCAGACTGCAGAAAAGCCTGATATCCTGCATCCGCTCCATCATTTCTAACCAATCGTATTCCATTGTCCCTCTCCCGCAAATGGATCTGCAAAGTTACCGTGAACGACTGCTCTGCAAGTACCTGCTGTCGTACCAATTCGATCCATTTCGTTTCATTACACCTTGTCTATTTAGTTTACTTTATCAACTATTTAGACATACTACTCCAATTAGTTTATTTTGTCAACTATTTCCATAATATTTTTTAAAGGGTCACCTGCATATCCTTGAACTCTTTTGGTGATATCCCATACTCTTTCTTGAATGCCCGGTAAAAACTGGAGTAATCCCCGAATCCAAACATGGGATACACCTCACTGATACCCACATCCCCCAGTATGGCGTCCCTACAGGCAGCCAGGCGTTTCTTTGTAATATACTGATGGATGGACAGTCCCGTGCTGTCTTTAAACACATGGGCGATATGATATTTGCTCACATAAAAATGCTTGGCAAGACTTTCCAAGGACAGATCCCCGTCCAGATTTTCTTCTATATGATCAGCCAGCCCCTGATACAGGTTCATCTCCTCCCTCTCACTCTTTGGATAATTCTGTTCATGGACAACTCTGTTCAGATGAAGGATCAAATCACTGACACACAGGGATATCTTTGCCTCTCTGCCGAACCTTTTGGAGCGCATTTCGTCGATCAGGCCGAAGACCTTTGAGCGAATGGTATTGAACGTCACCACATCTGTGTGAAAAATATAGTTCTTGGTCACCTTCACATGCTGCATCAGATAGGCATAATCCGACGATGTCTCCATAAGACTGTTGCAGTATTCCTCTGTGATCCAGAACACAAAACGCCGGTAGGGAACCCGCTGGTCCCTGATCACTGCATGATGCCGCTCCTTTGGCGGTATGAGTACAATATCCCCGGGTCTCATAGCGTGATCTTTTCCTCCTATCACCATGTTCACATTTCCCTCCAAAAAAAGGTAGAACTCATAATAATCATGCGCATGGTCCTTTACCTGGGACAAATAAAAATCACTGTAATAATAGATTTCAAAATCCTTTGAGAGCATATACTGCCTGGTACTGAACGCTGTCTGCAGATTCTTTTTCATACTCGTCACCTCCGTCATATCTAAATGGACCATTTTTTTAAGCTTATCACGAAACCGCAACTTTTGCAATGTAAACAACAAATCAGTCAATTGGCTTTTTCCCCACAATAATTATAATAATAGATATCAAGTAAATGAATCCCAAGCGGAAAAGAGAAAGGATACAAAAAGCTATGGAAATGACATTAAGATGGTATGGTTCCAAATTTGACACAGTTACTCTGAAACAGATTCGCCAGATTCCCGGTGTGACAGGGGTTATCACCACCCTTTACGACACACAGCCGGGCGAAGTATGGAGCAGAGAGCGCATCGCTGCCCTGAAAGAAGAGGTTGCTGCATCAGGACTTCACATTTCCGGTATCGAGAGCGTCAACATCCATGACGCCATCAAGACAGGTTCTCCCGAAAGAGACATGTACATTGACAACTATATCGAGACTCTGGAAAACCTGGGAAAAGAAGACATTCATCTGGTATGCTACAACTTTATGCCTGTCTTTGACTGGACCAGAACAGAGCTGGCACGTGTAAGACCGGACGGCTCCACAGTTCTTGCCTACACACAGGAAGCTGTCGATGCCCTTGACCCGGAAAACATGTTTGAATCCATCGCAGGCGATACCAACGGTACCATCATGCCGGGCTGGGAGCCGGAACGTATGGCTAAGATCAAAGAGCTGTTCGACATGTACAAAGATATTGACGATGAAAAATTGTTTGAAAACCTGAAATACTTCCTGGAGCGCATCATGCCTGTCTGCAACAAATACGACATCAATATGGCGATCCATCCCGACGATCCCGCATGGAGCGTATTCGGCCTTCCGCGTATCATCATCAACAAAGCCAACATCCTCCGCATGATGGCAATGGTGGATGACCCGCACAACGGCGTTACCTTCTGCTCCGGTTCCTATGGCACCAACCTGGAAAATGATCTGCCGGATATGATCCGTTCCTTAAAAGGCAGAATCCATTTTGCCCATGTGCGTAACCTGAAATTTAACTCCCCCACAGATTTTGAGGAGGCAGCTCATCTTTCCACAGACGGAACCTTTGACATGTATGAAATCATGAAAGCGCTGTATGACATCGGATTTGAAGGCCCTGTCCGCCCGGACCACGGCCGTATGATCTGGGATGAAGTGGCAATGCCGGGTTACGGCCTCTACGACAGAGCACTTGGCGCTACTTATTTAAATGGACTCTGGGAAGCAATCGTGAAAGGAGCAAGATAGTCATGCAGGTAAATGAACAGGGATTAAAAAATAAAGAACAGTGGGAAAGCAAAGGCTATGACCTTCCCAAATTTGACAGAGCAGCCGTGACTGAGAAGACAAAAGAAAATCCATTCTGGGTTCACTTCGGCGCCGGCAATATTTTCCGTGCTTTCCAGGCAAATGTAGTGCAGAACCTTTTAAATGACGGCGTTCTGGACCGTGGTCTGGTCGTTGCCGAAGGATTTGACTATGAGATCGTAGAAAAAATGAACCGTCCCCATGACGGCTACAGTATCCTGGTGACCTTAAAAGCAAATGGTTCTGTGGAGAAAACCGTTGTAGGCAGCGTTGTGGAATCCCTCACCGTTGACTCTGACAACGACGCTGACTTCAATCGTCTGCGTGAAATTTTCAAAAAGGATTCCCTGCAGATGGCCAGCTTCACCATCACAGAAAAAGGCTACAGCCTTGTGAACGGCAAAGGTGAAATGCTCCCCTCTGTTGTAGCCGACATGGAAAAAGGCCCGGAAAAACCTGAGAGCTACATCGGCAAAGTGGTAAGCCTTCTGTACACCAGATTTCAGGCAGGTGAAAAACCCATCGCCATGGTGAGCATGGACAACTGCTCCCATAACGGAAGCAAGCTTCACGACGCAGTCTATGCATTTGCGAAAAAATGGTCCGAGACAGGCCTGACAGATAAATCCTTTGCAGACTATATTGAAAATCCTGCAAAAGTTTCCTTCCCTTGGTCCATGATCGACAAGATCACCCCAAGACCGGATCCGTCTGTAGAAGAAATCCTGAAAAAAGACGGCGTGGAAGAATTGGAGCCGGTTGTAACCTCCAAAAACACCTATGTAGCTCCTTTCGTAAACGCTGAGGAATGCCAGTACCTGGTTATCGAGGACGCATTCCCTAACGGAAGACCTGAGCTTGAAAAAGGCGGTCTGATCTTCACAACCCGCGAAACTGTGGACAAAGTGGAGAAGATGAAAGTCTGCACCTGTTTAAATCCTCTGCACACTGCCCTTGCCGTATTTGGCTGCATTCTGGGCTATGACCTGATCTCCAAAGAGATGAAGGATGAGACCCTGAAAAAGCTTGTGGAAGGCATCGGATATGTGGAAGGCCTGCCGGTTGTTATCAACCCCGGCATTCTGGACCCGAAAGAGTTCATTGACACCGTATTAGGCGTTCGTATCCCGAACCCATTCATGCCGGATACTCCCCAGCGTATCGCTACCGATACTTCTCAGAAGCTGGCGATCCGTTTCGGTGAAACTATCAAGGCATATCAGGCATCCCCTGAGCTGAATGTATCTGACCTGAAACTGATCCCTCTTGTCTTTGCGGGATGGCTGCGCTACCTGATGGGTGTGGATGACAACGGCAATACCTTTGAATTAAGCCCTGATCCGCTGCTTGACACAGTGCGCCCATACGTTGCAGACGTAAAACTGGGCCAGGCTGTGGACGCAGAGAAGCTGTTAAAGCCGGTTCTGGAAAATGAAAAGATATTCGGTGTAAACCTCTACGAAGCAGGTATGGCAGACACTGTATGCAGCTACTTCTCACAGATGACAGCCGGTACAGGCGCAGTCCGCAGTACACTGGAAAAATACGTTTAAAATGTTCCATCCCTTTTGATACCCTTTGGGGCTGCACGAAACCTCCGCTCGTGTGGCCCCTTTTCTCTCTGTTTTTTTCCTGATCACCTTGTAAAAAGACGGGGCTGTCGGGAAATAGATAGCCTAAAACAGGAGAGGATTTGACCATCATCGGT
>OLSH01000962.1_pt1 | contig 18508 bp, 16 predicted proteins | sample 1643221 | NCBI WGS metagenome assembly OLSH01 (sample SAMEA3136681, study PRJEB25190) | human gut metagenome | biome: human gut; feature: human-associated habitat; material: faeces | place: Austria | collected 2013 | reverse complement strand
ACGCCAAAGACCTGGCGGGCCGTGACGTGGTGGCGCGTTCCATCATGATCGAAATTCGCGAAGGCCGCGGCTGCGATGGTCCGTGGGGCCCGCATGCGAAACTGAAACTGGATCACCTGGGTAAAGAGGTTCTGGAATCTCGTCTGCCAGGTATCCTTGAGCTGTCCCGTACCTTTGCTCACGTCGATCCGGTGAAAGAGCCAATCCCGGTTATCCCAACCTGCCACTACATGATGGGCGGTATCCCGACCAAAGTCACCGGTCAGGCGCTGACCGTGAATGAGAAGGGCGAAGACGTGGTGATCCCGGGCCTGTTCGCGGTAGGCGAAATTGCCTGCGTATCGGTCCACGGCGCCAACCGTCTGGGCGGCAACTCGCTGCTCGACCTGGTGGTCTTCGGCCGCGCGGCGGGCCTGCATCTGCAGGAGTCCATCGCCGAGCAGGGCACGCTGCGCGACGCCAGCGAATCGGATGTCGAAGGCTCGCTGGACCGCCTCAATCGCTGGAACAATACCCGCTCCGGCGAAGACCCGGTGGAAATCCGCAAAGCACTGCAGGAATGTATGCAGCACAACTTCTCGGTGTTCCGCGAAGGCGATGCGATGCACAAAGGTCTGGAGCAACTGAAAGTGATCCGCGAGCGCCTGAAAAACGCGCGTCTCGACGATACTTCCAGCGAGTTCAACACCCAGCGCGTCGAGTGCCTGGAGTTGGACAACCTGATGGAGACCGCGTTTGCGACCGCCGTGTCCGCTAACTTCCGTACTGAAAGCCGTGGCGCCCATAGCCGCTTCGACTTCCCGGATCGTGATGATGAAAACTGGCTGTGCCATTCCCTGTATCTGCCAGAGTCGGAATCCATGACGCGTCGTAGCGTCAACATGGAACCGAAACTGCGTCCGGCATTCCCGCCGAAGATTCGTACTTACTAATGCGGAGACAGGAAAATGAAACTCGAGTTTTCAATTTATCGCTATAACCCGGATGTTGACGACGCTCCGCATATGCAGGATTACACCCTCGAAGCGGAAGAAGGTCGTGACATGATGCTGCTGGATGCGCTGATCCAGCTGAAAGAAAAAGATCCGTCGCTGTCGTTCCGCCGCTCCTGCCGTGAAGGGGTTTGCGGTTCCGATGGTCTGAACATGAACGGGAAAAACGGTCTGGCGTGCATCACGCCAATCTCCGCGCTGAATCAGCCGGGCAAGAAGATTGTTATCCGTCCGCTGCCAGGATTACCGGTTATCCGTGATTTGGTGGTGGACATGGGGCAATTCTATGCACAATATGAGAAGATTAAGCCTTACTTGTTGAATAATGGGCAAAATCCTCCGGCTCGCGAGCATCTGCAGATGCCTGAGCAGCGTGAGAAACTCGATGGTCTGTACGAGTGTATTCTGTGCGCATGTTGTTCAACCTCGTGCCCGTCGTTCTGGTGGAACCCGGACAAGTTCATCGGCCCGGCTGGCCTGCTGGCTGCGTATCGCTTCCTGATCGACAGTCGCGATACCGAAACCAGCGAGCGCCTGGAAGGCCTGAGCGATGCTTTCAGCGTATTCCGCTGTCACAGCATTATGAACTGCGTCAGTGTGTGTCCTAAAGGGCTTAACCCGACGCGCGCCATCGGCCATATTAAGTCGATGCTGCTGCAGCGCAGCGCGTAAGCAACACGGTCTGTCCCGGATGGCGCTTGCGCTTATCCGGGCTACCAAAGCAGTAGCCCCGGCAAGCGTTAGCGCTGCCGGGGGACAGATAGCAGGAAATCTTTAAAAACCGCCACAAGATGTACCAGTAATCGAGGCGTTCAGTGCGAGGTAAGGCGGCAACTGAGCGCATCCCCGGGAGCATAGTGAACTATGTGACCGGGGTAAGCGAAGGCAGCCAACGCAACCGCAGCCTGAACGCTGAAGATTAATGGCAGTTTTTAAAGGTTCCTTAGCGGATAGAAACCACAACTCGTCCGCAACAAGTGAACCCCGGCACGTGCACTCGGTGTGCGTGGTAGTTTCTACGGCGAAATAAGCATAAAAGTGCTTAAGGGATCACGATGCAGAACGGCGCAATGAAAGCCTGGCTGGACTCTTCTTTCCTCTCTGGTTCGAACCAGAGCTGGATAGAACAGCTCTATGAAGACTTCTTAACCGATCCTGACTCTGTTGACGCCAACTGGCGTTCGATGTTCCAGCAGTTACCTGGCACCGGAGTTAAACCGGATCAATTCCATTCCAAAACACGTGATTATTTCCGTCGACTGGCGAAGGATGCCTCACGTTACACTTCTTCGATTTCCGACCCTGACACCAATGTGAAGCAGGTTAAAGTCCTGCAGCTCATCAACGCATACCGTTTCCGTGGCCACCAGCATGCGAATCTCGATCCGCTGGGACTGTGGAAGCAAGAGAGAGTGGCGGATCTTGATCCGGCCTACCACGATCTGACCGAGGCCGATTTCCAGGATAGCTATAACGTAGGTTCATTCGCCATCGGTAAAGACACGATGAAGCTGGGCGACCTGATTGCCGCCCTCAAGCAAACCTACTGCGGCTCCATCGGCGCGGAATACATGCATATCACCTCTACTGAGGAAAAACGCTGGATCCAGCAGCGTATTGAATCGGTAGCCGGTAAAGCGAGCTTCACCGCGGCAGAGAAAAAGCGCTTCCTCAGTGAACTGACCGCTGCAGAAGGGCTGGAACGCTACCTCGGCGCCAAATTCCCGGGGGCGAAACGCTTCTCGCTGGAAGGGGGTGATGCCCTGATCCCGATGCTCAAAGAGATGATCCGCCATGCAGGCAAAAGCGGCACCCGCGAAGTGGTGCTGGGCATGGCGCACCGTGGCCGTCTGAACGTGCTGGTCAACGTGCTGGGTAAAAAACCGCAGGACCTGTTCGACGAGTTCGCGGGCAAACATAAAGAACACCTCGGCACCGGCGACGTGAAGTACCACATGGGCTTCTCTTCCGATATGGAAACCGAAGGCGGTCTGGTCCACCTGGCGCTGGCGTTTAACCCGTCGCACCTGGAGATCGTTAGCCCGGTGGTTATCGGTTCCGTACGCGCCCGTCTGGATCGTCTGGACGAGCCAAGCAGCAACAAAGTTCTGCCTATTACCATCCACGGCGACGCCGCCGTTACCGGCCAGGGCGTGGTTCAGGAAACCCTGAACATGTCGAAAGCCCGCGGTTACGAAGTCGGCGGTACCGTGCGTATCGTTATCAACAACCAGGTTGGCTTTACCACCTCCAACCCGCTGGATGCGCGTTCTACGCCATACTGTACCGATATCGGTAAGATGGTTCAGGCGCCGATTTTCCACGTTAACGCGGATGACCCGGAAGCCGTTGCTTTCGTTACCCGTCTGGCGCTGGATTTCCGTAATACCTTCAAACGCGATGTCTTTATCGACCTGGTGTGCTACCGCCGTCACGGCCACAACGAAGCCGACGAGCCGAGCGCAACCCAGCCGCTGATGTACCAGAAAATCAAAAAGCATCCGACCCCGCGCAAAATCTATGCTGACAAGCTGGAGCAGGAGAAAGTTGCGACGCTGGAAGACGCGACTGAGCAGGTTAACCTTTACCGCGATGCGCTGGATGCCGGCGAATGCGTGGTAGAGGAGTGGCGTCCGATGAATATGCACTCCTTTACCTGGTCTCCCTACCTCAACCACGAGTGGGACGAGAGCTATCCGGATAAAGTGGATCCGAAACGTCTGCAAGAGCTGGCTAAACGCATCAGTACGGTGCCGGAAGGTATCGAAATGCAGTCCCGTGTAGCGAAAATCTACGGCGATCGCCAACTGATGGCCGCCGGCGAGAAGCTGTTCGATTGGGGCGGCGCTGAAAACCTGGCTTATGCCACCCTGGTTGACGAAGGCATTCCGGTGCGCCTGTCCGGTGAAGACTCCGGTCGCGGCACCTTCTTCCACCGTCACGCGGTTATCCATAACCAGAGCAACGGTTCTACCTATACCCCGCTGCAGCATGTGCACAACGGCCAGGGCCAGTTCCGCGTCTGGGACTCGGTGCTGTCTGAAGAAGCCGTGCTGGCGTTCGAATACGGTTACGCCACCGCAGAGCCGCGTACGCTGACCATCTGGGAAGCGCAGTTCGGCGACTTCGCCAACGGCGCGCAGGTGGTGATTGATCAGTTCATCTCCTCTGGCGAACAGAAATGGGGCCGGATGTGCGGTCTGGTGATGTTGCTGCCGCACGGCTACGAAGGGCAGGGCCCGGAGCACTCCTCCGCGCGTCTGGAACGCTATCTGCAACTGTGCGCTGAGCAGAACATGCAGGTTTGCGTACCGTCCACCCCGGCACAGGTTTACCATATGCTGCGTCGTCAGGCGCTGCGCGGTATGCGCCGTCCGCTGGTGGTGATGTCGCCGAAGTCTCTGCTGCGCCACCCGCTGGCGGTCTCCAGCATGGACGAACTGGCGAACGGCACCTTTATGCCGGCCATCGGCGAAATCGACGAACTCGATCCGCAAGCCGTGAAGCGCGTCGTACTGTGCTCTGGTAAGGTTTACTACGACCTGCTGGAACAGCGCCGCAAAAACGAGCAAAAAGATGTCGCCATTGTGCGTATCGAACAGCTCTACCCGTTCCCGCATCAGGCGGTGCAGGAAGCGCTGAAAGCTTACTCGCACGTACATGATTTTGTCTGGTGCCAGGAAGAGCCGCTCAACCAGGGCGCATGGTACTGCAGCCAGCACCACCTTCGTGAAGTAGTTCCATTTGGGGCCTCTCTGCGTTATGCAGGCCGCCCGGCCTCCGCCTCTCCGGCGGTAGGGTACATGTCCGTTCACCAGAAACAGCAACAAGATCTGGTCAATGACGCGCTGAACGTCGATTAATTAAAGGATACACAATGAGTAGCGTAGATATTCTGGTTCCCGACCTGCCTGAGTCCGTAGCTGACGCAACCGTCGCCACCTGGCATAAAAAACCGGGCGACGCGGTCGTCCGTGACGAAGTTCTGGTCGAAATCGAAACTGACAAAGTGGTACTGGAAGTACCGGCATCAGCGGACGGCATTCTGGATGCAGTGCTGGAAGACGAGGGCGCTACCGTCCTGTCTCGCCAGATCCTTGGCCGCCTGCGTGAAGGCAACAGCGCAGGTAAAGAAACCAGCGAAAAAGCGGATGCGAAAGCGTCCACCCCGGCGCAGCGCCAGCAGGCTTCTCTGGAAGAGCAGAACAACGATGCGCTCAGCCCGGCGATCCGTCGTCTGCTGGCGGAGCACAACCTCGACGCCGCTGCCATCAAAGGTACCGGCGTGGGTGGCCGTCTGACGCGTGAAGACGTTGAGAAACATCTGGCGAAAGCCCCGGCGGCGGCTGAAGCCAAAGCGCCAGCGGCTACCGCGGCAGCGACACCAGCGCCGCAGCTGGGTCACCGTTCAGAAAAACGCGTCCCGATGACCCGTCTGCGTAAACGCGTGGCCGAGCGTCTGCTGGAAGCGAAAAATTCCACCGCCATGCTGACGACCTTTAACGAAGTCAACATGAAGCCGATTATGGATCTGCGTAAGCAGTACGGCGATGCCTTCGAAAAACGTCACGGTATCCGTCTGGGCTTCATGTCCTTCTACGTGAAAGCGGTGGTTGAAGCGCTGAAACGCTACCCGGAAGTGAACGCTTCCATCGATGGCGACGACGTGGTTTACCACAACTACTTCGATGTCAGCATGGCAGTGTCCACTCCGCGCGGCCTGGTAACCCCGGTTCTGCGTGACGTTGACCTGCTGGGCATGGCGGACATCGAAAAGAATATCAAAGAGCTGGCGGTGAAAGGCCGTGACGGCAAGCTGACCGTAGATGACCTGACCGGCGGTAACTTCACCATTACCAACGGCGGCGTTTTCGGTTCCCTGATGTCCACGCCGATCATCAACCCACCGCAGAGCGCCATCCTGGGTATGCATGCCATTAAAGACCGTCCGATGGCGGTGAATGGCAAGGTAGAGATCCTGCCGATGATGTACCTGGCGCTCTCCTATGACCACCGTCTGATCGATGGGCGTGAATCGGTTGGCTTCCTGGTGGCGATTAAAGAGCTGCTGGAAGATCCGACTCGTCTGCTGCTGGACGTGTAGTCAGTAAGAGTATGACTTACCGTAGGCCGGATAAGGCATTTTTGCCGCCATCCGGCGTTGATGAGATGCCTGATGGCGACGCTAGCGCGTCTTATCAGGCCTACAGGTTTAAAGATAATTACACCCTGAAGGATGGACTGAACACATGAACTTACATGAATATCAGGCAAAACAACTTTTTGCCCGCTATGGCTTACCAGCACCGGTGGGTTATGCCTGTACTACTCCGCGCGAAGCAGAAGAAGCCGCTTCAAAAATCGGTGCCGGCCCGTGGGTAGTGAAATGTCAGGTTCACGCTGGTGGCCGCGGTAAAGCGGGCGGTGTGAAAGTAGTTAAGAGCAAAGAAGAGATCCGCGCTTTTGCTGAGCATTGGCTGGGCAAACGCCTGGTGACCTACCAAACCGATGCCAACGGCCAGCCGGTCAACCAGATTCTGGTGGAAGCGGCGACCGATATCGATAAAGAGCTGTATCTGGGCGCGGTCGTTGATCGTAGCTCTCGTCGCGTGGTGTTCATGGCGTCGACTGAAGGCGGCGTAGAAATCGAAAAAGTTGCGGAAGAAACCCCGCACCTGATCCACAAGATCGCCATCGATCCGCTGGCGGGCCCGATGCCTTACCAGGGGCGTGAACTGGCGTTCAAACTGGGTCTGGAAGGTAAGCAGGTTCAGCAGTTCACCAAGATTTTCATGGGTCTGGCGACCATTTTCCTTGAGCGCGACCTGGCGCTGATCGAAATCAACCCGCTGGTTATCACTAAGCAGGGCGACCTGATCTGCCTCGACGGCAAACTGGGCGCTGACGGCAACGCGCTGTTCCGCCAGCCGGATCTGCGCGAAATGCGCGACCAGTCTCAGGAAGATCCGCGCGAAGCGCAGGCGGCGCAGTGGGAACTGAACTACGTTGCGCTCGACGGCAACATCGGCTGCATGGTCAACGGCGCAGGCCTGGCGATGGGCACCATGGACATCGTTAAGCTGCACGGCGGCGAACCGGCTAACTTCCTCGACGTTGGCGGCGGCGCGACCAAAGAGCGCGTGACCGAAGCGTTCAAAATCATCCTTTCTGATGACAATGTGAAAGCAGTGCTGGTTAACATCTTCGGCGGCATCGTGCGTTGCGACCTGATCGCTGACGGCATCATCGGCGCGGTAGCGGAAGTTGGGGTTAACGTTCCGGTCGTGGTTCGTCTGGAAGGTAACAACGCCGAACTGGGCGCGAAAAAACTGGCTGACAGCGGCCTGAATATTATTGCAGCGAAAAGTCTGACGGACGCAGCACAGCAGGTTGTTGCCGCAGTGGAGGGGAAATAATGTCAGTTTTAATTAATAAAGATACCAAGGTTATCTGCCAGGGCTTCACCGGTAGCCAGGGGACCTTCCACTCTGAACAAGCGATCGCTTACGGTACGCAAATGGTTGGCGGCGTGACGCCAGGCAAAGGCGGCACCACCCACCTGGGCCTGCCGGTATTTAATACCGTGCGCGAAGCTGTTGAAGCGACCGGCGCGACCGCGACCGTTATCTACGTTCCGGCGCCGTTCTGCAAAGACTCCATTCTGGAAGCAATCGACGCGGGCATTAAGCTGATTATCACCATCACCGAAGGTATCCCGACGCTGGATATGCTGACCGTGAAAGTGAAGCTGGACGAAGCGGGCGTGCGCATGATTGGCCCGAACTGCCCAGGCGTTATCACCCCGGGCGAATGCAAAATCGGCATCATGCCGGGTCACATTCACAAGCCGGGTAAAGTGGGCATCGTTTCCCGTTCCGGTACCCTGACCTATGAAGCGGTTAAGCAGACCACCGACTACGGCTTCGGCCAGTCTACCTGCGTCGGTATCGGCGGCGACCCGATCCCGGGCTCCAACTTCATCGATATCCTGAAGCTGTTCCAGGAAGATCCGCAGACCGAAGCGATCGTGATGATCGGTGAGATCGGCGGCAGCGCGGAAGAAGAAGCGGCAGCCTACATCAAAGAGCACGTGACCAAGCCGGTTGTCGGCTACATCGCGGGCGTGACCGCGCCGAAAGGCAAGCGTATGGGCCACGCGGGCGCGATCATCGCTGGCGGTAAAGGTACTGCTGATGAGAAATTCGCCGCCCTGGAAGCCGCTGGTGTGAAAACCGTTCGCAGCCTGGCCGATATCGGCGAAGCGCTGAAAGCTATCATCAAGTAAACCCTCTCTGCTTCTCCGAAGCAGAAATCTGTCCGATTTCGACATGGTTGGCCACCGTCAGGTGGCCTTTTTTATGGGCGTTATCCATCTCGCCAGAACATCCGCTGAACCGGCGGAATGCCTGCTCCGTGAAAAACCTTATCTATCATATTGATTTTATGAATTATTTCATGAATATAATCCCGGCAGCGTGGTTGCTGAAGGAAATATTTCCGCAATTCGCGACAGGCAAGGGTTTTAGATAGTGAAAAAACAGAAGAGAAGGGCATAAGAAAACAGGAAAAATACTGTGAGCAGTCTAGCATTATTAGGATCGGCGCATTTTTTTCATTTTTCCCCGCGGCGTTAAATAATATTACCTATGATTCTCATATCTCTCTTTTCAGTAACCAAGTAAGCCATACTTTAAACACAACATTAACATTAAGTTCACCAATATTCTTTATTGAGCTACATAATTAACACGTAGAGTAAAAATTGATTTATATCAATGCTTAATGCTTGGAAAAATTCTTCAAAAAACGTTAAATTGTCGCAAGTCAAATTGGCCTAAACAGGCTATCTTCGCTATATATTGATCACCGTCGAAAAATGTAAAACTGGAACAATAAAAACATATTTATTGTAAGGTTATTGCGGCGTAATATATTGGGGAATCAATTGGGTTTTCGTTAACGTATTTGTAACCTTGACGTGGCGTGGCTTCACTTTCAGGTGAAACGCGCTGCGGACGGGCCAACAAATAACTTTTGTATTGGGGCATGCGTATGAGCCAGAGCTTCTCGGTTCATTTTCGGAGTCTTCATGCGATGAGCAAGGAGTCATGATGTTAGATATAGTCGAACTGTCGCGCTTACAGTTTGCCTTGACCGCGATGTACCACTTCCTTTTTGTGCCGCTAACGCTCGGTATGGCGTTCCTGCTGGCCATCATGGAAACGGTTTACGTCCTTTCCGGCAAACAGATTTATAAAGATATGACCAAATTCTGGGGCAAGTTGTTTGGTATCAACTTCGCGCTGGGTGTGGCGACCGGTCTGACCATGGAGTTCCAGTTCGGGACTAACTGGTCGTATTACTCACACTACGTGGGCGATATCTTCGGTGCGCCGCTGGCCATTGAAGGTCTGATGGCCTTCTTCCTCGAATCCACCTTTGTAGGTCTGTTCTTCTTCGGTTGGGATCGTCTGGGTAAAGTTCAGCACATGGCGGTCACCTGGCTGGTTGCGCTGGGCTCCAACCTCTCCGCGCTGTGGATCCTCGTCGCCAACGGCTGGATGCAGAACCCTATCGCATCGGACTTCAACTTCGAAACCATGCGTATGGAGATGGTCAGCTTCTCTGAACTGGTGCTCAACCCGGTCGCCCAGGTGAAGTTCGTTCACACCGTGGCGTCTGGCTATGTCACCGGCGCGATGTTCATCCTGGCTATCAGCTCCTGGTATATGCTGAAAGGCCGCGACTTTGCCTTTGCTAAGCGCTCCTTTGCCATCGCAGCCAGCTTCGGTATGGCGGCGATCCTCTCCGTTATTGTGCTGGGTGACGAATCCGGTTACGAAATGGGTGACGTGCAGAAAACCAAACTGGCGGCTATCGAAGCTGAGTGGGAAACCCAGCCGGCGCCGGCTGCCTTTACTCTGTTTGGTATTCCCGATCAGAATGCGCAGACCAACCACTTCGCGATCCAGATCCCTTACGCGCTGGGCATCATCGCCACCCGCTCGGTGGATAAGCCGGTTATCGGCCTGAAAGATCTGATGGTTCAGCACGAAGAGCGTATCCGTAACGGGATGAAAGCGTACGCGCTACTGGAGCAGCTGCGCGCCGGTTCGACCGACCAGGCCGTGCGTGACCAGTTCAATAGCGTGAAGAAAGACCTCGGCTATGGCCTGTTGCTGAAGCGCTATACCCCGAACGTCGCTGACGCCACGGAAGAGCAGATCGCCAAAGCGACCAAAGACTCTATTCCAAGCGTCGCCCCGCTGTACTTCGCCTTCCGTATCATGGTGGCGTGCGGCATCCTGATGCTGTTGATTATCGGCGCCTCCTTCTGGAGCGTGATTCGTAACCGCATTGGCGAGAAAAAATGGCTGCTGCGCGCCGCGTTCTTTGGCCTGCCGCTGCCGTGGATTGCCGTGGAGTCAGGCTGGTTTGTTGCCGAGTATGGCCGTCAGCCGTGGGCGATTGGTGAGGTCCTGCCGACCGCGGTGGCCAACTCGTCGCTGACCGCAGGCGATCTGATCTTCTCAATGTTGCTGATCTGCGGTCTGTACACGCTGTTCCTGGTGGCTGAACTGTTTCTGATGTTCAAGTTTGCCCGCAAAGGACCTAGCAGCCTGAAAACCGGCCGCTATCACTTTGAACAGTCCTCTGCGGCTATTCAGTCGGCACGCTAAGACAGGAGTCGTCAAATGATCGATTATGAAGTATTGCGTTTTATCTGGTGGCTGCTGATTGGCATTCTGCTGATTGGCTTCGCTGTCGCCGACGGGTTCGACATGGGGGTGGGCATGCTCACCCGTTTCCTCGGCCGTAACGACACCGAGCGTCGGATTATGATCAACGCCATCGCTCCGCACTGGGACGGTAACCAGGTGTGGCTGATCACCGCCGGCGGCGCGCTGTTCGCGGCCTGGCCGATGGTTTACGCCGCAGCGTTCTCTGGCTTCTATGTGGCGATGATTCTGGTGCTGGCTTCGCTGTTCTTCCGTCCGGTCGGTTTTGACTACCGTTCCAAGATCGAGGACACCCGCTGGCGCAACATGTGGGACTGGGGCATCTTCATCGGTAGCTTCGTACCGCCGCTGGTGATTGGTGTGGCCTTCGGCAACCTGTTGCAGGGCGTGCCGTTCCACGTCGATGAATACCTGCGTCTGTTCTATACCGGAAACTTCTTCCAGCTGCTGAACCCGTTTGGTCTGCTGGCCGGTATCGTCAGCGTGGCGATGATCCTGACTCAGGGTGCCACCTACCTGCAGATGCGTACCGTAGGCGAACTGCACCTGCGTACCCGCACCGTTTCCACGGTGGCGGCGCTGGTGACGCTGGTCTGCTTCGCGCTGGCGGGTGTGTGGGTCTACTACGGCATCGACGGCTATGTGGTGAAATCAGTAATGGATCATAGCGGCCCGTCTAACCCGCTGACTAAAGAAGTCGTGCGTGAGGCCGGTGCATGGATGGTGAACTTTAATAACATGCCAGCGCTGTGGGCCGTTCCTGCCCTGGGCGTGGTGCTGCCGCTGCTGACCGTCGTCTCGACTAAAGCGGATAAAGGCGCGTGGGCATTCCTGTTCTCCTCGCTGACCCTGGCCTGCATCATTCTGACCGCCGGTATTGCGATGTTCCCGTTCATCATGCCGTCCAGCACCATGCTGAACGCCAGCCTGACGATGTGGGACGCGACCTCCAGTCAGCGGACGCTGAACCTGATGACCTACGTGGCGATTGTCTTCGTGCCGATCATTCTGGCCTACACCAGCTGGTGTTACTGGAAGATGTTCGGCCGCATTACGCGCGAAGACATCGAAAAGAACACCCACTCGCTGTACTAAGGTAAGGAGCTATATATGTGGTACTTCGCATGGATTTTGGGAACGCTTCTTGCCTGTGCCTTTGGGGTGATTACCGCGCTGGCGCTTGAGCACGTGGAAGCCACCAAAGCAGGTAAAGAAGAACACTGATGAGTATTATCGTGATGCGATATACGAAATCATTCGGATTGCATCGAGGCGGCAAGTCTGTGAATCCCCAGGAGCTTACACCAGTAAGTGACTGGGGTAAGCAGACGTAGCCAACAAAGAGGCGACGTGAATGATAAAGTATATGTATGCGATAATGGACAAGCGCCCGTTAAGGGCGCTTTCCTTATTGATGGCGCTGCTGCTGGCAGGCTGCATCTTCTGGGATCCGTCGCGCTTTGCGGCGAAGACCAGCGAGCTGGAAATCTGGCATGGTTTCTTGCTGATGTGGGCGGTTTGCAGCGGCGTTATTCACGGCGTGGGCTTCCGTCCGCGTGCCGTTCACTGGCAGGGGATTTTTTGTCCGCTTATCGCTGATATCGTGCTCGCTTTGGGTCTCTTCTTTTTCTTCTTTTGAATAAGAGATCTCTGTTAATGGTATGGGCTTGCATAAGCCCATAAAAATTTACGCCCCGTTTACTTTCCCCCATTCCAAACCACCTTTCCCGCGCGTATAGTAGCGAAGTTTGAAAGCTCTAACCTTTTTTTGCATTACCGGGATGTAAAGTGAATACAACGCTGTTTCGATGGCCGGTTCGGGTCTACTACGAAGATACCGACGCCGGTGGTGTGGTTTACCACGCCAGTTACGTCGCTTTTTATGAAAGAGCACGCACAGAGATGCTGCGCCACCATCACTTTAGTCAACAGGTGCTGTTGGCTGAACGCGTTGCCTTCGTGGTTCGCAAAATGACGCTGGAGTATTTTGCCCCCGCCAGACTCGACGACATGCTCGAAGTCCAGACGGAAATTACCTCGATGCGCGGCACCTCTTTGGTTTTCACGCAGCGAATCGTCAACGCCGAGAATACAGTGTTAAACGAAGCTGAGGTTCTCATTGTGTGCGTTGATCCACTCTTAATGAAGCCACGTGCGCTTCCCAAGTCTATTGTCGCGGAGTTTAAGCAGTGACTGACATGAATATCCTTGATTTGTTCCTGAAGGCGAGCCTTCTGGTTAAACTTATCATGTTGATTTTGATTGGTTTTTCTATCGCTTCCTGGGCTATCATTATTCAGAGAACGCGTATCCTTAACTCGGCCGCGCGTGAAGCTGAAGCGTTCGAGGACAAATTCTGGTCCGGGATCGAGCTGTCCCGTTTGTACCAGGAGAGCCAGGGGCGTCGCGATAACCTGACCGGTTCGGAACAAATCTTCTACAGTGGTTTCAAAGAATTTGCGCGCCTGCATCGGGCCAACAGCCATGCGCCGGAAGCGATTGTCGAAGGGGCATCGCGCGCGATGCGTATTTCGATGAACCGCGAGCTGGAAACGCTGGAAACCCATATCCCGTTCCTCGGCACCGTAGGCTCCATCAGCCCGTATATCGGTCTGTTCGGTACTGTCTGGGGGATTATGCATGCCTTTATCGCCCTTGGCGCGGTGAAGCAGGCCACCCTGCAGATGGTGGCGCCAGGTATCGCCGAAGCGCTGATCGCCACCGCGATCGGTCTGTTCGCCGCGATCCCGGCGGTCATGGCGTACAACCGCCTGAACCAGCGCGTGAACAAGCTTGAACTGAACTACGACAACTTTATGGAAGAGTTCACCGCTATTCTGCACCGTCAGGCCTTTACCACCAGCGAAAGCAATAAGGGGTAAGCCATGGCCAGAGCACGTGGACGCGGACGTCGCGAACTGAAGTCCGAGATCAACATCGTTCCGCTGCTGGATGTCCTGCTGGTACTGCTGCTGATCTTTATGGCAACGGCGCCTATCATTACGCAGAGCGTGGAAGTCGATCTGCCGGACGCCACGGAATCGCAAGCGGTGAAAAGCAATGACGATCCGCCGGTGATTGTGGAAGTCTCCGGGGTAGGGCAGTACAGCGTGAAAGTGGGGCAGGAGACGCTGTCCCAGCTGCCGCCGGAGCAGGTGATTGCCGAAGCGAAGCGTCGTCTTGAAGCCAATGAGAAAACGGTATTCCTGATCGGCGGTGCGAAAGACGTCCCTTACGATGAAATTATTAAAGCGCTGAACCTGTTGCATAGTGCAGGGGTTAAATCGGTCGGCTTGATGACCAAACCTATTTAATCGCTTCAGGTATGTGCGTCCGCGTGGCGTCCGATGGTGGGTATCGCTCGCCGTCGGCGTGCATCGCGGGTACAGGCGAACAGTTTTTGGGAACCGATAGTGTCAAAGGCAACCGAACAAAACGACAAGCTTAAACGAGCGATCATCATTTCAGTCGCGCTGCACATCATTCTGATCGCGCTGCTGATCTGGAGTTCGTTTGACGAGCATCTGGATGCCTCTGCCGGCGGCGGCGGGGGATCGTCCATTGATGCCGTCATGGTCGATCCGGGGGCGGTGGTAAATAACTATAACCGTCAGCAACAGCAGCAGGCCAGCGCACGTCGCGCCGCTGAGCAGCGTGAAAAACAGGCACAGCAGCAGGCGGAAGAGTTACGTGAGAAACAGGCAGCGGAACAGGAACGGCTGAAACAGCTCGAACAGGAACGGCTGCAGGCGCAGGAAGCGGCGAAAGAAGCGAAGGAACAGCAGAAGCAGGCTGAGGAAGCGGCTGCCAAGGCTGCCGCGGCGGCGAAAGCCAAAGCGGATGCGCAGGCTAAAGAAGCGCAGGAAGCGGCTGCCAAAGCGGCTGCCGACGCAAAAGCGAAGGCGGATGCCCAGGCAAAAGCGGCTGAGCTGGCAGCGGCTAAAGCCGCCGCCGACGCGAAGAAACAGGCCGATGCCGCCGCCGCGAAAGCGGCAGCCGATGCGAAGAAACAGGCGGAAGCCGAAGCGGCGAAAGCCGCAGCAGAAGCGCAGAAGAAAGCGGAAGCGGCAGCGGCGAAGAAAGCGCAGCAGGAAGCAGAGAAGAAGGCCCAGCAGGAGGCGGCTAAGCAAGCTGCGGCTGAAAAAGCGGCAGCAGAAAAAGCTGCCGAAAAAGCCGCTGAGAAAGCTGCCGCCCAAAAAGCGGCCGCAGAGAAGGCCGCCGCCGAGAAAGCCGCCGCCGAGAAAGCCGCCGCAGCTGAAAAAGCGGCGGCAGCCAAAGCGGCTGCGGCTGAGAAGGCAGCGGCCGATAAAGCGGCCAAAGCGGCAGCAGCAAAAGCGGCGGCAGCGAAGAAAGCGGCTGCCGCGAAAGAAGCGGACGGCGTTGACGACCTGCTTGGCGATCTGAGTTCGGGTAAGAATGCGCCGAAAGGTAGCACCAGCGGTAGCGCAGGCGGCTCTTCACCTGCTAAAGGAAGTAAACCAGGGCAGGGCGGTGCGTCTCAGGCGGAGATTGCCAGCTATATTTCGCAAGTGCAGGCCGCGATTAAAGGACATCTCTATGACTGGGATACGTACAAGGGTAAAGTATGTACGTTGCGCGTAAACCTGGCTCAGGATGGAACGTTGTTGAGTGTGAAATCGGAAGGCGGCGATCCGGCTTTCTGTCAGCAGATGCTGGCGGCAACCAGTCGGATGAGCAAATTCCCTAAACCGCCTTCGCAGGCAGTTTATGAAACGTTCAAAAATGCGCCATTGGACTTCAAACCTTAAGCGCTTTTTCCCCCGCGTCAGTGGGGGAAAAGAATATCGGGCGGTCATGGGGTTTTGGTAGTTTTGTGTATTTCAGTTTGTTAACATTCTGCTAAATTATCGTGGGCTTTCCGCCCGGATAAGGGAGATATGATGAAGCAGGCATTACGAGTAGCATTTGGTTTTTTAATGCTGTGGGCGGCGGTGCTGCACGCAGAAGTACGTATCGAGATCACCCAGGGGGTGGACTCGGCACGCCCTATCGGCGTGGTACCGTTCCAGTGGGCCGGCCAGGGCGCTGCGCCTGAAGATGTTGGCGGTATCGTGGCAGCTGACCTGCGCAACAGTGGTAAATTCAACCCGCTGGATCGCTCGCGTCTGCCGCAGCAGCCGACCAGTGCCCAGGAAGTGCAGCCTGCTGCCTGGTCTGCGCTGGGTATCGACGCCGTGGTCGTCGGTCAGGTCACGTCAAACCCGGATGGTTCTTATCAGGTAGCATATCAGCTGGTGGATACCGGCGGTGCGCCGGGTACAACGCTGGCGCAAGGCTCTTTTAAAGTCACTAAACAGTACCTGCGCTACGCAGCGCACGCTGCCAGCGACGCGGTATTTGAGAAGCTGACCGGCATCAAGGGCGCCTTCCGTACCCGTATCGCCTACGTGGTGCAGAAAAACGGCGGCCAGTTCCCTTACGAACTGCGCGTGTCCGACTACGATGGTTACAACCAGTTCCTTGTTCACCGTTCCTCCCAGCCGCTGATGTCCCCGGCCTGGTCTCCGGACGGTTCTAAACTGGCTTACGTGACCTTTGAAAGTGGTCGTTCTGCGCTGGTGGTTCAGACCCTGGCGAACGGCGCTGTGCGTCAGATCGCCTCCTTCCCGCAGCACAACGGCGCGCCGGCGTTCTCTCCGGATGGCTCTAAGTTGGCCTTCGCGCTGTCGAAAACCGGTAGCCTGAACCTGTACGTGATGGATCTGGGCTCCGGTCAGATTCGTCAGGTGACTAACGGTCGCAGCAACAACACCGAACCAAGCTGGTTCCCGGACAGCCAGAACCTGGCCTTCACCTCTGACCAGGCCGGTCGTCCGCAGGTGTATAAAGTCAACATCAATGGCGGCACGCCGCAGCGTATCACCTGGGAAGGTTCACAGAACCAGGACGCCGACGTGAGCGCAGATGGTAAAACCATGGTAATGGTCAGCTCGGCCGGCGGTCAGCAGCACATTGCCAAACAAGATCTGGAAGCGGGTGGTGTACAGGTTCTGTCATCAACGTTTTTAGACGAAACGCCAAGTCTGGCACCTAACGGCACTATGGTAATCTACAGCTCTTCTCAGGGGATGGGATCCGTGCTGAATTTGGTTTCTACAGATGGGCGTTTCAAAGCGCGTCTTCCGGCAACTGATGGACAGGTAAAATCGCCTGCCTGGTCGCCGTATCTGTGATAATAAATAATTGATTATTAAAGGAATCAAAGAAATGCAACTGAACAAAGTGCTGAAAGGGCTGATGATCGCTCTGCCGGTTATGGCAATCGCGGCATGTTCTTCTAACAAGAACGCCAGCAACGACCAGAGCGGTGAAGGCATGCTGGGTGCCGGCACTGGTATGGACGCTAACGGTAACGGCGGCAACATGTCTTCTGAAGAGCAAGCTCGTCTGCAGATGCAGCAGCTGCAACAGAACAACATCGTTTACTTCGATCTGGACAAGTACGATATCCGTTCTGACTTCGCTGCCATGCTGGACGCGCATGCGAACTTCCTGCGCAGCAACCCGTCCTACAAAGTGACTGTAGAAGGTCACGCGGATGAGCGCGGTACGCCGGAATACAACATCGCTCTGGGTGAGCGTCGTGCTAACGCCGTTAAGATGTATCTGCAGGGCAAAGGTGTTTCTGCCGATCAGATCTCCATCGTTTCTTACGGTAAAGAAAAACCAGCAGTACTGGGTCATGACGAAGCGGCATATGCCAAAAACCGTCGCGCCGTACTGGTTTACTAAGAGAATTGCATGAGCAGTAACTTCAGACATCATTTATTGAGTCTGTCGTTACTGGTTGGCATAGCGGCCCCCTGGGCCGCTTTTGCTCAGGCGCCAATCAGTAGTGTCGGCTCAGGCTCGGTCGAAGACCGCGTCACTCAACTCGAGCGTATTTCCAATGCTCACAGCCAGCTTTTAACCCAACTCCAGCAACAACTCTCTGATAACCAGACTGACATTGATTCTCTCCGTGGCCAGATCCAGGAGAACCAATATCAGCTGAATCAGATCGTTGAGCGCCAGAAGCAGATTCTGCTGCAGATAGATAGTCTGAGCAGCGGTGGCGGCGCAGCGGCAGCATCAGGTACGCAGGCTTCATCGTCTTCCGGCGATCAGAGCGCGGCTGCCACCAGCGCAGCGCCAGCGGCCTCGTCAGGCGCCCCGGCGATGACCGGCGATGCGAACACCGATTACAATGCGGCCATTGCCCTGGTGAAGGATGCTTCACGCCAGGATGACGCAATGGTGGCGTTTCAGAACTTCGTTAAAAAGTACCCGGATTCAACTTATCAGCCGAACGCCAACTATTGGCTCGGACAGTTGAACTACAATAAGGGGAAAAAAGACGATGCGGCGTTTTACTTCGCCTCGGTGGTGAAGAACTACCCGAAATCGCCAAAAGCGCCTGACGCCATGTTTAAGGTCGGCGTGATCATGCAGGACAAAGGTGATACTGCGAAAGCGAAAGCGGTTTACCAGCAGGTGATCAGTAAATTCCCCGGCACCGACGGTGCGAAACAAGCGCAAAAACGTCTTAATGCTCTTGGTTGATTACGGCATGACCAGAAATCGCGTTATTTCTGGTCTTGTCGCCTGAATCACCAGCAGTTAAGTGATCTTTATCGAAATTTTAGTTGCGCTGAATTCTGAAATCAGTAATATATGCCGCCGTTGCCAAGGGATATCAAACAAGCCCAAAGCGATGCCAGAGTGGGTCGTTAGCTCAGTTGGTAGAGCAGTTGACTTTTAATCAATTGGTCGCAG
>OLSH01000956.1_pt1 | contig 18609 bp, 17 predicted proteins | sample 1643221 | NCBI WGS metagenome assembly OLSH01 (sample SAMEA3136681, study PRJEB25190) | human gut metagenome | biome: human gut; feature: human-associated habitat; material: faeces | place: Austria | collected 2013 | reverse complement strand
AGAAGATAGGGATACTTGCAGCAGAGTGTCCCTATTTTTTATACAAAATTTTAAAATTCAGGAGGAAAAACAAATGGGAACAACACAGCGTAAAGAGCAAAGAAAAATGAAATTGGAAAAGGAAATCATCAGATTAACAAAACTGCATCAGAACAAGGACAAAAGAGAACTCATTCAAAATATCAATCATGTTCTAAGAGCCCAGGGAATTCATCTGAATAGGAAAGTTAAATGGATCTGTAAAGTAACAGGTTCTCCGGAAGGGACAGTATATACATGGTTTACCAATGCCAGATGCCGGCGAGAGAACAAAATCCCGTTGTATGCCCTGTGCCAGATGGCGCTCGCCTTAAGAATATCTGTATATGAGTTTTTCAGTGCAGATCATTTTATGGAAATTGCAGAGAAACAAAAGATTGATCGGAGATGTAAATTATATTGGCATCTGCGGAGAAATGTAGCCGAAGATTTATGGAATGGTACTCATTCCGAAAATGATACATGGCAGGGACAGACGTTAGATATTAAACGAGAGTTTCTGGATGAATTATATCTGAAAATGGTGAATGACCAGTTAAATTAGTAAAAATGAACAATGGAGGGAAATCAGATGTCAAGGAACACAGCGACAGGAGCAAAAGTAAAACAGGAAAGAAAAATCACTTTTAAAAACAAGGAACATGAGATATTTTATAACACCTATCTTTCAAAATGCTCGTGTCAGGATTCGTACCACAAAACCCTTATTTATTGCCTGGGACTTTCAGAGGACACCAGACGCAATGCAAACCGGATCTATGATTTTAAGACTGGATTTATTAAACCGGAGTGCCTGCAGGAAGGATGGCAGACCAGTGGGAGTGAAAAGATTGTCCGTATTGCTTTTAACCTTTATACAGACGGAACACCTACAACTGATGAATATAAGGATACAGAAGCGCAGATTACAGAAACACGGCTTTATTCAATAAGCGATATATTCTGCACAGGGTACGCCAGATATTTTTGGGAAGCAATTAAAATCCGATACCCGGACTATTGTTTCTACGTGGATTGGGAGGACATGTTTTATGCTGAAGATTAGGCTGCAAGGCACAGTGAGGGATATTCGCTGGTTTAAACGGCTTCTGGAGAAACACCCGGAAATCCGGGTGATCCAGGTGTCAGAGATATTTTCAAACAAGGGAACGAACCGATATTTTCGCTTCTATGCAGAGATTGACAGAATTGAAAAGGATGAAAGGTAGGTAGAAATTTATGTGCAGAATTATCGCAATCGCAAACCAAAAAGGCGGGGTTGGAAAAACGACAACGTGTGTAAATTTAGGTATCGGGCTGGCAAGAGCCGGGAAAAAGGTACTTCTGGTTGAGGCAGACGCTCAGGGAAGTATGGCGGTGAGTCTGGGTATTCAGGAACTGGACGAACTGGACGTGACCTTAGTAAATATCATGGAGAAAGTTATCAATGACGAAGATGTGGAGCCGGGAGAAGGCATTATCCGCCATGAGGAAGGGATTGATTTTATTCCGGCAAATATCGAGCTTGCCGGACTGGAAACATCTCTTGTAAATGTAATGAGCCGAGAACAGGTACTTCGTCTGTATCTGGAAGGGGTAAAAGCGGATTACGATTACATACTGATTGATTGTATGCCATCACTTGGGATGATTACAATTAATGCCCTTGTAGCGGCAGACAGTGTGCTGATCCCGGTGGAAGCGGCTTACCTGCCGGTAAAGGGCCTGCAGCAGCTTATCAAGACCATTGGCAAGGTACACAGGCGGCTGAACCCCAGGTTATCCATTATGGGGATTCTGCTGACAAAGGTTGACCGCCGGACAAACTTTGCACGGGATATTTCTGAACAGATCCGTGATGTATACGGCAATAACATCCATATCTTTGAGAATTGTATCCCTATGTCTGTACGAGCGGCAGAGACAACAGCGGAGGGAAAGAGTATTTATCTCCATGATCCGAAAGGGATTGTGGCAGAGGGATACCGCCACCTGACCGGGGAGGTGCTTGCAGATGAAAAATAAGAGTGCTGAGAAAATCAAGCTGACTTCCTATGACGATCTGTTTGGAACAAAAGATAATAGCGTGGAAGGCATCTATACAACGGTCGCCTTAAGCCAGCTTCACCCGTTTAAAAATCACCCTTTCAAGGTATTGGACGATGAAAAAATGCAGGAAACCGTGGAAAGTGTGATCCAGCACGGCGTAATCCAGCCAGGGATTGTGCGCCCTTGTGCAGATGGATATGAGGTGGTAGCCGGACATCGCAGATGGAGGGCCTGCGAACTGGCAGGAAAGCCGGACATGCCGGTAATTATCCGGGATCTGGATGATGACGCAGCTACGGTGCTGATGGTGGATACCAATATCCAAAGGGAGAACCTTCTGCCAAGTGAGAAAGCCAGGGCTTACAAGATGAAATATGAGGCGCTGAAACATCAGGGAAGCAAAGGGGACAAGCACACTGCGGATGTTGTGGGAGAGAAAGCCGGGGATAGCGGAAGGACGGTACAGAGGTATATCCGGCTTGCCAGCCTGATTAACGGGCTTCTGGATTTGGTGGATACAGGAAAGATTGCGATGATAGCTGGAGAACGCTTATCCTATCTGAAGCTGGAAGAACAGGAAATGGTGATGGAGGCAGCGGAGAACATTGGTGTTTATCCATCACCGGCTCAGGCCGGGCAGCTCAAAGTTATGAGTGAGGAAGGAATGCTGTCAGAAGGAAGTATCTATGCGCTTCTGGATCAATGGAAACAGGGAAAGGAGGGGGAATTAAATGCAGGAGATACAGTTTGATTATTTCCGTGGGATGGAAGCGGAACAGTATAGTTTTTACCGTGTCCCGAAAGTGCTGTTTACCGCAGAGTGTTTTAAATCCCTTTCCTGTGAAGCAAAGGTTTTATACGGTCTGATGTTAGACCGTATGAGCCTTAGCATTAAGAACCGCTGGTTTGACGAGGAAGATAGAGTATATATCATTTTTACCGTGGAAGAAATAGCAGAGCTTCTGAATTGTGGAACACAGAAAGCGGTGAAGCTGATGAAAGAACTGGACGATAATCAGGGGATTGGATTGATTGAAAAGAAACGTTTGGGATTGGGAAAACCGAATGTAATCTATGTGAAAAACTTTATACTGAAGGAAAAGTGTTCTCCTGAGCAGAGAGGAAAAGCGCCGGAAAACCTTGGAAACACGCAGAATAGTGAAAATCACAATTCAAGAATAGTGAAAACCACAAATCAGGAATTACCAGAATCACAATTCAAGAATGGTGAAAATCACAATTCAGGAATAGTGAAAACCACAAATCAGGAATTTCCGGAATCACAATTCAAGAATGATGAAAATCATACTTCAAGAATTGTGGAAATCACAACTCAAGAAGTTCCAAATTCACAATCTAATAATACTGATATTAATAATACTGATTTTAATGAGACTGATTTTAATGAGATTGATTCTATCCAATCCTATCTATCTCCATCTGCAGGTGAAGTGCGCCCTGTGGGAGAAGATGTGATAGAGAGGATGGAAACCTATCGTGCCCTGATACAGGAGAACATTGATTATGAGTGCTTTCTGGACAGAAGGGAGAAAGAAGATGTGGACGAGCTTATTGAGCTGATGGTGGAGATCCTGATGATGCCGGATGACAGCGTGGTGCGGATCGGCGGGGCAGATAAGCCGGTATCGGTAGTCAAAAGCCGTTTCCTGAAGCTGACCTATTCCCATATCGAGTATGTTTTGTTCAGCCTGCACCGGAATACATCCAAAGTGGCGAACATCAAGGCATATCTTTTGACTACGCTTTACAATTTGTCTATGACGATGAACCATTACTATCAGGCGGAAGTGAACCATGATCTGTATGGAGGTAAATGAAATGCGGATAAATGAATTTATGAAAAAGGTGATCATACCGGTAGGAGCCGCAGTCTTCCTGGGAGTGCTGTTTTATCCTCTCTGTGTGGAGCAAGGGCAGTGTGATTACCTGAAACTGTGGATGTTTGTAGGGATTCCCTTTGGGGTACAGAGGATGTTCCTATGGATCATTCCGAGGAGCTTTGATATTGGCGGTACGGTGGGAATGTTTGTATTCAACCTGTTGATCGGCGGCGTCATCGGCGGGTTCGTCCTGGTCTGGCGTCTTCTGATGGCGGTCTGCTATCTGGCGAAAATGGCAGTTACCGGGATTTCTAGAATGGTAAGTGCAAAAACCGTGTGAAGTGTTTACGGAAGAAAAAGTGAATAATAGAGTTACGAAAGCAGCTAAGTTCATGTACCTGGCTGCTTTTTTGTACTGGCGATCGCTTACAATCCCGGAATGTGCCTTTTGGCACTTCCGGTGATGCTGTCTGTGGACAGGAAACTTTGCGACACGGTGTCAAAAAGTGAAATTTATCGTGGAAGGAGGGACTGTGTTGGGAAACCGTGCGGGATCGCAGGAATTGATCCAGTTGGGGGAACGTATCAGACAAAAGAGAAAAGACAGCCATTTAACGCAGGAGACTTTTGCAGAGAAAGCCGGGATCAGTGTCAACACAGTGAGCCGCATTGAAGGAGGGCAGGCAGCCATGTCTATGGCATAGTGAAAGAATTCAGGAAGGATAATGAAGTTTACTGCAATATCATTCCCGGAAGCAGGCAAAATCTCATGATAAGCATTCTGATTCATAAGAAGCAGATCACCCTCGTTCAGAACAAGTTTTTCACAGCCGTTGATAATATGCTGTGTCTGGCCTTTGCACATATAAACCATTTCGACATAATTATGGCGGTGCCGTGGAAAGTGTACGAAACGTGTATGAGGGCGTATTTCAATCAGCCGCCCTTTCTGGAGCAGCTTTTTGCTGTCAATAACAAATTGTTTTTCGGATGTATATAGGTCTTTTTCAACACTATTTTTCCCATCCAGATATTTTTGCTCTTCTTCTGTAATAGGCTCAAGATATTTTAAAAGTTCGAGTTCCATACAACTACTCCTCATCTTGTTAAAATCTATGACATTTATACAGTATATCACAAATGTGCAAATAAGGTCCCTATTTGTTGTTTGAAACGACCTAAAAAAGAAGCGTTTTGGGTGGTAGGATTGATATAGAAGAAATAATAAGTAAGGAGAGGTGATGGTAGGATGGAGTGCTTTCTTGCCATAGATATCGGGGCTTCAAGCGGAAGGCATATTGTAGGGACAAAAGAAAATGGACGGCTCTGCCTGAAAGAAGTATACCGATTTGAGAATGGAATGAAACATGATAACAAGGACGCTTCTTTGTATTGGGATGTTGATGAATTATACGGGGAGATCCTGAATGGAATGAAGGCATGCAAAGAAGCAGGATTTGAGCCAAAGAGTATGGGAATCGATACATGGGGTGTGGATTTTGTCCTTTTAGATGAGGCCGGAGAACGGATAGGGAATGCCATTGCATACAGAGATAAGCGGACAGAGCAGATGGACAAAATCGTCTATGAGACAGTGCAGGAGCAGGAATTATATCTGCGGACGGGAACCCAGAAACAGCAATTTAATACCATTTACCAGCTGATGGCGCTGAAAGAGCGGCATCCACAGGTATTAGAGAAGGCAGAAACTTTTTTGATGATTCCGGATTATTTTCATTTTCTATTGACTGGAGAAAGTGGAAATGAGTATACGAACGCCACGACAACGCAGTTAATCAATCCTGAGACAAAGGATTGGGACTGGGAACTGATCCGTATGCTTGGCTATCCTGAGAAGATTTTTCAGAAAATCAGAAGACCGGGAACGGTTCTGGGAAAGCTGAAAGAGGAAGTGGCAGAGAAAGTTGGGTTTTCTTGTGATGTGATCCTGCCAGCCACTCACGACACGGGCTCTGCGATCATGGCGATTCCAAGTACGGAAGAAAACGTGATGTATATCAGTTCCGGAACGTGGTCGCTTATGGGCAGCGAATGTCTGAAACCGATCTGCACAGAACAGAGCCGGAACCTGAATTTTACAAACGAAGGCGGATATGATTACCGGTTCCGGTTCTTAAAAAATATCATGGGGCTCTGGATGATCCAGTCAATCCGGCGGGAACAGCAGAAAACGTATTCTTTTGCTGAAATCTGCGGGATGGCGGAAAAATGTAAAATGTTCCCCTCGCGTGTAGACGTGAATTCTCCTGTATTCCTTGCACCAGAGAGCATGACAGAGGCTGTGAAGGCAGAGTGCCGCAAGACAGGACAGACCGTTCCTGAAAGTCTGGGAGAGCTGGCTGCGGTCGTATATGAGAGCCTGGCAGTATGTTACGGGAAAACGGCGGCAGAAATTGGAAAACTTACAGGAAAGAAATATGATGTGCTCCACGTGATCGGCGGAGGAGCGAATGTGGATTATCTGAACCAGATTACGGCAGACTATACTGGAAAAATAATCGTTGCCGGTCCGGGAGAAGCAACGGCTCTCGGCAACATTCTGGCACAGATGCTGCAGGCAGGAGTTTTTAAGAATCTTCAGGAGGCGAGGGGAGCTGTTGCCCTGTCGTTTCCTTTAAGAAAATTTTACCCGAAAGGAGTTTAGAGATATGTTACAGCAACGTTATGAATCCGCAAAAGAAACTTATGCAAAAATAGGTGTAGACACTGATGCTGCAATCCAGAAATTAAAGACAGTTCCTGTTTCTCTTCATTGCTGGCAGGGGGATGATGTGACAGGATTTGACCATGACGGTCCGCTGACAGGAGGAATCCAGACAACGGGAAATTATCCGGGGAGAGCGAGGACACCGGAAGAGCTTTTTGAGGATATGGATCAGGCTTTGCGTCTCATGCCAGGAAAGAAGAAAATCAATGTCCATGCCTGTTACGCAATTTTTGAAAACGGTGAATTTGCAGACCGTGATAAGTTGGAGCCGAAGCACTTTCAGAAATGGGTAGATTTCGCAAAGGAAAGAGGTATGGGGCTGGATTTTAACCCCACCTTTTTCTCTCACGAGAAAGTAAAAGATGGATTGACACTTTCAAGTCCGGACGAAGACACAAGGAGATTCTGGATCAATCACGGGAAAGCCTGCATCCGTATTTCCCAGTATTTTGCGGAGCAAACTGGAGTTCCCTGTGTTATGAATATATGGACAGGAGACGGTTATAAAGATATTCCGGCAGACCGTATGGGCCCCCGGAAGAGATATAAGGAGTCCATTGATGAGATTCTTTCCGAGTCGTTTGATTTTCGGTTGGTAAAGCCGTGTATTGAGTCAAAGGTATTTGGGATCGGGGTGGAAGCATATACAATGGGAAGCGCAGAAATTGCCTTGTCCTATGCGGCTATGAACCAGGATAAATGTATCCCGTTGATGGATAACGGACATTATCATCCGACAGAGCTTGTCTCTGACAAGATCCCGGCGCTGCTTACCTTTTTTCCGGAGATAGCGCTTCACGTTACGCGTCCAATCCGTTGGGATTCCGACCATGTGGTGCTGTTCGATGATGAGACAAGAGAAATGGCAAAAGAGATTGTACGGTGCGGCGGCTTGGATGGAAGCGTCAAGCTTGCCCTGGATTATTTTGACGCAAGCATCAACAGGATCTCTGCATGGGTGGTAGGATTTCGCAATTTCCAGAAGGCCCTTTACATGCACTGCTGACGCCCAATGAAGCTCTAAAACAGTTACAGGATGAAAACAGGATGACAGAGCTGATGGTAAGACAGGAAGAAATCAAAACACTGCCCTTTGGCGATGTGTGGGCCAAGTATTGTGAAGAATGTGGCGCGCCAAAAGACGGTACATGGTTTGAAGAGATTGAGAGATACGAAGAGACGGTATTGAAAAAAAGAGCGTAGGAGGGAAAAGCCGTGAGTGTATTGGATACAAAATTTGTACAGGGATTTGTCCGTATGTGTAACGATGGATGGGAGCAGGGCTGGCACGAAAGAAACGGCGGAAACCTGTCTTACCGCATCAAAGATGAGGAAGTGGCAGAAGTAAAAGAGTTCCTTGATTATGACAATGAATGGAAACCGATTGGCACCAAAGTCCCCGGACTTGCGAGCGAATATTTCCTCGTAACAGGCAGCGGGAAATATTTCCGCAATGTCATCATTGATCCGGAGGATAGTATCTGCATCATCGAACTGGATGAAAAAGGAGAGAATTACCGCATCCTTTGGGGCCTGGTAAACGGAGGCAGACCGACCAGTGAGCTACCGAGCCACCTGATGAACCATGAAGTGAAAAAAGGCGTTACCAATGGAGCGCACCGGGTGATTTATCATGCACATACCACGAATGTGATCGCACTGACATTTGTACTGCCGTTGGAGGATAAAGTATTTACTAGAGAACTCTGGGAGATGGCGACCGAGTGCCCGGTTGTATTTCCTTCCGGAATCGGTGTAGTAGGATGGATGGTGCCGGGCGGCCGTGAGATCGCAGTGGCGACAAGTGCCCTGATGAAAGAATATGATGTGGCAATCTGGGCGCATCACGGCATGTTCTGCTCAGGGGAAGACTTTGATCTTACATTCGGATTAATGCACACCGTAGAGAAATCCGCGGAAATCCTTGTAAAGATGCTGTCCATGAGACCGGATAAAAGACAGACAATCTCACCTCAGAATTTCAGAGATTTGGCGAAAGATTTTAAAGTAACTTTACCGGAAAAGTTTCTATATGACAAATAATGTACATATCACATATTTGGCGTATCAGAAGCATGAAGCATGTTTCGATATTCCATAGGCGTACATCCGTATTTCTTGCGGAACAGCTGAAAGAAAAAGCTGGTATTCTGATATCCGACGGCAAGGCTGATATCATTTGTGGAAAGTGCGGTGCTCCTTAACAGTTTTGCCGCCTGAGAAAGCCGCTGTGTCTGGACCAGCTCTTTGTAAGTGATTCCGGTATGCTGGCGGATATAGGCAGAGAGATAGTTTGGGTGCATATTAAAAAACTCAGCTGTAGAAGAAAGGGTACAGTCCGCAAAGTTTGTTTCGATATATCGGAGTATGGTATAAATCTGATCCACTGAGGAGTGATCCAGAACCATACCGTGCTGGAACAGATTGATCATCTCACAGGTGATCAGTGTAAAAAGACTGTCTAAAAAAGGCCCGGATGTTACGGACGGAGAATAAAATTCACAGAGAAACTGGTTGGTAAGATCTGCCAGCCGGTTTTGTTTTTGTTCCGGGGAAAAGACAATATACCTGCTTTCCTGCATCGTGGTGTTCAGAGCCTCAATGAAAAAGTGTGTAAGGTAATTATCCTGAGACAGGCGTTCAAAAAAAGTACCGTTCAGATATTCGCGCGTCAGCAGAAAATTGATGATAATATCATTTTCTGAACATCTTTTGACAGAATGAGGTGCATTCTGGCTGATCAGAACCATCTGCCCGGATTTTAGCCTGAATGTAGTCTTATTTATCGTCATTGTGCAGGCGCCAGAATAAATATAACTCAATTCCAGCCACTCATGGATATGCAGAGGTACGTTTTCAAAACGATCTTGTTTTACAACAGCGAAGTTGTAATAACTCGGAAGAACTTTCTTTGAAAGAAATAAAGAACGCAGATCTTCAAGGTTCGTATCAAAACGGTAACAGGGTGTATCAAACTTACCTCTGGCAACAGGAAATTGTGAATAATCTTTCTTTACACCGTTCAGACGCTGGGTTTCTTCGGGAGTGTGCTGCTTCAGAAATTGATTCAATGCAGATAATGTCATCATATATATTCTCTCCTTTTCAAGATATGAATGAACTGTGATTATAGTCATCAGCAGTTTATTTAACCTGTCTAAAATATACCATATTGGGGGCAAAGGTGTACAGAGTAATCTCGGATATTTATTAAGTTTGGTCGGTAAATCACTTATGTTTCGTTGATGTAATTTTAGTCTGTATAATGTAAGATATCAGTAAGAAAAGGAGGCATAGGTTAGGATGAAGATATTTTTTGCAGTAGTGGTGATTGTTTTATTATTTGTAATCGGTGCGACATTATATGTCTACAAAAAAAGTGCCATGTTTTTACCGGCACTTCTTGGCATCTGCGGATTTCCAAAAATAAAGGAAAGCAGCTATTACGATGAAAACGGACATTTCCGTCCGGGAACGGGGGAGGACAAAGTTGGATTTTTCATGCAGCATCCGGTATTCGGCGGTTTTAAACATATGTTTTTCAATGTGGAGGATAACGTGCTGAAAGCCATTGCGCCTGTAAAGTATAAGGATTTTTTTAAGGCGCAGGGCCGTGAGGAACAATTGGATGCAGCCTTGGAATCTTTCAATTATCTAACCGGACTTGTTGAGAAAGGTCAGGCAAGGCTGGTGTCGGATCTGTATCCTGCGGAAGCAGTGAAGGGTCATCCGTACAGGTCACATCTGACGGGAATGTTTTATCAGGGACAACAGGGAAAACCACTTGCCATTGTAGTTCCGGGAGGTGGATTTATCAGTAATGTAACTGATTGCGAGGGGTATCCTGTGGCGATGAAGCTGCATAAAATGGGATATTCTGTTTTCGTCGTAAGTTATCCGGTCGGCAGACAGCTGGGTGAGACAGAACAGGTAAAGCAGGGACAGGCTGCCGCGAGGGAACTGACACAAGTGATCCGATATCTGACGGAGCATCAAAAACAGTTTTCTGTAAACATGGATGATTATGCCATCTTTGGTTTTTCAGCAGGAGGACTTATGACCACGGCGTATTCATTTGCCAATTATGAGGACTGCTGCCACAAGAATCATCTGCCAAGACCGAAGGTGATCTTCCCTATGTATGGTCTGGACTGGGATATCAAAGCTTTGCCGGAGGACAAGGGACTGGCGGTATTTTCTATCGTAGGGCGGGATGATGAGTTCGGTTTTGCAAATGTGGAAGATAAACTGCCGGAATTGGAGAAAATGCTGGGCAAAGACAATGTGTCAGTCAGGATCATTGACGGATTGGGACACGGCTTTGGGATAGGCTGTGAAACAAAAGTGAAAAACTGGCTTCAGGAGGCAGTCTCCTTCTGGGAAGCCCACAGATAGGAACAGATAAGAATTTATTTAAGGAGGATTTCATAATGAGCAGAAACTTGAAAGAATTGATCAGACAGATGACACTGGAGGAAAAAGCAGGACTTTGTTCGGGAGCGGATTTCTGGAACACGATGGGAATCGAAAGGTTAGGGATCCCTTCCGTTATGATGACAGACGGCCCGCACGGCTTGCGCAAACAGGAAGGCGCGGCAGATCATCTCGGCCTGAATAAAAGTGTGAATGCAGTCTGCTTTCCGGCAGCCTGCGCCACGGCGTCCAGTTTTGATGTGGAACTGATGGAGCGTATGGGACAGACTCTGGGAGATGAATGTCAGGCTGAGAACATAAGCATGCTCCTCGGGCCGGCAGTGAATATCAAACGCAGTCCGCTTTGCGGAAGAAATTTTGAATATATGTCTGAAGATCCCTATCTGACAGGAAAGATGGCGTCAGCATATATCCGGGGCGTACAGTCGAAAGGCATCGGAACCAGTATGAAACACTTCGCCGCGAATAATCAGGAAACAGACCGTATGCAGATATCGTCGGAAGTATCGGAACGGGCTTTCCGGGAAATTTATCTGCCGGCTTTTGAGGAGGCGGTGAAGAAAGCGCAGCCAAAGACTGTGATGTGCAGCTACAATAAGATCAACGGAGTATTTTCTTCAGAGAATAAGGAGCTTCTGACAGATATCCTGCGGGATGAGTGGGGATTTGAAGGATATGTGGTCAGTGACTGGGGAGCTGTAAATGACCGGGTGAAAGGACTGAAAGCCGGTCTTGACTTGGAGATGCCGGGATCAGAGGGATATAACACAAGAAAGATTATTCAGGCAGTGGAGAATGGAGAACTGGAGGAAGAAATTCTTGACAGAACGGTGGAACGCATACTGAAAGTAGTCTTCTCCTACACAGATAACAGGAAAGCGGAGACTGTATTTGACAGGGAAAAGGATCACAAAGCAGCGGCAGATATCGAAACAGAGTGCGCCGTACTTCTGGAAAACAGGGGAGTGCTGCCGCTGAAAAAAGAACAGAAAGTAGTCTATATCGGGGAATTTGCAAAGAAACCGCGATACCAGGGCGGGGGATCGAGTCACATCAATACGGACAGCGTAGTGTCGGCTCTGGAAACTGCGGTGAGAAAAGGCAGGGCAGTGGAGTACGTGAAAGGCTTCTCGTCAGAGCGTGACGAGATGACAGAAGAGGAGCTGAAACAGGCGTGTGAAGCGGCAGCGGGCGCAGATGCAGTTGTAATCTTTGCCGGACTGCCGGACAGCTTTGAGTCGGAAGGATATGACAGAACATCCATGGAACTGCCAAAGTGTCAGAATCGCCTTATAGAGGCTGTGGCTGAGATACAGAAGAATGTGGTAGTGGTTCTTCATAACGGAAGTCCCGTAGAAACTCCATGGGCGGAGTCTGTAAATGCTATTCTGGAGATGTATCTTGGAGGAGAAGGCATCGGGGAGGCCAGCGACCGGCTGTTATTCGGGGAGGCAAATCCGGGAGGACGTCTGGCAGAGACTTTCCCATATCGCCTGGAAGACAATCCGAGTTACCTGAATTTCCCCGGAGACGGCAGGACTGTTCTCTATGGAGAAGATATCTTTGTCGGATACCGTTACTATGATGCGAAGAAAGTACCGGTGCGCTGGGCATTCGGCCATGGGCTGTCATATACGGAATTCAGCTACAGCAATATGAAGCTCTCTTCTGCGGAAATGAAAGATGGAGATGTTCTGAAGGTGAGCATTGATGTGGAGAATACAGGGATGAGGGCAGGAAGTGAAGTGGTTCAGCTCTATGTCAGCGGCAAGGACAGCACGGTGCCAAGAGCAGTGAAGGAACTAAAAGGGTTTGCGAAAGTATTTCTGAATCCGGGTGAGAAGAAGACTGTTACAATGGAGCTTTGCGCGAGAGATTTTGCTTACTATGAGACAAAGGTTCACGACTGGTACACTCCGACAGGGACATACGAGATCCAGATCGGGCATGCCAGTGACAATATCAGAGAAACTGCTGAACTTACCTTTACCACGGATGTGCTGCTGCCGTTCACTGTGGATATGACCACGACAATGGGAGAGTTGATGAGCCACCCGAAGACAGCAGGGAAAATAATGGAATATCTTGAGGGGATATCACAGGGAGAAGAACCTAAGAAAGAAGATGGGGAGGTACAGCTTGTGACTCCGGAAATTATAGCGCAAATGCCGTTGAAATCATTTTTGAGTGTTATTCCAGGTGAAGCGATTGAACAGATGATTGTAGAGTTGAATTCTCTGTGTGCAGAAGAGGGAAAGTGAGAATAAAATATGAATCAAGATAAGATAAAAATGAGAGAAAAGCTGTCATTTGCAATGGCAAACTTTGGAAACATTCCGGTTATGACACTGATCAACGGATATTTACTAATTTTTTATACCAATATATGCGGCTTGAGTCCTGCTGCATGTGCGACACTGTTCCTGATCGCACGCTTTCTAGATGCCATTAACGATCCATTAGTTGGATTTATAATCGACCATCTTCCGACCAGAAAGATGGGACATTTCCGACCGACATTGATTCTGGGAACAATTCTGTGTAGCGCCAATTTCCTTCTGCTTTGGTTTGGACCTATGTTATCAACATCGGGGAAACTGGCAATCGCATATGTATCGTATATTCTGCTTGGTGTGTTGTTCCCAGTCATGGATATTTCGCTGAACAGTCTTCTGCCGGTTATGACAGAAGATATGAAAGAAAGGAACAGCTTAAGTTCAATCAAAGGGCTTGCATATGTGATCGGGGCACTTGTAATCGGTGTGGCAGCTCCACTTATTCTTGGAGATACTTCTAACAAACAGGGATATATTAATCTTGTTCTGATCATGACAGCAGTGATTTTTTTCTTCTCTATTATAGGAACCATGGGAGTAAAAGAACGTGTAAAACCACAGATGGAGAACAGCTATTCTGTAAAAGAATTATTCAAGATTCTCAGTCAGAAGCCGGTGTACATTACATTCCTTGCTGTACTGTTATATTCGATTGGAAGCAATATCGTGAATGCAGCAAATACATACTTTTATACATATATTTTTGAAGATCTGACGTTGGCGTCTATTATTACGCTTATTACATGTGTTACTGTTTTTCCGGCTACAATGGTCATTGGTAATCTGATTGGAAGGTTTGGAAAGAAGAAAATGTATGCGATTGGACTTGCACTTGCAGGACTGGCACCAATCATCCGTCTGTTGGATGTGAGGAGCATTCCCCTTCTTATTGTCTCTGTATTGATTGCAGGAATAGGAGCCGGCTTTGCAGCACCTCTTAATTATGGAATACAGGCAGATAATACAGATTATATCGAAATGTCTATGGGAATTAGGGCAGAAGGTGCTGTCGCATCTCTTTCCAGCTTTGTCTCCAAGTGTGCAATGGGAATCGGTGGTGCGATTCCGGGGTATCTGCTGCAGTTAGCAGGATTTGACAGTAAGGCGGCAGTACAGAATGACGATGTGATTAATGTGATCGTCCTCTGTGTGCTAATATTGCCGGCAATCGTAAATGTGGTGGCCATTGTGATCTTCTCAAAAGGTTATCCTATTACCAAGGAAAAATTGAATGAGCAGACATATCTGTTGAGGGAGAAACGGTCAAAAGCGGGTATAAGTGAATAAGAATGATAGAGAAGGAGTATCAGCATGGGAAAGATTTATGCGGCAAAAACAAATCATATCACAAATCCGATAGGGTTTAATATGGATTCTATTGCATTTTCATGGAAAGTGAAAGGATGCAGAGGACAGGAACAGAAACATGCAAGGATTGTGATCAGCAAGAACAAAACCTTCACAGATATCTGTCACGACACGGGGGAGGCAGAGTTGGACAGTCTCGCTGCAAGAGTGGAATTTGAACCGCAGCCGTATACAAGATATTACTGGAAAGTTATTGTGACAACAGATGCAGAAGAAGTGATCGAATCAGACGCGCAGTTCTTTGAGACCGCCAAAATGGATGAACCGTGGACGGGCAGGTGGATTACCTGTGACAGCAGTCAGGAACGGCATCCGATTTTCTCAAAGAGGATTCGTCCGGCAAAAGAAGTGAAAAACGCAAGACTGTACATTTGCGGCCTGGGATTGTATGAAGCATATTTTCTGGGGGAAAACAAAGATAATCCTGAGAAAATCGGTGATGAGTATCTGACTCCGTACTGCAATAATTATGACCGGTGGATCCAGTATCAGACGTATGACATCACGAAACAGGCAGAACAAGGCGGTGTGCTGTCTGTTCTTCTCGGAAACGGCTGGTATAAAGGCAGGTTCGGTTTCAATGATCCGGAACGGGAAGCATATTACGGTGACGAGTGGAAGCTGATTGCGGAGGTTCACATAGAGTATAAAGACGGAACGAAAGATGTGATCAGTTCTGATGAAACCTGGTCAGTTACAAGAAGCAATTTGTGGTTTTCCAATATCTATGACGGTGAGAGAAGAGATGATACGCTGCCGCCGGTTGAGGAGTCTCCTGCGCGGATCGCAAAGGCTCCGAAAGGCCGGCTTATGGAACGGTTATCTCTTCCTGTTAAGGTACAGGAGGAGAGGAAGCCGGCAGAGCTGATTCATACTCCTGCCGGAGAAGAGGTATTTGATCTGGGGCAGGAGATCACGGGGATCTTCCGGCTGCGGGTGCATGAGCCGGCAGGGACAGCTATCAGGATCCAGACAGGCGAGGTGCTTCAGAATGGGTGTTTTTATAATGAGAATTTGAGAACTGCGCTGTCGGAGTATGTCTATATTTCTGATGGTACGGAAAAGGTGATCACTCCTCATTTTACATATTATGGTTATCGATATGTGAAAGTGACCGGGGTTAGGGACCTTTCGTGTGAGGATTTTACGGCGCTTGTTCTTTACAGCGATTATGAGAGCATCGGGGCAATTGAGACAGGGAATGAGCTTGTGAACAAATTGATCTCCAATATCGAATGGGGAATGAAAGGGAACTTTCTGGATGTGCCTACAGACTGTCCGCAAAGAGATGAGAGGATGGGCTGGACAGGGGATACACAGGTATTTTCCGCGACTGCAAGCTATCTGGCTGATACCTATGCGTTTTACCGAAAATATTTATACGATTTGTATCAGGAACAGCTTCTGGCGGACGGAATGGTTCCGGAGATTGTCCCCACATTCGGACCGACAAAATGTTCCTGCGCATGGGGAGACGCCGCATGTATCATTCCTTGGAACGTATATCTGTTCAGCGGGGACAAAACAATACTCGAAAACCAGATTGAGAGCATGAAAGCGTGGGTCGATTATATCCGGAGAATTGACGGAGACCATCATGGATGGAGACAGGTTTTCCATTATGGGGACTGGCTTGCCCTTGACCGTACAGGCGCCGCCGCGAACAGCGTGTATGGAGCGACTGATGAAGCATATATTGCAGACATCTACTATGCGGCAAGTGCACAGACTGTTGCAAAAGCAGCAGAAGTGCTTGGACTGGAAGAAACGAGACAGGAATATCAGAAAATCGCAGACCGTCAGTGGCAGGTCGTGAAAGAAGAATATTTTACTGCCACCGGCAGATGTGCGGTGAAGACGCAGACAGGGCTTATCCTTGCACTGAAGTATCATCTGTCTGAAAATGAAGAAATGACAAAGCAGATGCTGAAAAAGCTTCTCAGGGATAATAAAAATAAATTAAATACCGGGTTTGTAGGAACCCCGCTTCTGTGCAATGTCCTAACTGATCATGGAATGACAGACGCGGCATACCGGCTGCTCCTGAATGAGGAATACCCGGGCTGGCTCCATGAAGTGAAGCTGGGAGCAACGACGGTGTGGGAGCGTTGGAATTCACTGGATGAGAGTGGACATGTCTCCAGCACGGGGATGAACAGTCTGAATCATTATTCCTACGGCGCTGTATTGGAGTGGATCTTCCGTCATGCGTCCGGGATTGATGTGACGGAACAGAGCCCGGGAGGCAGGGTGATGCGGATCAGTCCTAAAGTGAATAATGGACTCAAATATGTAAAAGCTGTTTATGATTCGGCAAGCGGATGCTATCAGTGCGGCTGGGAGATATCAGAGGATAATAAAATCACGGTCACTGTTACGGTTCCGTTCGGCGGAAGTGCAGAAGTGGTTCTTCCATATGCGTCGGAATCTGTATATGAAGATAAAGAAAATCCATTATTTGAAGAGGTAGAAAATGGAATCTGCCGTGTGAGAGCCGGAGAATATGAAGTCGCTTATGAGGCGTCACAGCCTTTAAAGAAGAAATACAGCATAGACTCGACAATGGAAGAACTGCTGAACCATCCGGATATCCGCGCGTTTCTTTCTCAAATGATGGAAGTGGATATGATTCCCGATATTGCATATGGACTTTCGCTTAGAGATGTTGCGAAAATATTCGCAGGAGAGATAAAAAAAGATGAGGCGCAGATGCTGGATATGGCGCTGGCGAAATTCTGATCAGGAGGGCTGCTATGGAGCTTACAAGACTTAAGGTAAACAGTCAATACAGACCGTGCGTGGACGAAGCACCTTATTTTTCATGGGTGATTACCAGTGAAAAAAAATATAATGCAGACATCCTATCATATTACAGTGACAAGTCTGGGAGAAGTAGTGTGGGATTCCGGGGTGGTAGAAAGTGATAAAAGTACTTTTGTAGAGTACAACGGAAAACCATTTAAAAGTCTCAGTGACTATAGCTGGACAGTGGAAGTGACGGTTAATAACGGAGAAAAGGCGGCGGCATCCTCATCCTTTGAGACGGGATTTATGAAGAAAGAATGGACAGCCGAGTGGGTGAAATCTCCGTTCCCGATGAAAAAGGTAAAACCCGGAACCGGCGGGCAGAATCCGGCAGAATATTTCCGCAAAGAATTTGATGCACGAGACGGTGTAAAACGGGCACGCGTCTATGCCACATGCCACGGAGCATATCAGCTCAGCGTGAACGGAATACGTCCGGACGACAGAGAGTTTGCGCCGGAATTTACCGTCTATTCCCAATATCTGTGTTACCAGACCTATGATGTGACCTCGTTTTTGAGAGAGGGAGAGAATGTCATAGGGATGCTGGTGGGGGACGGCTGGTATGACAGCGCGAACTTTAAACCGAGAAGCAGGAAGTTTAAAGCCGAACATTCTGTGCTATTTCAGATAAAGATTGATTATGAAGACGGAGCGAGTGAAATGGTTCTGTCCGATGATGCGGTGAAAGTTTCGGAAAGTCCGGTTCGATCTTCCGATCTGTTTGCAGGTGAACTCTATGACGCACGGATGGAACAGGAGAGGTGGAACTGCTGCGGATTCGATGACAGCAGCTGGAAAGCAGGTATCCCATGTGGAAAATCTTACGCAAACCTGGCGGCTCAGTACGGGGAACCGGTGCGCCCGGTAAAGGAAGTACCGGCAGTCGGAATGACAGTCAGCCCGAAAGGCGAGACGATCATTGACTTCGGGCAGAATCTGGCGGGGGTTCTGCGCGTAAAAGTGAAACTGCCTGCCGGAACAAAAATGGTATTAGATCATTTTGAAACTCTGGATCAATATGGAAACT
>OLSH01000954.1_pt1 | contig 18748 bp, 19 predicted proteins | sample 1643221 | NCBI WGS metagenome assembly OLSH01 (sample SAMEA3136681, study PRJEB25190) | human gut metagenome | biome: human gut; feature: human-associated habitat; material: faeces | place: Austria | collected 2013 | reverse complement strand
TTGGTATTGCCCATCCCGCTACTTCCAGATGTTGCCACTGGAATAATAATCTTGTCATTCCAATCATACTGTTCCAAAAATGTATTAATAATTGTAGGAGCAACGTACCACCAGATGGGAAAGGCAAGAATCAGAATTTTGATATTTTCTGTATTCTCCAGTTTATTAGCAACTTTCGGTCTGAATGTCTTATCATTCATCTCCACACTGCTCCGGCTATTTTTATTCATCCAATCAAGATCCGCAGAGGTATATGGTATTTCCGGACAAATTTCATGCAAATCCCCACCTACCACGTTCGCAATTTTCTTTGCCAGTTTTGCAGTTGTTCCTGTTGCTGAAAAATATGCTACTAATATTTCACTCATAATTCTATTCCTCCTGTTTCATGTAATAAATTAACGATTTTTCGCCCACATCTCGGCGGTTCTTACACTGTCTCATCTATACAAACACTATACACATTTTTTTCTATCATCTGTGTATGCTGTAATAAATACTTATACAATTATAACACAATGCACACGATACACCATCATAAACAATACTGCATTTTAGGAAATCCGAGATAGACCGTATCAAACTGTTCCATATTCTCTACCCTATTTGCAATAGGCGGACGGAAAGAAGCCTTCTCTTTCATCTCAATACAACTGCGGCTTTCCGGATTCATCCAATCAAGATCCGCCTTGCTGTATGGCCGCTCCGGCTGTATTTCATGCAGCTCGCCGCCGACAGCTTTCGCAAGGTTTTTTGCCAGTCCCGCGGTTACACCACTTGCAGAAAAATACGCTACTAAGGTTTTGCTCACTTTTTATTCCTCCTTAATCAAAAATAAGATGTACCTTTTTCTGGCACATCTTTATTCTAACGCTCTGTATGAATGATGTAAAATGCCTATGTTGAATAGGCGGCGATTCATTTTTGTATCAAGGTCTGCCCTTGAATATAAAATGCACCAGGCAGGAGTCGAACCTGCGACCAACAACTTCGGAGGCTGTCACTCTATCCACTGAGTTACTGATGCACAATGCCGTGATTTAACGTCCGTGTTATATATTACAACATTTTGATTTGATTTGCAATCCTAAATTTTAAATCTTTACATATATTGTTCCAGATCCTGGAGATCGTTTGTATACTTTTTGGCGGACTCTTTGGATATAATTCCTTCCGCCACGAGTCTTGAGAGATCCCGGTTTAATGTATGCATGCCGTGGGCCATGCCGGACTGCATGATCGTATTGAGCTGGTGGCATTTGTTCTCACGGATCAGGTTTAAAGCAGCATCCGTACCCATCAACACCTCAGTCGCGGCAATCCGTTCCATGCCGCTTAACGTAGGGATGAGACATTGGGTCACAACTCCGGCAAGCACACCGGCAAGCTGTGTACGGATCTGGTTCTGGCTCTCACCGGGACACGCATCAATGATACGGTCTATGGTCTGGGCCGCTCCTGTGGTGTGAAGCGTTGACATGACCAGATGCCCGGTTTCCGCAGCTGTGAGGGCAGCGGAAATCGTCTCATAATCTCTCATTTCCCCTACCAAAATCACATCTGGATCCTCTCTCAGGGAGGACCTCAGCGCGGAGGCAAAGTCTTTCACATCAACCCCGGTCTCTCTCTGGTGAATGATGGACTTACGCCTGTCGTACACGTACTCAATGGGATCCTCCACCGTGATGATATGTTCCGCACGGCTGTTGTTGATATAATCAATCATTGCCGCAAGTGTGGTGGATTTACCGCTTCCTGTGGGTCCTGTGACAAGGATCAGCCCCCTGGGCTGGTCTGCCAGATCCTTTAGGCACTTGGGAAGCTTCAGCTCACTGAGTGTGGGGATATGGTTGCTCAACAGGCGGATGGTTGCCGCTAATTTCCCCTGCTGGCGGAAAACATTGATCCTCTGGCGGTTCTGGTCCGGGGTCTGCAGTGCGAAATCGGCATCCTGCCCTTGCCCAAACAGTTCCTTCTGTGCTTTGGGCAGCAAATCCAGGATCATCTGCCGGATCTCTCCGTCGGACAGTTCTATCCCGCTGTCCACAAGACGTCCGCAGCTCCTGAAAGCCACCGGCATACCTTCTGAAAGATGGATATCTGATACATCTCTTTGTCTGGCGGTCCCGATCATCTCTTCTATTGTCATAAAACCCTCCTATACATAGTAAGCAATCTTCCAGAATTCTTCCATGGTCGTAACACCCTGTTTTACCAGCTGGGCGGCACTCTCCTTCAGTGTTTTCATGCCCTGCTTTCTGGTCACATAGTCCTGGATATCGTCGATTGACCTGCTCTCTGAAATCATCTTACGGATGTCCTGGTCAATGACCGCGATCTCATGGACAGCGATCCTTCCCTGGTATCCGGTCTGATTGCATTTTGAACATCCAACGGCCTCTTTGACCGTACCGATATCCGCTCCAAGAATCTGCCGGTCCGCCTCTGTTGCTTTTACTTCCTTTGCACAGTCCGGACAGACTTTGCGGACCAGTCTCTGAGCCACCAGGCCGATCAGGGAATTGGCTACCAGATACGGCTCGATCCCCATATCGACCAAACGCACAACGGAAGATACCGCATTGTTTGTATGCAGGGAGGAAAGAACAAAATGCCCGGTGATGGCGGCCCTCACAGAGATTGCCGCAGTCTCGGAGTCCCTTGTCTCTCCCACCATGATGATATCCGGATCCTGGCGGAGCAGTGCCCTAAGACCGGTCTCAAAGGTCAGACCGGAAGTATTATTCACCTGCATCTGATTGACCCTGGTGATATTCTTTTCCACCGGATCTTCTATGGTTGAAATGTTTGCATTCCTTTTTGACAAATGTTCCAGAACCATATAAAGAGTCGTTGATTTACCGCTTCCAGTAGGCCCCGTGATATACAAAATACCATTGGGTGACTTTAGCAGGGACTGAAACTTCTCAAAGTTTTCTTCATTCATGCCAAAGTGATCCTTATGGTCGATCGGCGTGCGGTTACTTAAAAGACGCAGCACGGATTTCTCTCCGTAAACGGTTGGGATCACTGACACACGCATATTGATGTTGTCTTCCTCCAGCCGCATCCTGAAATGCCCGTCCTGGGGAATCCTTTTTTCCGCGATATCCATTCCGGCCATAATCTTGATCCTGGCCGTCAGAGAAGCGTGCAGTGAACGTTTCAGGGTCACATAGTCTACGATAGTTCCGTCAATCCTCATTCTGACCACGGTCTCTTTTTCAAACGGTTCGATATGGATATCACTGGCATTGGTATTATATGCCCTCAGGACCAGAGTATTTAGCAGTTTGATGATCGGTGCATCGCTGTCCCCCTCATTCTCCAGGTCATCCAGAAAAGAAATATCTTCTACCTCCTGGGACGTCTCATTGGCCTGTCTGGCCGCCTGCCTGGCAGAAACTTCGGCATAATAGTACTCCAGTGCTTTTTTTAGCGGATGAAGCTCCGCAAGAAACACTTTCAGCTGCATTCCCGTGAGCTGGCGGATGTCCTCCATGGCATAAAAGTTCAAAGGATCATTGACTGCGATATATAACTGATTGTCTTTGATGTCCAGCGCCAGGATATTATATTTTACTGCCAGCTGTTTTGGGATCTTTTCTACTGCTTCACTGTTGACCGGATAACTCCCCAGATTGATGTGGGAGAGCGAAAGGCGCTGGCCCAAAGCCTCCAGCATCTGCTGCTCCGTGATAAACTCCAGTTCCATGAGGATCGTCCCCAGACGCTTCCCTGGATGCTCTTTCTGATAATCCAGCGCTTGATGAATCTGCTCCTCTGTGATATATCCGTACTGTTGCAAAACTTCCCCGATTGGAATATTCTTCATTGTCTTCCCCGCTTTCTAAGAATTACTTCCGGCACATATAAACTTCCAGCACCAGAGACAGAGTTGATGCATCCACGACTTTATTCGACGTAGTCAATGCCGTCTCGGAACTCATGCCGTAACTGACAATACGAATGGAAGGATAATCTGCATATATTTTATCAATCAGCTTCTTTGCATTTGCCTTTGTCCCAAGGATGTTGACAGAAACCGGATAAGAATACAGCACACTCTGCGTAATGCTGTTTTTGCTGCTGTCCTCTGAGCTGCTGTCGTCGCTGCCTTTGGTTCCCAGACTTTTTGCCAGGGAAGATTCCAGATAAGGGGTCAGCACGCTGACTGACGGTTTGGCCGCGATCTCAAAATCCCTGGAGGAAAGACCGCATTTTAATATCAGCTTTGTAATCATGCGCTCCACCTTATGGGATTCCATCATTGGATAAATGTCCTTGGTCTCTTTTTCAAAATCAGTTCTGGAGGCCTTCAGCCGGGCTTCCTTCTGGGGAATAGAGGCAATGGCATTTTCCATTGTCTCTTTTGTCTGCTGTTTTTCTTTGAACTCCGCAGCCAGATCGTTTCTCTGTGCCAGCAGTGGACGTATCACAAAATTAGCAAAAAGTACAATGATCAGTATAACAGAAAGCAGACTTAACAGTTTTTTATCCCGATTTGTTATTTCCATGGATGTTTTCACCTACTTTCCTGCATTTTCACTTAGATAAGTGCTGATATGAATATCATATTGTTTCGTTTCTTCTGTATAATTGTAACCGGAATACTTCAGGTCTGCGAACAGCTCCGACTTCTTCAGGCGGTTGATAAAATCATAGATACTCGTAACTTTCGGTGCCATAGCGACAAACTCATACATTCCGGTCGATGCGTCATATCGGTCCACCGTTATGGAGACCTTTGTCCCCGCGCTGTTTTTAACCATTTTTTCTACCCGGCTGTTAGCCTGCGGATAGGAGTCAAGGACCTGTTTTACAACGGCCAGCTGTTCTTTTCCAGACTGCTTGTTGGCAAGTTCCAGATCCAGGTTTTTGGCATTGGTGTAGTCTGCCTGGTTCCCTGAATCCTCAATATAAGAATCCATCTCATTGATCTTAGAGCTATTAATCATGTTCATGCCGAAGAGCACTGCAGATACAGCCAGGCAAAGCACCAGGACGCCTGCAGCGGCGAAAACTCCAGGATATACCTTGGAAGATTTTTTATGATCTTCCTTCAGCTTGATCCTCTGCGCGAAGTCAATATCCTGTTTTTTATCCGAGATCAATGCTCCCACAGCAAAAATATAATGATAGAATTCTTTCTCGTCCGGCAGCTGATAACCTGTCAGCTGAAACGTGTTTCCTACTTCCAGCCCCAATTCCCGGAGAGGGGCCGCAAGTATCCCTAAATCCTCTTTCGGAAATCCTCCCAGATAAATATTCTTTATTTTTTCCCCTTTTTGCTCTGTGGCGAGAAACTGGATCATAGAACTGATCGTATTCCCCACTTCCCCGGCAATACCGTCCGTACCGTGCTCTGCAAATATTCTCGTGCGGTTCAGATATTTGTATGTACCCTGCACAAATAATGTGCTGATCAAAATCTCCCCGTCAAGCTTAGAAAAGATAAAGGTTTCTTTCCTTAAATCCTGTATGCGTTCAAACGCTTTTAACTGGGCGTTCAGGGCAATATCCACGGATTCTACTTCCACTTCCATGGACGCAAATACATCCAGATAGCTTTTCAGCATAGTCTCCTGGATGGCCGCTCCCAGAACTGTTGCCATTCCACTTTTTTTATCCATGTCACAGACACGGTAGTCGTAGACATAATTCTCCGGATTTTCCAGACTGGTAAGCTCTTTTTTAACCACTTCCAGAGTCTTTTTCTTATTCATTTTCGGAATCGTCATCATCTTAGCCGCGATCTGGGTACTGTCAATGACCAGGCTGATCTTTTTTGACAATCCTTCCCTTTCCCACAGCTTCAAAAGCTGGTTTTTTAATCCTTCTTCTGATGTGATGACTCCATTGATCAGGCTTCCTTCCCGGATATCAAACTGAATAAAATTTTGAACCTGGATCTTATTCTTTTTTGCCTCCCCCACAGCGATCTGCACTCTGTGGTTTGATAAATATACTGATGTCCTCATAAAAAAGATCCCCCTTTAATATCCCTGGTCAATGGTAGAGTAAGATTCATAAATCGGCAGAATCACTGCCACAACTACAAACCCGATGATCAGTGCCATCAAAATGATTAAAATCGGCTCCATCAATGTCACCAAACGTTCCAATGCCCTTTCGGCCTCAAACTCCAAACTGTCGGCAATGGAGTCCAGCATCTCATCCAGGCTTCCAGTTTCCTCTCCTACTAAAATTGAGGAGGACAGTTTTTTCTGAAATCCGTCGATTTGCATCAAAGAGCCGGATAGGGATTCTCCCCGCCGGATCAGATCGATCACCCCGTCAAACTGGTCTTCTATGTACCGGTTCCCGACAGTGGAACTTCCAATCTGCAGTGCCTGTATGATCGGGATACCGCTGGAATACAGGGAACACAGGGTCCTCGCGAATCTCGCCGTATATATTTTCCGAAGCAGATTTCCGATGACCGGAAGCTTAAGCTTTAACTGGTCTTTCTTCCACTGCACTTTTGGAATGCGGAACAGAAGATTCAGCCCAAACACCAAAACTACTACAGCCAAAATAATAAACGGCCAATACTTCTGAATTCCGTCACTCATGCCAAGCAGGATCACTGTAGGCAGCGGCAGGGATTCCATTGTATCAAAAATATCCTGAAATTGAGGTACCAGATAGGACAGAATAAAAATGATCACGCAGACCAGCAGCACAGACAAGATCATAGGATAGATCATCGCATTTCTTACTTTGCCGTTGAGCCTGTGTTCCTTGTCGTAATGTTCTGCCATACGCAGTGAGGTCTGGTCCAGATTACCATTGGCCTCCGCAGAACGCATCATACTGACTAAGAGCACCGGAAATGTTTTCCCCTGCTCCTCCATAGCTTCCGACAGGGGGACACCCTGGCGGATAGCATTGAGCAGATTTTGGTAGGTCTCCTTGTCAGCGCTTTTCACACCAATCTCATTGGAGATGATATTCAGTGAGCGAACAAGAGAAACTCCCGCCTTTAAAAGCGTTCCTAACTGTCTGGAGAAGTCCGCCAGAACAGCGGTTTTCATTCTTCTCCTGGATTTGAGTTTGCTTTCTTCCATGTCCTTGCTGGAGATTAAATATCTCCCGTCAGCTCTCAGAGCTTGATATAAAGCCATTTCATCGGCGGCTTCAAAAACGCCTTTCGATATTTTCCCGTTACTGTCTTTCGCTTTATATTTATATTTCGGCATAGATAACTTCCCTCCCTGAGCATAACTTTTACAGCAAAAAACCAAGATACCAGCTGATCACCTCATTACCACAGCATATGGCAGCCCAGATCCCTGCACATAAGAATGGTCCAAACGCAAAATGGTCTTTGCCTCCTTTTTTCTTTCCGGCCAACAGATAAATCCCATAGACTCCTCCCGTAAGGACAGAAAAGAAGAATGCGGCGGCCACAAGCTTCACACCCAGAAGCAGTCCGGCAGCGGCCATCAGCTTTATATCTCCTCCTCCGAACGCGCCTGGAATCAGCACGGCCAGAAGCAGCATGGGAACGCTGACAGCAAAACAGCCAGCTGCTCTCATGGCGATGGAAACATCCGGAAACAAAAAAACAGACAAGATACCCAGACACAAAAGTGCCAGCACAAACCCATTGGGTATTTCCATTGTATCAATATCTACAAATAAAACCGCAGTCAGCAAAGCTGCCACAGATAGTAACAAAAAAACTCTGCATAAATAGATGCCGATCCCCGCATCATTTAGTGGAAAAAGCATTGCCGACTGAACGGCCAGTCCTCCTCCCAGAAGTTCCACCAGCAAATACCGAAATGGGATTTTAGCTCCACAGTTTCTGCATTTTCCTCTGAGGATCAGATAACTCAGAACCGGTACCATATCATAAGGCTTTAATCTGGCACTGCAGGACGGACAAAAGCTTCTGCCGCCCACAAATGAGATGTTCCTCGGCACCCGGTAAATTAAAACATTCACAAACGAAAAAACAGATGCTCCGATCCAGAAGAAGATAAAATATACAAGTCCCATGGTTCCCCCTTTTTACAAACAAAGTGGGCAAGTCCACTTCATCTCCCCAACCCCTCACTCTTTGAGGGGCTTGACAACTTTGAGCGCCAAATGCGATTTGACGTAGTCAAATAGTTTCCTCACGCATTTGTGTGCATAGTGCCCGTAGGGCATTTTTGTTCCATAGGGAGGTTCGGAGAACTTTCCTATGGAACAAAGAAAGAGCACCCCAGAAGTAAACTACTTTTGGGATACTCTTTTCCTAAATATCTTATGAATCCCCGATCATCTGGTCCAGGCGGTATACCTTCCAGACTGGCTTTCCCTTCACTTCTTTGTATCTGACGATATAGCCGTCCTCAACGTATACAAAATCAGTCACTTTTACATCCCGCCTGTCATAGGCAATCGTGTCAATCCTTCCGTGGCTTTTAGCAGTATCCAGAATCTCCGTCTCTACTGATTTGGATAGTATCTGGCGTTTCCCCGCAACAGGGACTTCCCCGCCCTTTGCATATGTATCGTAGAAACAAATCTGTGCGGAAACCCGGACATCCTTGGCGTTTCTTAAAATGTTCCTTGCTTTCTGCCGCTGGATCGATGTCTTAACATAAGGAAGCACTCCGAGAAACAAAACGGACAAAAGCACTAGAAGCAGAATCCATTCTATGATCTCTATGAACTTCTGGTTTTTAAAGTTTCTATTTGTGCCCAAGGTTTACCGTCCGCCTTCCGAAAATATATTCCTTAACTATTTTTTGTTGTGGTCCATGCAGAACCGTCAAATGTTGCTGTAAATTTCTTTCCTTTGTAAACCAAATTTGATACAGTTCCATCGGCATCAAAAGTGATGGAAACACTCTCATACTTGCTGGCTTTTACCTCTGCAAGCTTCTCAATGCTCGGATCATCCGCAGCTGCGCCCGCTGCTTTAACATCTAACGTTGTAATAGTTTTACCACACAGATTTTTAGTGGCCGCATCACTGTTGTAATCATCTGCAGCAACAGTCTTAGCCGCCATTAAAATTTGTCTGCCTTCTGTAGCTACTTTTTTCTTATTGGCACTATCAATATACCCTGTCAAAGTAGGTACCAACAGTGCAATCAGGATCGCCAGGATAACTAATACAACGATCAGTTCTACCAGAGTGAACCCCTTCTTGTCCTTTCTCAGTTTTTTCTTTAAATCAAATAACTTCTTACTCATAATTTCCCCTTCCTGTCATTAAATTTTTCCTAAATCTTATAGATAAATTATATGCCGAATCCCTATACTTGTCAAACAATATCGAGTTTATAATATGTGCAGCTTTTCCGCTTCTTCAAGTTTCATCCGGAAAGCCTGAACCTGTGATAAAACCTGATTCATCCAGCTTGTAACACTCCACTACTTTTGTCCGTTTATACGACTGACCGGTCTTTACATTGCGGACATTTAGGATAATCTTTACAAGATTTGTATCCTTCTCCCTCTCGAACTTCAGATTCTTGATCTCCTGGTTCATATACGTTTTTCGGGAAAAAGTCCAATCCACTCCCTTCTTTGCCGCTGCGCCTCCCTCAGAGATGGAAGCTGCCTGATAATGGAGTACAAGACGCTTCTCCCCCTCCTCTTCTTTTGCATACATGATTACTGTACGCCCTTTTTTATCCGTATAGGTGATCTTTTCTCCTCCAGTATCAATCTGCACCTGCCCGGCTGAACTTCCGATCTCCCCGCAGATCTTTTCCAGAAGGATATCCGCGACACTCTGGGCCCTGCTCATATTGGATATTCTGGCCATAACATTCATGGCAGGTGACAGTGTGGTGATAGCGGCTGTCATCAGGATGCCCAGAAGAAGAAAGGTGACCATCAGTTCCACGAGTGTCAAACCGCCTTCTGAGTTTAAAACCTTTTTAAATACTGCCCACTTTTTTGGCCGATGTTCCATCATTCACTTCCTTCCTGCCCGAAGAAATAGATAAAATATCCATCACTGCTCTTGGCTTCTCCAACCTGAACTTCCATGCCCCATTCTGCCACAGCATCCTCCGAGTCCTGTCTTTTCACGGTCAGCAAAACAGTCTGCTTCTCTGTTGATTCAGAAGACTTTTTCTCATAGAATTCGGACACAGCCTGATCCGACTGCTCCTGCACCTGTCTCGCCTTCCTGATCTGGTTTAACGACATAACAGTACTTTTGTAAAGAAATGCAATGCCCATCAACAGGATGGAAAAAGCCACAAGAACTTCCACTAACGTCATACCGCCGCGCTCTTTTATGAAATTTTCCCAAAATCTCTTCATATGATCACTCCTGCCATTGCTCAGCCCAAGTCCATTTCTCCGGTTCAACTGTACTGATCTTCAACGAGTATCTGGTTGTAACATGATATTCTTGTTTCCGGGAACTTGAACTGACCCTTGTGACAAGCACCGTCTGGTCAAGGGGCGCATCCTTTTCAGACTCCCAGTAGATCGTGACCTGAATCTCTCCAAGGGTATCCTTTGCCGACTGGATCATCCCTATATCCAGCGTACGAAATGCCTCTTTCTCCCCATGGCCGTCTTCCTTATCGTTGTAATACGGCCACTTGTCATTTTTGATCTGGTCATACAGGAAATATCGTATATTATCCTCGGCCGTTCCCTGCCCCTTGGCATCCGTGATCTCCTTTTGAAGAATCTTATTAAATGAGACAGCCGAAATCCTGCACTGGTCTTTCACGGCGGACTGCTGTGCATTGGTAAGGACCTGATAGGAGACCATGATCATGATCAGTGCCACTGCCATAAATACACAGAGGATGCACATAACAAAGATCAGCGCACTGCCTTCATTCCTTTTCTGATATCTTTTCATAATCTACACCCTCTCAGTTCACACCGTTATAATATCCCTGGATCGTCTTTTCTAGTTTCAGATAGTACTCTTTTAAGTTATTTATTGTGAGTTTCGCCGGGTCAACCGTAAAGTTTTTGATGGTAACCATCGCTCCCCCGTCTGTCCCTGATGCTTGATAATTCTGTTCCCCTATTTTTTCGACCGTCAGCGGGATTCCGACAGTGTTATTCTGTGAGGAAGCATCTGCACTGACAAAGTAGTAACATTTAGAAATATCCGCTTGATTAAATTCCATGCCTGCAAGCGGATGATCCAAAGGTGCAACCCCAAAACACTGAAGGAGTTTCAAATTCTTGGCAGGTCCTTTCTTTTTGCCGATCATTCCTGACATCTTTGTTTTATTAGCCGGAAAGCCATAATTTCTGCTCCGGCTTAATTTCGTGTTTCCATCGGTCAGATCCGCTTCGCCAACAATACCTCCTGCGGTTTCTGCTTCCAGCAAAGCCGCGTTGACACATTCGATCACAGATAACTCCAAGGTGTCATCCTGGGTACCCTTCATCTCATCAGATAAACCGATGATGCCTCCGGCCATTTCCTTTTTGCTTTGTATCATCACATCTGCCGCCGCAGAGCATCTGCTTATCTTTCCTCCTTTTACCACGGATCCTGCTACACCTCCGGCTGCCCCCTTTTCAGAAGAAATTGTACAGTCCTCTACATAGGCTCCTTCAATGGAAGGATCTTCTGCACTGCCGGCAATTCCCCCGGCATTTCCATATTCAGAGCTGACATCTCCTTTATTTCCGCTGTCCATGACGATCGTGCCGGACGCCATCAATCCACAAATACCTCCTGCGTCTCTAAGAACAGCCGTGATCACCGCGTGATTTTCAAATCCTTTCAGTTCCTCTTCTCCTTTTTGAAATCCCGCAACCCCGCCAACGCAGTCATTGCCAAACAAATATCCTTTGACCTTGGAATAATTCCTTATCTTACCATTCTTCTCATTGTATCCTGTGACTCCCCCTACATAGGTATCTCCTGATACAAATGCGGTTACTTCTGAGATCTCGTCACTTTCAATGATTCCGTTATTATAACCGGTGATGCCTCCCACCTGGATTCCTTGTCCTCCGTATTCAAGCAGTGCTTTGCGGATCTCATCCTTGGAATCCTCTTTCATTTTCATTTGAGAAGTACAATTTTGAATCTTTCCGGTATTGAGTCCGGTAATGCCTCCTCCAAACTGGCCAAATCCATTAGAAGAATCCACCACAGTAATGATACCGCAGTTGGTCCAATTTTTTAAAACCGCCTTGGAAGTATACTCCTCTTTATCCACAACAAAGTTTCTGAGACTGATGTCTGTGTTTAAAATATTGGCCGCACTTCCCTGAACACTGCCATTGACTCCTGTAATGCCGCCCACATACTGGCTTCCGATCACATTAGAATAATTTTTAGATCCATTTCCGTCCATGACTAGTTCTGAGTCAATCACACCTGTGTCCGATGTTTTCATATGGAAGCCGGTAATACCGCCTACGTACTGATTTCCGGTGACAAAACTCTCCTCATCTTGTTTTCCAGTACTGCACTTGGTGATGGTTCCATGATCGTTAAGTCCCACGATCCCGCCTACAAAGTCTCCCTTCAGCTGGCCGTTCTTTGCACTTTCTTTCAACTCCACAATCTCTTTTTCTGTGAGTGCTGGTGCGCTCAGGCATTCCTTAATGGAGGATTCTTTATTATATCCAAGGATTCCTCCGATACACTGTCTGGTGCCCGTGACATATCCAAAGTTTTCACACTCTTTGACCGATAAACTGCGGACTTCATCCGGTTTTGCAGGGTCTTCTATATAGATTCCATTCAAATATCCGACAATGCCTCCCACAAACTTCTCTCCCGACACCCGGGCGCTGTTTTTCAGAGACTCATAGGTCCTCATAGTCCCCACTAAAATCAGCTTTTCTGTTCCGGTATCCAAAGGTTTTCCTGTAATATCGCTGCCCGCAATGCCTCCCACAAACTCCTTGCCGGTCACAGTGCTCTTTTTGTCCACGGAAATATTTTTCAGGGTTCCATAATTGACTCCGCATACGGTTCCAACATAATCGGTTCCCTCCGATGTGATCTGTTCAAGGATCAATTCCCTTACGGTTCCTTCATTCACCTCAAACAGTCCTGTCGGGGTCTTCTGGTCCTTTTTCCCAAACCTGATGTTCTGGATCACATAAGATTTCCCGTCCACATCCATCCCCTGAAGGGTATGCTTCTGATTCAGTTTGCTAATGGAAGGAAGGGGAGTATCATCCTCTGAAGCTGACAGCTGTCTTGTCTTATTGAACAGAAACCCTCCTGCTGCCATACCTTTATCACCGTTCCAGCTTATATCTCCAGCCAGACGGTACAGCACGGTCCCATCCTTTGCTTCCTCTTCCTCAAATCTCAGATTATATAAATGTCTTCCATTTTTAAGATCAAAGACTTTTGTACTGTCTTTTTTTATCTCTTCTTTGGCGAAATAAGAGTGTTCCGTATTGGTCTGTTCCCACTGGCTGGGCCGGTAGCCGCTGCCTGACGCCTGCATCCGGACATACAGAGTAGTGCTGGAAAATCCAAGCCTGCGGATACTGTAGGTTCCATCATAATCCGGATCCTTTTCGGAGAGCTGGGATGCAGACTCCAGATCCACGGCATCCAGCATCAACATCATCTGCCCGTCTTTGTCCGTATAACCCATGAACTTCATATTCTTTTTGGTATCCGTGACTTTCCCATCCCCATCATAAAAAGAAACATCACAGGTCAAAGTAAGATCTTTGTCTTTGCCCTCTTCCCGTAAGATCGTCTCCGTTTTATCCAGGTCATTGATCTTAAAGGAGCAGACCAACTGATCCGTAGAAGCGTCATAAAGCTTCAGCTCGTATGCAAGGCTCAGCGCCGAAGCCTTATATGCATCCTCAAGCTGCCACTGAATCGACAGTGTCTCCTTGTTGACAAGCTTTAACTCTTTAAAAATAGATCCCTCCATAGGCTGCGGAGTTGTGGATATGGAATCCACCCCATAGTATCCCACAAGCTCCTTATATCGGTCACCACTGCTTCTGCCGCTGATATCGACACTGCCGTCCCCGCCTTTTGGCTGGGTATTTCCATAATAAAAACTTTTAGCTTTGTTTGAGTAACAGACGCCTAGGGCAATCCCTTCGTTTGGATCAAACTCTACACAAAATGAGGCATTTAAGACATCCGCATCATAGATATACGGCGCGATCATGTCATAGACAGTCTTTTTTGCTCCTTCATAATCCGCCCGGTTTTCTCCTTTTTGGAAGAAAAAATAGTACATTCCCTTGGCATCATCCGCGACCGGCGCCCCGTCATCAATCATTGTTCCATTCAGCTGGTTTTCTTTATATTTAGACGCTGAGAGCTCCTTCGTAAGATCATCCAGGCTCCCTCCGGCTTTGGCATGGGCCATAGACGACTGGAGCGCAGTAAAAATCGTCTGAGCATATTCATTATTCTTTTTAAACGCAGAGTGCTTCTGATAGGCTGCGATCCCTCCTCCGGCAATTGCCAGAAAGAGCCCGAAAATGACCAAAACGACCATCAGCTCTACCAATGTATATCCTGCGCTGTCTTTCAGCTTATTTTTCATCGAAGCTCCCCCTGCTATCCCGATTTTTTCCTGTTCTTAAGCTTTGTACTTGATTTATCGTGTACTTTTTCCTAAACAGACTTATATCCTTTATATGTCGGATTATACCATTGATTGAAGATGAAAACAATCGAATTCATCTGCATAAGCGGAGGATCTTATGGCAGGTGCGCCAAAAAACGGTTTGTACAAAAGGATACCCTCTTTTCAGCAAGAAAGAATTGGACATATCAGGATATTTTATTATATACTGATAAAATCGACAGAGAAAGAAGGGATGATTTCATGTACACATCAAAAATCACTGTAAGATATGCAGAAACCGATCAGATGGGAATTGCTCACCACAGCAATTATCCAGTCTGGTTTGAGGTGGCAAGGACCGATTTTATAAAGGCTTCTGGTATCAGCTACTCGGAAGTGGAAAAGGCCGGCATCATCACTCCGCTCACCGGGCTGACGGTCAAATACAGGCAGGCAGCCTTTTATGAAGACGAACTCTTCGTCCACATAAAGCTTACGAGGCTGACGCCGGTAAGGCTGGAATTTTCTTATGAAGTGATTCGGGAAACTCCTTACGCGGTCATCGCCACAGGTACCACTTCTCATGGAATGGTCAGCAAAAACTTAGTACCGGTCAATGTAAAGAAGGAACATCCCGAGATCTACCGGATGTTTGAAGAGAGCATGGACAAGGAAAGATCTTAAAAAATGCCAGGGGCTGCTTCCACAAGCATTCCCCTGGCATTTATATATTTACTGACCTTCATATAAAAAGAATTTCATTTCAGCCGTCTGATTCCGGATCTCAAAGCTATCCATATGCTGCTGTCTTCTTTTCATCCCCTGATGTTCATAGAATTCATAGCTGCAGCTTGTGTCCGTGAATAGAAAAAAACTACGGATCTTTTCACGCTCCATATAAGCCCTCATCTTCTGGAACAGCATTTTTCCAATGCCGCTGCCCCGGAATCTGGGATCTACAGCAAAAAATGCGATCTCACCTTCGTACTTCTTTGCTGAGTTCTTAAGCAGCTTTTGATCTATGCCATTGATCCTTCCAAAGATGTTTGAGATGCGCCTTCCCTCCTTTGTCAGGTAGAGGGACAGAACCGATAACAACTGCCTGATCCGATACCTGAGCGGACACCGGTATGTTTTTATATTTTCCCCATGATCACTCCCACCGGCACTCCGTCCAACACTGCGACCTGTACATAAGTCTGGTTGGCAAGACAGCTGTTTAAATACACCTCTGCAAGTTTTTTTGCCGTCTTTGGGCCGGTCAGTTCATCATACTTCCATGTCTTTCTGATCACATCCTCCAATGGTTTTCTGTCCATTTCCTGAAATTCTCTCAAGATTACCTGTTCTTTCATTTATTACTCCTATTCTAATGCACGTTGCTGGTATATAATTACCTCAAAGTATTCAGTAAGTGTAAAGTCAAGGAGGAAATCACATGAACCGCGACACGATAAAAATGACAACGGCACAGTTTGCAAAAATGCACCAGGTCAACAAAAGAACTCTGCATTACTACGATGCCATTGGTTTATTCTCTCCTATCTCCAAGGGCGGGAACAACTACAGGTATTATGATTATTCTCAGGGAATTGAATTAGAATATATCCGCATGCTGAAAGAGCTGAATATGAGTCTGAAAGAAATTAAAGAATATTTGAATCATCCGAATGAGGCATCTTTTTTATGCATCGCTGATTCAAAGTTAAAAGAGATCGACCTTGAAATAAAAAGACTAAAAGGAGCAAAAAAAGCCCTTGAACAGAAAAAGCAACAGCTGGAACTATGCAGCCAGATCAGACATAAGGAGATCCGGATCATTCACTGCCCGGAAGAAAACTACTATGTGATTCCGCTCCCATATGGAAGTGAGGACATCGAGCAATGGTATGCTCTTGTGAAAGATACCTGGCATACCGAGCAGTACAGCACAGGAATCGGAAGCTATATTTCTGCTGACAAGATCAGAGCCGGAAACTTTCAGGATTATGACGGCCTGTTCACTGCCGCACCGAAGAGAGCAAAAAACAATACCTCAAAAAAACCCAAAGGAACTTATCTGTGCGGTTATTTTAAAGGGGATTGGAGCGGCCTTCCTGATTTTTATGATGAAATACTGGAGTTTGCGCAGGACAGAAATCTAAGCCTTACCGGATATGCCTATGAAACGGGGCTTAATGATTTTGCGGTCTCTGGTTTGGATGACTATGTTACCCAGATCATGGTCAGGGTTGCGGCACAGGGTGATCTGTGAGTCTGTCAGTATAAGGGCAGTTCAATATCAATCCAAAGCCATCCATTGCTCCACCGTGCGCCGGCTGTCCCTCCCATCTGCTCAGACAAAAGTTTTGCAATGGAAAGCCCCAGTCCTCCTGCCCGGCTTCTGGCACGGTCTTCTCTGTAAAAGCGCTCAAACATCCGTTCAGTGTCCACCTTTTTTGCAACGCGGTTTCCAAATGAGAATCCTGCTTTCTCCTCCCCCTCTACCGTTACTGTCACATCTGATTCCGCATAGAAGATACAGTTACGGATGAGATTCTGTATGATCCTTATGAGCATCTCCTGGTCTGCCAGCGCATAGACGGGATTTGTCTGCTCTATTTGGATTCTGATGTTTTTTTCCTCCAGGACCGGAATCATTTCTGCGACGCACTCAGTGATGAATGCCCCAAGGTTTATTTTTTCAAGGTAAGGTTCTGTTTCTTTATTGGCCCACAGGGAATATTCAAAAAACTGCTCAATTAGTTTTCCCAGCTCATCCGCATGCTTCTGGGCGATAAGAAGCCTCTCCTTTTGACCCTCGTCTGTCAGAGACTTAAGGAGCAGCTGCTGATATCCTTTGATCGCTGTCAGCGGCGTCCGCAGATCATGGGACAGATTTGCAATCATCTCTTTCTGTTCCTTTTCTTTTTTAAGGCTTTGCTCCTTCAGTTTCTCTTCATTTTTCAGGCACTGGTTTATATTTCCCGCAAGGCGGATAAGCCCGGAATCCATCAATTCCAGGCTTATGGGCTGTCTTGTATTCTCTTCTCTGTGTTTTTCAAGCTGCCGGTTTATTTTATGGATCTGCTGTCTTTGCAGCACCACATAGACAGCCAGTATGACAACACCTGCTGCCAGTATGATTATCATGTTTTTCCCCCTCTTATTTGATTTCAGCTCTCTTAAAGACTAGAAAAGTGATCAACACCATCAATACCGCAAATCCACCCCCCGCCGCAATACTTTTGAAAAAGATTTCCGACTTTGCATTCATAGACAGCTGGATTAAATATTTGCCGTAAAATGGAGTCAGGGAGATCATTTTCTCAAATGCCTGGTTTCCGCCGCTGGCCTGGAGCATTCCGCAGACTAAAGAGATCAGATATCCTATTCCTATCACAGGCACCGGTTTCCGGAAGATAAATGACAGCGGAAGACAGATGCTCAGCTGTCCGGCATAGACAATGCATACTGTAACTGTGATGCCGATGATCTTCAGGACAGTGGAAAATGTCATTGGATTTCCAGCCTCCATGCATATCATCGTCAAAAATACGGATGGAATATACAGCTTAAACTGGCTGTCCACAAAGAATGCGGCAACAGTCACCAGAAAGTACGGGAGTACCATCAGGAGCAGGACAAGAAAATAGGAAACTGCCTTTCCCAAAATGATCTCACCTCTTCCGGTACCGCTTGACACTGCGTCATGTATGGTTTTATTTTCAAAATCTCCGCATAAAAACAGTCCCGCGGATATCGTTCCCAATAGGGCCACCATCTGGGCGTCTGCCAAAAAGGAAGCGTTGCCTACAGCTCCCTGGCCCAGGGTCCCGCTTTCAAACCAGTGCGCCGCCAGCACCATGAGCACCGCTCCCGCTGCAGAGACTAAAAACAAAACCTTGAGTGCGGCAGACTTTTTCAATTTCAGTATATCGGCTCTTACAACATTAATCATTCTGACCGCCTCCTATCACAGATATAAAGTAATTTTCCAGACTATCTCCTTCCAGAGAAAAGCCGGTCACCGCCAATCCATTTTTGTATAAGATAGCTGCGACCTGATCCTGCTGATCCAGATGGTCATACAGCTTCACCACTCCGTCCGGCATTACCTTATAGTCTGTGGTACCGAGACCTTCCTCCAAAACAGCTGCCAGCTTCGCTGTTTCCTGACACTGAATTCTTATATGCCGCTTGCAGTTTTCATCCAGCTGTTCCTGGCTGAGAGTTTTTAAAATCTTTCCTTTGTGTAT
>OLSH01000946.1_pt1 | contig 18864 bp, 20 predicted proteins | sample 1643221 | NCBI WGS metagenome assembly OLSH01 (sample SAMEA3136681, study PRJEB25190) | human gut metagenome | biome: human gut; feature: human-associated habitat; material: faeces | place: Austria | collected 2013 | reverse complement strand
AAAATGGGGCAAAAGTCAGTAAAATCAAGTGTTTTCAGTTTGCTCAGCAGACACTATTTAACCATTCTTGTCTTGATGAATCAATCATATCCCGGACTTCTTCGTGCCTCAAAAATAAGACTGCATATGTATAGGATTCCCATCTTGGTCGGTATAATTATTAATTATCCCTATCAACAAATCAAATTGGCACATATCATCTCTTACATCATTATTCTGTCTAAAACAATCAATAATCTCCGTAAGAGTTTTTCCCTTTCCTCCACTTTGAATTGCAGAATTTACCCTCTTCACTTTCCAACCAAAAGGCTCAAACCTTTTATACTTTACTATATCACTTCTGAATTCAAATAGTGGTGTCCCAGGCTTTGCATCCCATGCAATAATCAGCCACATTATTGCATTGTACAACTGCTTAGCCGTTGGGTTCCATGTTTCTTGCGCTCGCCTACCACCAGTTCCATCACCTCTATGTTCTCCGTCATTACCACCATCTCCATGCAAAGGATTAAACAATGGTAAACCTTCGTGATTCAGCAACTTAAGAAAATCTCTTGAAGCTCCCATTCCACACTGAATAACTTCTTTTTTTCCATTAACTTTATGCACTGCTTCAAAAATATAGTAGTCTTTCTCAATAGTAGCTCCCGCGTCACTATGTTTTGTTTGACCTGCCAATAACTGAATGTGCGCCACGGGTTCAACATTATAGTTTTGAACAATCCACTGTCTTTTTTCTGTGCTTCTACACTCCATAAACTCACCTCTCACATCATTACAAAAAGGCAAATAAAAGTATATTTATGTTTCATTATTAAGTACTTTCCAAATTGCTCTGTAATCGCTACCTGACATTCCTCTTTTATTTTCAGCGAAAGCATCCCACTTATCAGATGATAATCCTTCAATCCATTGCCTGATTTCATAAGAAGACTGTTTGTAAATATTATCAAAGTCCTTTTTGTACTCAACTCCCATTTCTGCCGCCACACTTCTCGGCACATTATTCATACGCATCAAAATAGCTTCATCAGAATTAACTCCATAATAAATCATGGCCGGCAAATTAGCTGCCTTTTGCAATTCTTCTTCACTAAGACTGTCTTCATTAATGCCTAACTTCTGAATCGTAGACAATCCCCATGTTGCAGAATTAACCAATTTACCATATATTGCTTGACAGCATTCAGTCATTGCATCTCTATCATCACCAAAATACTGACTCGCTAAGGTTTCTAGCTTCGTTCCATTTACCCAATCCGTTGTAAGACGTGCAATCATATCTCCTGATAAATTTCTATTTCCTTTTGCTATATCCTGCATATTTTTACTTATTTCGGGAATATTCATCATTATTCCAATTAAGTCTTTAAGTTGGCTATCATTACCAAACAAAGAAGACCCCTTTAAGTTATCTTGCCGAATTCCCAATTCCTTGATTCTATACGCAGTACGACCTAACGTCTCCATTGAAAATCCTGTTGAATCAGATAATTTTGCCAATCCCTTATTCTTATTTAACACCTCACCATATTCCTTAACAGCAGAAAGAAGTATTTTTCGTTTTCTTGGCTCAATGTTGGAATATCCAAATGTCCTTCGCAAAAACAAATCTGTCTTTTCCTCAAACTCGCCTAAATCCTTACATTGATTAAACATATGTGTAATATACTGTAAAAATTGCGACCATTCTGGATTATAAAACTGATCTGTTAAAGAAAATTGTTCCCCAAACTCTATAGTTTTTTCTGCAATTTTCTGTAATTGAGAAACCAATTCTTCTGTTGACTTCTTTACATACCTAGTTAGTTTCGCCAACTCCTCCTGCTTTTGATTATCATTCCTAGCCCCAATTGTTATTCCAATCATTCCCACATCATTTTGTCCTGCCCTACCAGCTCTACCTACTAAATTCCAAAAATCACGTATTGGCATTTCTGACGTATATGGATATGCAATTGATGCCATTATAATTGTGGAAACAGGAAAATTTATTCCTTGAGCAATAGTCGTCGTAGCTACCAGTATATTTAGCTTACCTCTTTCCATCAGCCATTCTATTAGTACTCTCACTTCATCAGACAGTCCGGAATGATGCACAGCAATGCCCTTTGACAGTAACTTCACAAGTTCAAACTCTTCACCATATTCTGCAGCCACATATTTCTTCACAAGTTCTACATCATTATCATTACATTCTAATTCTAACTCTTCATATAAAGCATGCGCAATATTCCAACAATCCTTTACATGCCCTCCAATAACTAAAACTCCTTTTCTATCAGCTAATCTTTTGGTTGAAGCTATAGCCAATTTCATTTTGTTTAAGTTACTTCTAGTCACGTCAATTAACGCTTCATCAGATAGAACCATCTTCTTTTCAAGCTGTATCTCTGCGCTATTGGTTAATAACGTTTGATAAAATAATTTCCAATTTCTTCTATTACCCTCTGGATAAATGGCTCCTAATATTCTTTTATTCGGTTTCCAGTCTATTGCTAAACTAATTGACTTAGGGCTATCTGCATCCAACCATTTTGCTATTTCTTCACTATTTTTTATAAATGGAGTTAACAATAAGAAATTTGCCTTTGAACAATCATTTTTAATATTTGCCAAAAGGATTTCTAAATTGATTCCTCTACTCTCTTCTTCAATATTATGAGCCTCATCCACAACCGCTAAAGCTAATGGTCTTCCCATCTTAGTTTCAATGCCATCCCTAATCAACAAATTCATCTTTTCAGGTGTAACAACTAACACATCAAATCTATCTTCGCTATCAGTAAGCATATTACTCTCAAAAGAGTCTATTTCAATAGCCCCACTCATCTTTTCAACCTTTATTCCAATAGGTTCAAATTCTCTTTTCAGTTTTGCAGCCACTTGATTTACCAATGCTCGAGTAGGTGCAATATACACAACCCAACCATTATCCTCACTAAATTGATTTAACGCCTGGAGGATTCTAAATTGGGCAATTAAGGTTTTGCCACTAGAAGTAGGCATATTAACAACAATCGCTTTGTGTGCTGGATCCAATAACCCCTCTTCCAAAATAGCATGCTTTTGAGGATACATAAGTTCAAAGACTGCTTTGTCTTGTGTTGTTATATTTCTTACAAACTTTGTAACTCTAGAATTTACTCTTTGCGTAACCATCCACACAGAATTTGAAATCATCTTTTGAAGCATTCTTTGAAGCATTATCAGTATTAAATTAAGAGATACAATCCCTCCTTCTTCCGCTGCTTCAATAGCCTTTCCAAAATGCATTCCTATCTGCTCTCTAATATCCAGTATTTCTCCATTTATCATAAATGTAGCCATTAAATCTACTATTTTTGCCAAATGGTACAAACTAATCAATTCATATGTAGCAAGCATTTTATTACTAGGTGCTATAGAATTGATATAATACAATTCAAATTTTTTTTGGTCTTCTCTAAGTTCAGAAATCAATTGGCATGCCATTGTTAAATCCTTCCAATTTTCTTTCTTTACAAGTAAAAATAATGCATTACATATTTTTTTAAAAACACATATATTCCAATCATCTTTTTCTTCAACCAAAATATTTATATTATTTTCTATCAGATATCTTCTTCCACTTTCCCATTGTTCTCCAATATAAGAATACACTAATATTTTTAACACATGCTTTGCTTTCTCAATACTGTCTACTGGCATTGGCAAGGCAGACAATAACAAATAAATTTTTTGACTTACTTCGGCAACATCCTTCTCATTAACATCCTCTGACTTAAGAATATCCATTAAAGTCAGTTCTAAAATCTCCTGTACATGCTCTATTTTAGAATAATCGATTTCCTCTTCTTGATTTAGGACACAAGAAATAGACTTGCCATTTACCATATCAAATGCAAGTTCATATTCCTCTTGTGGTATTAAATTATATATCCAATTTTCAGACCAACTAGACATAAAATACCTCCTAAATCAACTTTTCCCATGCCCCATCTTTCATCTTATAGTTCGAATATACTGCCAATAACTGAACATTATGCTGACCGTTAATCCTTTTTTTCAAATCTATATATCGATTTTTTAAGTCCATCTCATTCGGATTTGTATCTCTTACCAAGACACCAATTAATTGTATGCTGCTTCTGTCTTTCACATAATGTTGCATCGCTTCTCTAATATACTTTTGTACCAACAAATCTTTATCTGAATTACACTTAATAAATATCCATTTCACCAAAGATTTTAGTTTATCAGAATTTGTCCCCAATTCTACTAATTGATCAATCATTCCAGCCGAACCATACATAACCCCTGGCGGATTTGTATGTTCCTCAGATGTTTTGACCTCTCCAAAAAGGAAATTAACTGCGCCATCTTCCATTTCAATGAATCCAACTAAGTCCGCACCTGTATTATTACTATTTGGATTTTTCAAATCTCTATCACTATTATATGTAAATTTTGCGCTATATCTGCTCTCTACTATTTTTTCTGCTACTAATTCTCCAATTCTAAAGTTACTCACTTTAGGCATTGTGTCGAAAACAGCCTGCAAATTTTCCGAATCAAAGCCCGTCATATCAATAGCTACTTCTTTCATCTGTGCATTATAATCTTCATCTTTATATATCGGAGATATTGTTTGCTTCAAAAAAGCAGGAAATTCATCTTCCACAAACGAAATTCCTTCATACTCTAATTTTCCATTTTCATCTCGTTTTTCATACTCCAAATCTAATGAAATCTCGTTTGCTTCCACATTACCACCTCCATTTGAGCAAAAAATCCCTAATTTATTATACCATACTTTACCCTAAATGCACCAAATAAATAGAAGAAGTAACAAAATATTTAGCTACTTCTTCCATTAAACCGATAACCGACACCCCAAACCGTCTGTATGTAGATTGGCTTGCTTGGATTGTCCTCAATCTTCTCCCGAATATTCCGAATATGGCTCATGACGATATTGTAATCGCCAAAATATGGCTCTTTCCAAACACTATCATATATTTGTTCTTTGCTGAATACTATTCCGGCATTTTGAGCTAACAACAATAAAATTTCAAATTCTGTATATGTAAGTTGAATCTCATTTTCTTCACGAACCACAATCCGCTTAAACTTGTCAATACAAAGTCCTTCAAAATGAAGTTTTTCTTTACAGAAGTCATCATGTTTCAGAACTTCTATTTCTTCATTAACATATGACAAAAGACGATTGAAAATATGCTCTTCTCCATCCTCAAATGATAGAATTAAAATCTTCCCAAATGATCCCCCCATTCCACATCCTATATAAGCCAATTATTTTTATGCAAATTGTTTTGTCTTATAAGATACCAATCCTTTTACCAAACACCCTATGGCAAAGCAAACATTTATTCCCAATACAATATACCATATCTCATATATGTCATTTACAATTCCCGGCATGACAAGAAAAATCGGCATAGAATCTACTATAAGCCATATGATTCCGCCGAAAAACATCCTTATCAATACAGGAAGTCCCCAGCATGCAGCCGCAATAATTACTGCACCAAAAGAGCTATCCTGATATGCAGAAATGCATAATGTAATAGCACATAACGATAAAAGTGCCTGAAAAGCTAATCCTAATAAAATGCCAAGATATTTCAAAAATAATACAGGTTGAAGCATATGTTGAGAAAGCACCATCCAGGATATATTTTCAAATCCCTTCAAACCATATATCATCCAGCATAAGACTAAATTGACTAACACAAACCACATAAAAATGAAAATAGTGAATGTAAAAGAAGCTAAAATTTTAGCAGGAACATCTTTTCTTCTTCCTTCTTCCGTGCTAAAAATTAATGGCAGCATTTTCGTCTGGCTTTCCTCTGCGAAAATGGTAGACACCCCGCAAATAATCAATATGCTTCCTAAAATCAATCCAAACTGAAGCATTTCAACGAATACCTTCCATCCCGTTGTATATGCCAAATAAGGTGTTTTCCCAATTTCATCATAAGCTTTTCCCAATTCTGTTTCCCCCAGAAAATACCTTTCCGTTGGAAGTACACCATTTTCCCATGCACCATTGGTAAAATATCTTATAACAAAATCATTTAAAAAGTTTCCATCTCTCCACCCTGGCATATTTTCCTCAAGTTTTGTAGGCAAACCATATTTTTCAATTATTTGATTCACTTTTTCATCCGTCAAATCACCTTCAAATTCTTCCGTAATCTTCCGATTCATCTGTACTGCTTCATAACCGGAATAAAACTTCCCATCTATTGTCGCTATTTCTCCACCGACCTCTGCAAACCAAAAATACAGAAGCAGCAATCCTGTCGCAACCAGCATTCCTATTTTAAATATTTTATTTTGAAAAAGTTTAAAAAGCTCCATCTTATAAAGTCGCATTTTTTTCTCCCCCTGTTATTTGTGTATGATAAAGATATGCATCTTCCAGTGTACTTTCCACATTTTCTGCACCTGCAACCGGCTGTCTTTCTGAAATAATTCTTAGTTCAACATTTTCTCCACTACTTCTCATATTGCTTACAATGAAGCTACTGGTTAACTGCCCTGCTTCTTTTTCAGAAACAATACACTTCCAAACACATCCTTCCACTTTGTCAGTGAGCTCTTTCTCCGTTCCTTCTTGAATCAGTTCTCCATTCTTCATAATCAAAATACGGTCTGCAATATAATCTATATCAGATACGATATGTGTAGACAGTAAAACCATCCTATTTTTTCCAAGTGAACTAATCACATTACGAAATCGTACTCTTTCCTTTGGATCAAGTCCTGCTGTAGGTTCATCTAAAATCAAAATTCCAGGATTGTTCAGAAGTGCCTGTGCAATTCCTATTCTTCGTATCATACCTCCTGAAAAAGTCTTTAGCTTTTTCTTTTTCACATTTTTCAGCTCTACCATATCTAAAAGTTCGTCAATACGACTATTGGCATAATCTTCCGGTAGTGCTTTCAATGCCGCCATATATCGCAGGAAGCGTTCCGCAGTAAAATCACCATAATATCCAAAATCTTGTGGTAAATAGCCCAATAACCTACGATACTCTGCTCCCATACTGGCTATCTCGATATTATCGCAATAAATACTCCCCCCCGTTGGCTGCAAAACACCACAAATCAATCTCATTAATGTTGTTTTTCCCGCACCATTTTCTCCCAACAGTCCATACACACCATTTGCAAATGTATAATTGAATTTTCTGACTGCTTCTTTATCCTTGTATTTTTTTTGTACATCCATCAACTTTAATTCGTGCATAATACTTCTCCTTTTTCCATTTTACTAAGCAATTTTTTTATCTGCATTACAAATAAAAGTCCCGACACAAGAAAAGCTACTGCCCATATCCAAAGAGTTGTTACAAAAAGTGCTCTCGGAATCGAACCTATTACTCCATAACTTATTGATAAAAAGATGGCACTCATACCAAATAAAGATGAATTTTTTCCTCTTTTTTCCATTAATAAAATCCCTAATGCAATTATACTTGATACTAGATATGGAGTTAAAATATACAGCCCCACCTGTAATAATCCAACTCTCCAATGATAGTTCAAATAGCCAGATATCAAAAACAATATCATAACATTTATCATCCCCGACAATACCAGCCATGCAGCAACACACTGTTTTGTATTGAAATAGCAGCTTTCTCCTAACTCTGCCATTTTTCCAAAAAACAATTTATCAATCACACCAATAGAAGTTATACTTAGAATACCTGCTCCAACCATACATACAGTAATCATCTCATTTTGATTCAATCCGGCATATTGCAATGCTGTAATAAAAATAATTCCTAAACAGATAAGGACACCATAAACAGCAAAAAACAATTTATCCATGTACCAAAATTGATGAAACAAAATATTTTTTGTAGACATCATTGGCGTTCTCTGCTTTTCCATTTCCTCAATCATTGCATGATAAGTCTTTTGTTTTCTTATTTCATCAACATGAACTTGTTCATCTGCCTTTGCAAAAAGAGTCTTTATTTCGCTATCTCTCATAATCATTCTCCATTAACTTTTTTAACTGATTTACACCTAATCGAAATCTTGACTTTGTAGTAGAAACACTGCACCCCATAATCTTTGCAATATCTTTAAATTTCATTTCTTCATAAATACGCAGAATAATAACTTCCCTCGTATCCTGCGAAAGTTCCTTTAATAAATTTCTCAAATAAACGGCATCCTCCGCTTCGGTCAGCATATCTTTATGGTTTGGAATTTTATCAATCTCCTCCCATTCGACGGCTGTTACTTTTTCTTTCTTATCCCGGAAATAATTAAAACATATATTTCTTGCAATAGTCAGGAGATAACCTTTGAGATTATGATGTTTATAAGAAGTTCCATATTTCATAAATTTCAAAAAAGTTTCCTGAGCAATGTCGTAGGCATCATCCTCTGTTTGAACCATATATAGACAAAAGCGATAAATATCTGCATAATATCGTTCAATAATAATACCGACTGCCTCTTTATTTCCGCTATGTACTTTTTGAATCAATTCGCTGTCTTTCATAGCGTTTTCTCCAATCATAAAACGTCTTACATCTTATATAACCACTACAAAGCGAAAAAAGTTCACTATAAATTAACTTTTTATTATTTTTTGCCATTCATCCTCAAATACCCACAATAGCTCACTTAATTCTACTTTCTGTAATTCATTATATAACTATTTTCCGCACCTGCGTTTACATTATGTTCAAACCGGTTGCCCTTTCAAAACTTTATTACTTTCTGCCTATTTTTCTCCTATCTTAGCCATTGCAATATATTATTTCCTCTCTCACAACTTCTTCTGCCCTAGCCCTGATATTATTCATCCTTTGCACCCATAACATCTGATTCACCCCTGTCAACTGCTCTGTCACTCCCTCACGTTCTGCCATTTGCTCCACCAGCGCATCAAACTGTAATTCTGCCTGTTCCTGCACCATGAGCAGATGTTCCTTTAGCTTTCCACTTAGAACCATTCCCTGATAAATGCCACTCTTATATTCTTTCAGATAATGTTTCCGCATTAATCCGAACTTTCTCAATTCTCCTTCCGGCTCCGGTTCAGGAATTATGTTCGGTATCAAATAATCTCCACATTTTTCATAAGTCAAATTCACTGTACGTTCCTCGCTTTCTTCAAATTTACATTACCTGTTGCAATTTTTTCTTCTTATCCGGCATTTCCTGTTGTGTTGTCTTTCTCAGTCGATTCTGCTCCGCTACATCCGCTTTTTTCTCTTCGAGTTTTTGCTTAAAAGATTTTGGTGCCAGCGATTTTACAAACTCTACAAATGCCTCTCCAAGTCCCCTTGCTGCCACAAACTGTTTCAACTTCTCAATCTGGTTAGTAAGAGTTGCTATTTTCTTCTCCAAAGCAGATATTTTCTTTTCATATTTTTCCAACAAATAATTCCTTGATACTGCCCGGCTGAAAGCATCCATAATCTTATTCCAATCACTTTTCTTTACCTTGACATATTCCTCACCGCCAAACAGATGATTGACCGGAATTGCTGCACTTTTTATCTTCTTGGTTTCTGCATCTACTTCTTTTGAAATGGTCTTTAAGGTAGTTGCTCTCAGATTATGCTTCTCAAGTAATTCCTGATTGCTTTTATCCCTTTCCTCCAGTTCATCAATCTGCTTCGCCAACTCCTCGGCTCGTGTAGCAAGTTCCTTGTTATGTATCTCCATTTCCTCTGTCTGTTGTTCCAGTGCTTCCACTTCTCGCATTGCCGCTTTATACTCCGGCAGACTAAGATTATCTCTCTGTATTCCCAGCACCTCTATGTCAATGCCTTTCTCCCGGCAAAGTTCCGTCAAATAGGCTCGTTCTCTTTGTTGCCACGCAACTGTTTCATTTTCCTTTTTACTGACCGCCTTTGCAAATCCCATCTGCTGTAGTGCCTTTGTAAGACTATTGCGGGTTTCCATGCCTGTTTTATATCCATGTGCCACCGGAATGTAATCAATATGTAAATGCGGTGTCGCTTCATCCAGGTGCATGACGCAATTGAACAGATACAAATTCGGATTACGTTCCTGAAAGGTTTTTGCATACTGCTCCAATATTTCAATGGCTGACTTTGCTTCCTCTGTAAGATTACCGTTTTCATCCACCACAGGAGTATCTTCTTTTTTCCCTATCTGAACGATATTTTCATAGAACGTCTTTTCCTTATTGCCGGAATTTTCGATTTCTTTCAGATAATTTTCTTTTTTCCTGTCCTTACTCTTTTGCGCTGCATTATAATCCATAAGTGCCTGCCCAAAGCATTTCTCATACGCTTGTTCCAAAGATTCCTGCATATAAATTCGGTTCCAAGATGTCCTTTCGGATACCACATTTTTGCTGATAAAATCTCGGTTGTTATGTGTCAGATGCCCTTTCCCTTTTGGGAAAGAAATTGTTTTTGCTCCCAATCGTCTTACCTTCTTTCTTCTGTTCGGCTCTAAATGCTACGCATTTATCGCTGCTGTGTAGGAACCTTCTCGAACATTAATAGTTCGAGAAGTATCGCCAGCTCTGCTGGCTCTTTTGTTACTTTTGTCAAAAGTAACGCCTTATTACCTTTGACACTGCGTATCAAAGGTAGGCGCTCTGCGAGGCTAATGCCACTCTGCGAGTGTCATAGTCTGCCATTGCAAAATCATCATGGCATACTGCTCATTCCAGCAAAACGCCCCGTCATTCGCTATGGGTGACGGTACCGAATAAAATACTTTCGGTACCGTATCATTGGCTTCCACTTCGAAAGTGAATACCAAGCGCCAAAATGGGTTTCCATTTTCGGTACCGCCTATTCACCCATGGCAAGTGCCATTGACATCATGGCATCCGACATATCCGTCTCCGGCACTTGCTCCGTTTCTTCCTCGCACTGCTTTCTGTGAGATGAATCCTCGCCCGAAACGGTTCTTAGGGCATGTTCCCCAAGTTTCTTCATCAACTGCCTTAAAAGCGCTTCCTGCATCTTTGAAATTCGATCTGCAACGCTTTCCTCAATATGTTCCGCTGTCAATTTCAACCCGTCATAAAAAGCTTCCTCCGAAAGCATCTTTCCGATTGGAATATTTTCTTCGCTCAAAGCTTTCTTGGCTTTCAATAGGGAGAAGCAAGGCTCCTCTGCTTCTTCAGCATCCCCCTTAGGTACCTTGCCATCCAAAACTAATACAAAGGCATCCGAAAGTACCTTTCCATAGGAGCTGTCCTTTCGGGTCAAACTCTGTAGATACTCCCATGTCCGGCGCTGGTTCTCATCCTCCATGCAGAATCGCACATTGCTTGATTTGTATGTTTTTCTCATGCAGTTTTTCCTCTCATCCGCTGCTTCATTTCTGCCAAAGCCTCATATCCCTTTGCATTTGCACAAATATCGGAAATGACAGTTACATTTCCCTTTTCTGTCAAATCTGAAAAGTGCCTCAGCAGGCAACCACCACCGCCAATGATATAGAGATGAACCAGATCTTCCTTATAGCCATGTGCCGCCAGCTTTTTCATGATTTCCTCTGTATAGCTTTCCGCAATTCGTTTCGTGACCATTGCTACATTATCAGTTCTTTCGCCTATGCCATTTCTAAGCAAGGGTTCTATTAACATTTCCGGCACTTCCACACCGCCTCTCTTGGACAGCTCTTTCTGTATTTTTTCCATACAATGATGTCCCCCGAATACTTCTGTGCTGATGCTCTTTTCAATCGGTCTGGCATCGTGAATTTCAAGGATACTCATGGTTCCGTTGCCAATGTCAACCAGCATATTCATTCCCGGCATTGCCCCTTGATTATGAACAGCTGCCAGCCCCTGCGGAAAGATTTCCACACCACACAGATGCACCTTGTAGCGTTCCTTTTGGAACATGAAATCCAGTTCCTTCTCCTGCATCAGATACGCTCTCCAATCGGCAGCCTGTGACTTTACCCACGCAAGCGGAAGTCCTACTGCAAGCACTACCTCTGCCTCATGCAGTCCCCGGAATTTCAACTCCTCTGCCAGTCCTGCCAAAGTCAGTATGTAGAAATCCTCTGAATCTGTTTTGTTTCCCTGATATACTAAGTGGCTCTCGCCAATCACATAATATTTATCCCGATATTTTACAAAGTTGGTACTGACAATCGGTTCCTCATCATACGCTTCCACTCCGGTAGTAAATACTCTATGTGCAGTCTTGATATTCCCGTACCCATGATCCAAACCGATATAAATTTTTCCTTTTGCTTTTCCATTGTTCTGAATGTAATTTTTCTCCATTAAAATATCCTCCTGAATGTCCTGTTTACATATCCGTTTACACATTTTGTTTACAAATGCTCTTTTGAAATATTTCCGTTTACTCTGTTTACAAAGCCTCAAAACCTTAATTTTACTGCATTCTTTCGTAAACCGGATCGTTTACATTTCCGTAAACGAACGCCTGTAAACAGAATTTGTAAACGCAGCCTAAAAAACTTTTTTGCTACTGTTCAGCCATGCACAAATATTGGAAATAGTCTGTTCATGCTTGCATGATAAAGACTATTTTCAAATATTTGTATAGGGCGTTTAGCTCAAGCGAGGAAATGCAACGCATTTTCGAGCTTATGGCTGAATAGTAATCATTTACTGAACGGTATTACCGCATCCTCTGGCAGTTTCTGAAACTGATTTTTACCTGCCACCCTGCGCCACCCTCTTTGTGTGCCATATCCGGCAAATCTGTGGGAAGATATTTTTTCCCACCCGACAATGCTATGGTTCATGACATTATTGATTTCTTTCAGTTCCCAGTCCTTTGGTGTGTCATACTCGTGGGAAAATGCTTCCTTGTAAATCATAATGCTACATACATAATCCTCTGCCAGTTCATCCAACCAGAGCTGTATCACTCCGACCTTTGCATCCTCCGGCATAAAATCCTTCTGCATCTCCTTTAAGTATTCTTCTGTTTCCCTCGACAGCTTTAACTCATGAGAACCGTTCCGATATAGTTCCATCGCTTCCGCCCACGCCTGACGTATGTATTCCCTTGATTCTTTTTCATCCTCAAGAATGTGCTTTTCCACCCGTTCCGGATGTACCAGCACCGGGGCAAATCTCCGGTTCCCTGTACGATCAAGAGGAAGAAAATCCATATTGTTGGAAGTACCCACAAATACGCATTGTCTTGGTCTGTCCTCTGGGTGCGTTTCGTAGGGAATTTTATAGGTTTCCTTTTGCCGGCTGATAAAAGACTTAATATCTTCAATGCTCTTGGCATTGACCGTTGCCATCATTTCCGACATTTCAATAATCCAATGTCCTTGCATCTTTCGATAGACATTATCATCATCCATCCGCTTCAAATCATCTGAAAACCATTCATCATTGATGGCTAGGAATCGAAAAAATGTTGACTTGCCTGCTCCCTGCCCTCCTACAAGGCATACCATGATTTCAAATTTGCATCCCGGCTCATACACCCTGCGGATAGCTGCCAGCATCAACAGTCGCATGATTTCTACCGTGTAATCATCGTGATCAGCACCCAAATATCTGGGCAAAAGATTGTCTATGCGTGGCTGTCCGTCCCATTTAAGTTTTTCCAGACATTCCCGAATAGGGTGATACTTATTTTCACTTGCAACAATATTCATAGCCTTGTTGATGTTACGGTCGTTTTTCAGACCATAATTCTTTTCTAAGTACCAATGTATCTGATACACATCAGTATCCGTCAGGCTGGAAGATGTGCGCTGCCATCCGAGATTACCGACAATGTCAATCTTTCCGGACAGTTCATTTTTTCTGATTGCACCTTTTAACACCGGATCACGCTGAAATACAGTCATGCAGTTGCTGATTGTCTGACATGTATTGCCTTTATCGTTTCTTGCCAAATCTTCCCGAATATCCTCTACCGTACTCATTTCCGTATCAAGCACTTCCCCGATTTCGTTCCATGATACGTTCTCTTCCGATTCTGACTCTCTCCGCAACTTCTTCCACCTCCTTCCTGCCTTTCATAAAAAGTTCCTGTTTATCCTCCGTATTGCCCATGCATATAATATCCAGCCAGTAATTCATAATCGGTTCCGCATGAAGCATCTGTGCATAGTCCTCTGAAAAAATAATATCCGGTGGCTTACCATTAAGGAAAATACCTGTCTGCTCTATCAGTGATAAACCATCCCTTAAACTTTCAATACTTTGATTGCACCATCTGTCAAAACGCTCCTTGATGTGTATCAGTCTCTCACGTTCTGTCCGCTCTCTACAAATACGCTCCCTATCCTGCTCGCTTAATTCCTTATTTCCTTTGACCTCTGCTGGCAGCCGAAAATCTTCTACAATCTTTAATGCCGCCTCATACTGCGATAAACCAAACATCCGGGATACATAGTCAATCGCATCCCCTCCCACGCCACAGGCAAAACAATGATAGTTCTTATCAATCTTCATGCTTGGGTGCTTATCATCATGGAAAGGGCAACAGGCTAACCCATTTCTTCTGACCTGCAGACCATAGTTTTCTGCTACCTGTCTCGCCGTCAAATACTCCTTTACTTCAGAAAAAATATTCACTATGCAATTTTCTCCTTTCCTCTGAAGAAAGCCTTTGCTATAATAAATGTGTGTGTTGGACAGAAAGGCTTTATCCTTTTTATTCATAAATGCCCTTGTTACCAGCAGGGGCATTTTTATTTACTTCCAGCAATTGCTTTACCAATTCCAGCAGTAATGTTTCCTCTTCTGTATTGCCATTCTGTAAATGTACCAATATCTGCTCCAATACTTTTGCCAGCCTAACCGACATATAATTTCCGGCAATAACCGTTACCTCCTGCCCTAAAACTGCTTTCCGGTAATATTCACCTTTCGATATCCCCGATAAAATTATCTTCGCTTCCACTTGGCTTTTCTCTTCGTCGCTCAACCAAAAAGCAATTGTATTGCGCCGAAACCGATCCTCTCTTTTACAAGCCACTTTCCTCACCCCTTTCCACTTTTCCAAGCCTTTCTGCAATTTTTTCCTGTGCATCCATAGACTGATGACAATAGGTTTCAATCGTAGTCGTAACCTTTCCATGACCTAACCGTTTAGCAATCTCGACTGGGCTAAATCCCATCTGCACAAGCATACTTGCATGACTGTGACGGGTACAATGGACTGTAATTTTCTTTACTCCCGACAACTTAATTCCACGCTCCATTTCGTGCTCAAAGAAACTCTTTGTCCTTCCGGCAAAAAGACGTGTTCCCGGTCTCACATGATACAATGTCGCAATATATTCCTTAAGTTCCTCCTGCAATTCCTTATGTATCGTAATCACACGAACCGAGCTTTCCGTCTTTGGTGCCGTAATCAGATCCTCTCCATCAAGCCTCGTCAAAGATTCGTCAACAGTTATGGTTCCCTGAGCAAAATCAATATCTTTAACTTGTAACGCCAGCAATTCTCCTATCCGCATACCTGTCCAAAATAAAATCTGAAAGGCAATCCATGAATCTTGCTTATCCATAATCGCATCTGAAAACTTCTGAAACTCCTCCAGCGTCCAATACAGTCTTTCATCCGCTTTACTCTTTCCCATACTTCCGGCTTTACGACAGGGATTGGAACGCAAATCATAGAAATTTACTGCATAATTCAAAATCGCACTAAGCTGATTATGTATTGTTTTCAGATATGTGGGCTTAAAACCTTTTTCCATCATTTCTCCCTGCCATTTGCGTATCATGGGAGCTGTGATTTCATTAATTGGCATCTTTCCGAAGTATGGCAACACCTTGTCATTCATTACATACTCTTTTTGCTTCATGGTAGTTTTTCGTAAGCGCTTTTCCATATCCGCCTTATAAATCTCCCAAAAGTCCGCCAGTGTCATCGTCGGATCAGATGATTGCTGCAACATGAAATGTGCGTACCATTCTTCTGCTTCTTTCTTGTTCTTAAAACCTCTTTTTTGTGATTTCTTTTTGGTTCCCGTCCAATCTGTCCAGCGATATTGTATCCGCCACGTACCATTGGGATCTTTCTTTGCATTGCAGCTCATGCACTTACCTCCTTTGCTCCTCCGTACCATTTTTCCTTAAAATACTCCACCGGAATTTTCCCGGCAATTGTGAGAAATCCTTTACTTGCCAAATCCTTATTCATTTCTCTAAGGATTTTGTAGGCTTTTCCCATACTCACACCAAGCATTTTTGCAATGTCCTCAGCACTGTAATAGATTTTTTCATCCATGTTTTTCCCTCTTTCGTTTTATTTGATTCTGTATAGTATCATTTTGTTTCGTTTTTATAATATCGTAACTTTTGTTACGTGTCAATATCTTTTTGCTTTATTTTTTTCATCTTGTATGTTATCCTATATTTGATGTTGAACAGTTTCACCAAAATATAGCTTTAGAGCAGGAGGCATGTTTTTATGACAGTCGGGGAAAACATAAGACGTATCCGGCAGGAGCGTAATCTAACCCAAAAACAATTAGGAGAAATGGTTGGTGCAAGTGAAGCCTACATTCGTGCCTACGAAAGCGGCAGAAGAAATCCCAAACCATCCTCCCTTGAAAAAATAGCTGATGCTTTATCTGTCAATCCCGAAGTACTGGCGAACTCTAATTTTGATGGCATAAAAGCCATACACAGACTTTTTCAGATATTCCGGCAATACGATGGACAACTCTTTGAATACCAGGATAAAGATGGAAATGATATGGTTGGAATCAGCTTTGGAACATTGTCTTTGATGCAATCATGGTTAGACCGCTATGAAAAATATGTGGAAGAAGTTGAAAAATGCAATGAAATAAAAGATGTTAAGAAGCATGGGGAAGCTCTGCTGAAAGCTGAAGCAGACTTTAATCTCTGGATGGATATTTATCCGGAATCGGAACCATGGCAGGAACGGCTTAAGATTCAGAAGGCACATGATGAGGTTATGGATAAAATTGGGCTAAATTCAAAAAATACAAGGTAGGTGCTTCATTGAAATTATTACATTTATATATAGAAAAATACAAAAAATATGAAAAGCAACATATATTTTTCAGTAAAGATACTTCATCTTGTTATCAAAACGAACTATTTAATTCTATGCAAATTACCCTTTTTGCTGGTGAAAATGGTTCTGGCAAAACAACAATTTTAAGTTTTATAGCCAAAATATTTCGTTACATTCAACGTTTTAGAGATCGCATTCCTTGTGATTTTTCTCTTGCATATACAATTGAAACTGATGGAAAAGAGCATTCTATCATTTTAGAAAAAATAGAGAGCAACATAACAATATCAATTGATACTATCTTATATCATCTCATGAAATATGACATTCGCACAAAGTCATATAAATATGATTTATCAATTTATGATAAACAGATAACCTACGATGAGATTAAACCCTATCTTCCTGCAAATGTATTAGTTCTTGGGTTCGATGTTGACTATGACAGAATAAGCTATTCTCATAACTACTATGGTGATCGCCTTGTTAACTTTAGAAGCATAGACTCCGCATACACAACAAGCGCAATAGGTTCCGACTTTTCTCTTGGTATTTTGAATACAATATTGCAATCAACCCAAAATTTAGAATTGCAAAATATATTTAAGTGTATGGGATTTGAATTTGCCCCCTTTGTTGATGTCTATTTTAATTTTACTTCAGATGATTGGAATAGTGATTTAAACAAGTCAAAAATCGAAAAAAAATACTTTTACGAAGAATATTGGAAACATTATATCGATAAAGAGGTTGGGATGAATTCCAGAATTAATCTATCGATATTTTTTAGAGAGCAAAAAAATATCGACATACTTTCCTATTTTATTAATCACAATTATATTTATATAAATGAATTTTATATTGTAAAAAATTTCTCCTACATTCCTATTAGTGGTATGAGTACAGGCGAAAAATCATTCCTATATCATTTATTCTTTATAGTAGATAAAATACGCAACAACTCCTTGATTATTTGGGAAGAACCAGAAACACATTTAAACCAATTATGGTCAAGACAACTTATTCCTTTACTAACATATATGTTTAGAAAATATAATGTTCATTTTCTCTTAAGTTCACACGAGATAACATTAATTAATTGTTTATTTCCAAACCAAATTATTTTACTAAATAGTACAGATATTAAATACCCTGACTTTCAAACATTTCTAGCAAATGAAAATGAAATAATATTTAAGCTATATAAACCCAAGGTATACAATCCCTTTGAAGAATATATTATAGAAAAAATTAATTCTTGTAATAAAGATGATCTTAAAGAACTATTAAATAATATTGGGGAATCATTTTTGAAATTCCTTATATACCAACAGATAAATAAGTGAGGTACATATGTGGTTTGTAACAAACAAAACTAACTGTATAAAGCTCAAAAAATTTGAAAAAAAAGTAATCATTCCTTTATTTACCGAATTATTAAACTACAAAAGGCAATCTGACTATTCTGACTTTGTTAAATATTTAAATGCAAAAAATATAAATAATCAGAATAATGCTTTGATTTATATATGCAAAAGGAAAGTAAATAAAATAAAATTTATCGATTATGTTAATAAAATAATTAGTGACTATACTTATGAGCAAATAAGATGGTACTTTTATATATACTTAATACAGAACAAGCAAATAAAAGAAAAACAAACATCTATCGACTTTTTCAAAATTCCTGAACCTTTTAAAACGATTTTTGTCGACTTCTTTTATAACAAATTTTTTTCAAATGATAAAATTTGGAGTTTTTTGGACACATCTAGTTTTTCTAGAAGTGATTTTCACAATAATTTTAAAAATGAAAACAGACTATTTGTCTATAGTGGTTCAGTTGTCAAGACAAAAATCTAAGCTTTTTATAATGAACTGATAT
>OLSH01000945.1_pt1 | contig 18877 bp, 20 predicted proteins | sample 1643221 | NCBI WGS metagenome assembly OLSH01 (sample SAMEA3136681, study PRJEB25190) | human gut metagenome | biome: human gut; feature: human-associated habitat; material: faeces | place: Austria | collected 2013 | reverse complement strand
CATGGGCTTCCATCATCACATCCTGCAGATCTCCGTCTACCTTCTCCAATTCATCGCAGACCTCTGAGAGTGCATCTGCAACGATAGTATTCAGCACCACATTCGGGTCAGAGATAGACTGGGTAGAGCCAACCATGCGGAACTCAAATTTGTTTCCGGTAAACGCAAACGGGGATGTCCTGTTACGGTCCGTGGCATCTTTTTCAAAGTCCGGAAGGGTATGTACGCCTGATGCGAGCTTATCCCCGTGTTTGGATCTGGTAGCCTCTCCTCTTGTGACCAGCTGTTTTACCACGTCCTCAAGCTGCTCTCCGAGGAAGATAGAAATGATGGCAGGAGGTGCCTCATTGGCTCCCAGGCGGTGGTCATTTCCAGGTGTAGATGCGGCCATACGGAGCAGATCTGCATGCTCATCTACAGCCTTGATAATGGCTGACAGAATCAGAAGGAACTGCTGATTGTCATGCGGGGTATCGCCCGGTTCCAAAAGATTCTTTCCTGTATTTGTCACGATGGACCAGTTATTATGTTTCCCGGAACCGTTGATTCCCTGGAACGGCTTTTCGTGGAGAAGGCATTTCAATCCCTGGCGTTCTGCCACACGCCGCATCGTTTCCATCAGAAGCTGATTGTGGTCCGTCGCTATATTATTGCTTGCATAGATCGGCGCCAGTTCGTGCTGGGCAGGAGCCACCTCATTGTGCTGGGTCTTTGCTGTGATGCCCAGTTTCCAGCTCTCCTCATTGAGCTCTTTCATGAACTTTCCGATCCTCTCACGGATGATTCCGAAATAGTGGTCATCCATCTCCTGTCCTTTCGGAGGCATTGCCCCGAACAATGTCCGTCCTGTAAAGATCAGGTCTTTTCTCTGCAGATATTTTTCTTTGTCTACAAGGAAGTATTCCTGTTCCGGTCCCACAGAGGTATTGACATTTTTTACATTCTTCTTTCCAAGCAGGTGTAAAAGCCTTGTAGCCTGGATATCCAGCGCCTGCATAGATCTCAAAAGAGGAGTCTTTTTGTCCAGCGCTTCTCCGGTATAGGAACAAAATGCCGTAGGGATACAGAGAATCGTAGAATCCGGTGTCTCTTTAATAAAAGCAGGTGAAGTACAGTCCCACGCAGTGTATCCTCTGGCCTCAAATGTTGCCCTCAGTCCTCCTGACGGGAAGGAAGAAGCATCCGGCTCACCCTTAATCAGCTCCTTTCCGGAAAATTCCAGGAGCACTTTTCCGTTTTCCGTCGGAGCGATAAAAGCATCGTGCTTCTCCGCCGTCACACCGGTCATCGGCTGGAACCAGTGGGTGAAGTGGGTTGCACCTTTTTCAAGAGCCCATTCCTTCATCTCGTTGGCAACTACGTCTGCGATGGCAGGGTTTAATTCTGTTCCCTCTTCGATCGTCTTCTTAAGGTCTTTGTAAACTGCCTTCGGAAGCCTCTCCCGCATAACACTGTCGTTAAACACGTTACATCCGAACATTTCTGACACACTTCTTTTTTCGCTCATAAGATATTTCTTCCTTTCCTGATTTGGACTTCAAATTATAAGAATTTAACCTGCCGGAAACCTGTGACAGATTAAAAAAATAGACGCCAAACAATCCTCGAATCGTTTGACGCCTTTGTCATTACTCCGCTAGGTATAAGATACAATGATTCTTTTGAAAAATCAAGTATTTTTTTGTATTTTGTCAAATACAAAGCCGCCAGCTATTGTGTTATCTGATAAATGCCGCTCTCGTCTTCTTCGTAGGAAATCTTGATCTTATCCCCGGCATTCCATCTGATCGCACCTTCATTTTTTGAAAATTCTTCTTTATAGACATTGCCTTCCTTGTCGGTGATATACACGTAAGTATTGCCTTCGATCGGTATAAAATCAACCTTTTTGATCGTGATCTCCTTTGTCTTCATTGACTCTGCCGTGGCAGCTTCTTTGGCAGAGATAATCCCCTGCTCCTTTAGAAGTCTCTTATATTCCTTCTGGACTCCATTTTGAGTGGGAGAAGTTGCCACAATGTTATACTTTCTTACATTGACCATGGCAAACATCTTCACAAGCCCGCCTTTATCCTTCAGAATCATGACATACGTCGGCTCTCCGTTTACATTGATCAGAGCCGGAAATGCCGCAGAATACCTGAGGTTCTGTACCTGCCCCTCGGCCGCTTTCATGGCCGACTGCTCATTGGCTCCGGAAACCGTGTAGTATTTGGATTCGGAAGTTCTCATGTTCATAAGAACAAATGCGATATTAGACTGATCTCCATTTACGGATGTGACACCGGTATAAGCCCAGATGTCTCCGTCTATGGCCCTGTATCCGTAGTCGTCAGTTGCGATCTTACAGCCCTTCTTGCCGAATACACTGTTAATATAGCCGTTGGAGAGGAGTCCTTTCCAATTATATTTTTGGAGGAGCAGCCTGCCGTCATATACATGATCCACCCATCTCGGAATATTTTTTGCGTCATAGTATGTGCTCTTCCCGGTGACCGGATCACTGATCACGGCTCCTTTGACATCTTTAGCCCCGAAAAATCCTGCGTTTGCCTTCAGCACCGGACAGATATAATAGGGATTTCCTTTATTGTCGATCTCAAAATAGTAGCCCTGGAAAATTGCTGTGGGATACTGGAATCTCAGATGTCTTTGAAGGTTCCTGGAAAAGTATGCGGATGTAGAATACTGCATCGGCTTTTTGAGCTTTACATACTTTGCCTCATTGCTGATAGGATCTACCTGTACATAACCCGGAATCCCTGCTTTGCGGTTTGTCATATACCGGATGAAGCTGGCGTAATTAAGAGGTGCCACTTTCATCGGCTGCCCGTTATAATCAATCTGGGTGTAGTCGTCACTGACCTCATACTGGCTGACCACATCGGACAGAGAGCCAATGGCGCGGTCGCCGATGATCCTTGCCCCTTCCGTGTCCATCAGGGCGATATCTGTGATCTTTTCCGTCTCTTTCATGTCTGTCTCAAATTTCTTATTTTCTATCTTCAGCCTGCCTGCATATTTTTTAGAGGATACCAGCTGGCTTGAAAGAATCATCCCTCCAAGAAAACCGACAATTACAAGGACCAGCAGAGCAGAAAACAGCGAAAACAGTTTCGTCTTCTGTCCCATCCCCCTCAATGCGGCCCACGCCGTCAGCACTCCTAAAACTGCGATTAGAACCATCCATATGCCGGTCTCCTGAAAATTAATTGCAGGCAGCGCCACATAATAGTACAGTCCCACTAAAATCAATGCAATGAGGATTCCCACTGCCGCCGTTTTCTTTTTCATCTTACCGACTTTAAAATTTTTGACCCGGTTCAGATCGTTCATATCAAACCGAAATATCATCTAAGTCACCTTCTAATCTTGTATTTCACAGTGTTTCTGCGATACCTAGATGTTATCATATTTCGCATAAAATTGGTATAAAAATTTATTTTCTGCGCTGTTTGCCCTCCGGGTCTATATAAAAGTTTTTGGTCAGGATCATCTTGGAGACCGGCACAAAGGTATATCCCTCGGACTTTAACCGTCTTATGATTACCGGAAGGGCCTGTTTCGTGTAGACAGTTCCAGTGTGCATCAGGATGATTGCACCGTTTTCCAGCTTTTTGTTATCGCAGACACGGTCAATGATGTCCTGCCTGGAAATGTCCTTCCAGTCCAGGCTGTCTACGGACCACTGAATGACTTCATAGTTTAACTGTCTGGCCGTTTTTACCACATTTTCATCATAGTCTCCGTAGGGAGGCCGGAAAAGTTCCATCTGCTCTCCTGTCACGGCCTGGACTTTGCTGTGAGCCCCCAGAATCTCTTTTTTCTGCTCATCAGAAGACAATCTGGTCATATATTTGTGGTTATCCCCATGGTTGCCAATGTCATGGCCTGCTTTGGCAATCTTCTTTACATCCACAGGAAACCGCTGTACCCAGTCGCCGGAAAAAAAGAAGGTTGCTTTCACATTTTCTTTTTTTAAGATTTTGAGAACCTGGTTGATGTCCTCATTTCCCCACGCTGTATCAAAGGTGAGGCTGATTTCCTTCTTTTTTGTATCCACACAGTAAATCGGAAGTTCCTTATTCTCTGCAGGATTTAAGATCCTCACATTTTGATTCCAGACAGAAAGGGCTGCATTGCCCCCGCCGAGCAATGACAGCCCTAAAACAACAATGCAGATAAAACCCGTGATCAGATTTTTCTTATTCACTCTGTCCATCCCCTGTTCATCTTCTATGTACTATTTATATGGAATGAAAGATTGTCTCATTCTGATTTCCTTGACATGTTCTTTGCTTAAAGGTATTCTGATAAAAGCGTTGAAACCTGTAAACTGTAAAAAAGAAAGGATGTGAGAGTATGGATTCGCCCCGAAGTCAATACAGCATGAATGAAAAATCCAAACCTCCTTCACATTATTTCATAAATACAGGGAAGGGTTTTTTATTCATGTTTTAATCTTCAAATTTCTATATAAAAGGAGAAAGAAACATGAGAGAAAAAAATATCAAAGCTTTGCTTTTACGGCGGGAATATCCTGTTTTAAAAGTTATGCTCAATTCTATGAATAACGTCGATCTGGCATCATTGCTGGAAAATTTCACCGAAAAAGAATACACAATTTTATTTCGTTTAATCCAAAAAGAAAAGGCAGCGGAAGTATTTACCGAAATGTCCTCTTCCATGCAGGAGACCTTGATCAATGCCTTTACCCGGACCGAGATCAAAGAACTGTTCGACGACATGTATATGGATGATACGGTCGATATCATTGAAGAAATGCCTGCCAACGTTGTTGAGCAGATTTTAGATGTGACTGACAAAGAAACACGCCAGACCATCAACCGTCTCTTAAACTATCCGGAAGACAGTGCCGGGAGCATCATGACGGTGGAGTATGTGGATTTGAAAAAAGAAATGACTGTGGAGCAGGCGCTGAAAAAGATCAAGCGGGTAGGCATTGATCAGGAGACCATTTATACATGCTATGCGATCGAACAAAAACGGCTCATCGGGATTGTGACAGCTAAAAGCCTTTTGCTCAGCGAAAGCCATGTGCTCATAAAGGATATCATGGAGACCAATCTGATCTATGTGAACACTCACGAGGACAAAGAAAATGTCAGCAAGCTGTTCCATAGATACGGCCTCCTGGCAATCCCTGTAGTAGACTTTGAACACTGCATGGTAGGCATTGTAACCTTCGACGATGCCATGGAAGTCTGGCAGGATGAGGTGGAAGAAGATATGTCCATCATGGCGGCTATGCAGCCCAATGAGGAATCCTATTTCGGCACCTCTGTCATCAGCCACGCCAAACACAGAATCTTATGGCTGCTTTTCCTTATGCTGTCCGCCACCATTACCGGAGCCATTATCACCAAATATGAGAATGCATTTCAGACTCTGCCTCTGCTGGCAAAAAAGATCGGTCTGGACCCGGCCATCATGGCGGCTCCCCTGATCACCACCCTGGTAGACACCTGCTCCATCTTGATATATTTTAATATTGCAACCCATCTGTTTTCGCTCTGAACACAGATACATAAACGGCTGCGAGACCGCCCGATTAAACTGTGGTCCCGCAGCCGTTCCGATTCTTCTCTTCTTTTGCTGCTTTTCATTTATGCTCTGACAGCTTTTAAAAAGTACTTATTAAATAACTCCAGCTGATCGTACACAATGCCGTGTCCGCTTTCGTCCAGCTGAATCAGCTTGGAACCGCAGATTTCATCATGCTGTATCCTCACCAGATCATTCGACACCACTACATCCTTTTTCCCGTGAATGATCCATGTCGGCACATGGACGGCCTGCAAGTCCTCTCTTCCGTCTTCATCTCTCAGGGAAACTGCAGCCCGGACCGTTCCAAGTCCAGAAGCGGAAAGTGCGATCTGTTCAAACCAATTCACTGCCGGTTCAGACTGAGGACCTGCAAACAGCTGCTCATGACTGAAATTAAAGCAGAGCTGAGGCCTGTCAGTTTCCGCCAGTTCGATCAGTTCATTGACATATTCTCTTGTCAGTCCATACGGAAAGTCTCTTCTTTTTGTCCATGATGGAGCTGCGGCTGCCAAAAGAATCAGTTTTTTAACTCCAAACCCTTTAAATTTTCTCATATATCTAAGGACAATCGCGCCGCCCATTGAAAAACCTGTAAGAGTAAAATTCTTAAGTTTCAGTCTTCTGATCACCTGATAGATATCCTGGGACATTTGATCATATGAATAGCCGAAGGCCGGGGCGTCAGAATTTCCAAAGCCTCTCAGATCCAGTGTCACCACCCGGTAACCCTGCCTACATAAAAGTTCCGTCTGGTATTCATACATCAGATGGGATAAAGGCCATCCGTGAATTAAAACGACAGTCTCCTCCCCAAAGGGATTGTAGTCATAGACTGCAATCTTTATTCCATCCGTTGATCTCACATAAAACAAATCACAGCCTCCTTATTTTTTGACCACCAGGGTATCATAGCCTCGCTGCTTCAGCTCATTTTCCAATTGGACTGCTTCATCCAGCGTTCTGAATTCTCCAAGCTGTACGGCATAATATGGCTCCTCATACACGATATCTCCGTCAAAGCCCTGAGCCAGCGCTTCATTCAGCGCGTACTGCGCATTGGAGAAATTGCGGTACAGTCCGATCTGCACCCGGTAGGTGCTGCCAAGCTCCTGTTGTCCTGATCCAATCGTGTCAACAATCCCGTCTGCAATGGCATTTGCAATGTCGTTAAATCTTGAATCGAAAAGCTCATTATCTTTTACCGTATTGATGAAGCCAGCCTCGATCAATATTGCAGGGATATTCGTCCGTCTGAGAACCGCAAGTCCCGGCCGCTCCTTGACTCCCAGGTCATTAAATCCAACCTCGCTTAATCTGCGGTTTACATTCCTGGCCATCTCGGCCTTAATACCGCTGTCGTTGTAAACCAGAGTCTCCACTCCGCTGTATGTGTTGGGAAGCGGGCTTGAGTTTCTGTGTATAGAGACAAAGTAATCGGCCCCGCTCTCATTTCCGATTCTGGCCTTCTCAATCGGAGACTGATAGACATCGGTCTGTCTCGTATACTGTACCGGGACTCCCTTATCTCTCAGCGCCTGACCCACTGCCAGAGTCAGTCTTAATGTATCGTCTTTTTCCCTTCTTCCATTAAACTGGGCACCATTGTCATAACCGCCGTGCCCGGCATCCAAAATTACGCCTGCCATAAAATTCCTCAAATCAACTTTCTTTTGCTAATATATGCAGACAGTCATAAAAAGTGTCCTGAAAAATACAATCAAACATAAAATAATGCATCCAGTGCGTCATATTTGATGGCATTATAAATCCGAACAGCGAATTCTTTCCCCTCTCTTTGAAAATATTGTTTCCAAGGCTCCATTCCGGCCCTTTGTACGATAAACCCGATCATTTCCTGTAATTTATCCTCTATCGTTTCTGCCGGGTCACCTGAAAAATATTTCCGTACCTCTTCTGTATCTGTTCCCGTCAAGGTTAAATCCGTAAGCTGTTTTTTTGAAATCAGACATCCGAGAGATTGGAGCAGGACCAGAGAACATATATTTTCCATATAATCAACGTCCTGCTTTCTTTCCACATGCCTTAGGAGAGCTGTGATGATGCGGCTGTCGAAACATCTTAAAAGTCTCTGTTCTCACTCTGCGCCACATAAATATTCATAAATAAGCCTTATCCCGCTTTTCTTCCCATACCTGTTCATCGTTGGATAATCCAGTGTCAGGATATGATCCTGAGGACAGAATCTGGCATCATAGCGCAGAAAAAACTGCGGCATGCCGCTGACTATTGTATCCCTGTAATTGACGCATCCATAATCTTCAAAATCCATGGCCAGACGATCATAGACAGCCTTTGCCTCATATGTTTTTTCTATTACCTTTTCATACCCAATGCTGTACGCCTCCTCCGCACGAAGGCCCCTTTTGGACCGCAGCGCTCCTCCGTAAGATTCTTCGCACAGGCCGATACAATATATAACTGCCTCCATCAGCATCTGTGCCGTCTCATAGGTGACAGAACTGCTTTCTTTTTTTAGACTTTCATTCCTCCCCGCGATCAATTCTCTCGCCTGTTCTTTTGACAGACTCAGCCCAAATCTCCCATCTGTCTTCTCGCTGCACGCTTCAATGACTCTTAGTTCCTCTACTGCCGCCGCTTTAGGATCACAAGTCTTGAAAAATTCGTCATTTTATGGTAATATAATATTAGAAAAAGGAGCAGATATGCGTATATCTGCTCCTTTTTGATTCTTTCATCTTATTCCTTATTCGAAAATTCCTCCAATTCCAGCCTGCGGATCTGGCTTCGTTTGAGTCTCTTCATTTCTTTTATCTCCGGGTCTGAACTTCCCTTTAAATATCCGATCTGTTCAATCAGAAGTTCCCCCTCCGTCAGTGTCAGAACATAATCATTGGCCAGCCGCTCGCCGGAAGGATCAGACAACAGATGAGAGACCGCATTAGAAATGGCATTTGCGATCGCCTGTTTGTTTGAAATCTCTTGATAAGCTTTTAACACAATCGGCATATAATTCACCTCACGCCATTTAAAAATTTTTAATTGGAATCTCTTTCAGTTTTGAAATAGTATCGTACATAATTTTCTTACATTTATCAAATTCTTCTTTCGTCACTGTATAAAAATCGTCGCCGGGATATCTGGCATCATAATAAAAATCTGTCAAATAGGCCAGACCCACTGTATCCAGCTTTAAATCCGGCTTCCACTGATTCATTCTGACTGCAATCTTTTTCATATTATGCTTTCTTAATAAGTCCGAAACATCTTCATCTAAAAAGCACAATTCCAGGTAGCCTTTCAGAAATTTCTCTGTTACCTGCTGACACTGTACTGCAAGCTGATTATAGAAAGTACTCCCCACAGCGAGGATAGATTCAAGATACTCCAAGTCATTTTTTGCAATGTCCAGGTAGTTATTTTTAATCATTTCATCACCTCCAGTATTAACTTTTTATCTCTGTTCAATATTCTCTTAAAAATAGTATTTTCCTTTATGGACTCCTCGTTGGTATAGACTACATCCGTGGATATACCGGATATCTCATCATCTAAGGTCCATCTGATATCCGCCGCCAATGCCCTGTCTTCCAATTTTTGTTCTGTAAATATAAGCAGGTCTATATCACTGCCATTTCGGATATTTCCCCGCGCACAGCTGCCGAATAAGTACACTCCTTTTAAACCGGGAATATCAGCTTTTATCAAATAGTCAAGATCCGATTCAATTTTATCAACAAAACGCTTGGGCAAATGCTCATAATTTTCCCGGTAAATCTTTATCTTTGTCATCATTATATACTTTCCCCCGTCTCTTTACAATCTTTCTCCCGCTCCACAATTCCTTTTTCCTTCCACTTGCCGCTTCGATATCTCAAGGTTCCGATCGTAAATGCCGCAGCCCATCCGATCGGGATAGACCACCAGATTCCGGACGCTCCCAGAAAATGAGCCAGGATATAAGCAAATATTACCCTGCATCCGAAATTGCAGAGGGTGCCCGCCATAAATACACCCACATCTCCTGATCCACGGAGAACCGCATTTACCACATTCATAAGTCCCATCAGTGCATAAAACACAGATACGACCCTTAAATAATCCACACCTATGGCAATGACTCCGGCATTGGACGTCTCATCCACAAACTGGGCAACCAGCACATCCCCCTTAAAAAACAGAATTCCCGTAATGACAGCCGCGATGCCTGCTGCCATGAGCCTTCCCGCTCTCAGCCCTTCTCTGATCCGTTCCGGTTTTTTCGCCCCGATATTCTGCGCCGTAAACGTAGACACTGCATTCCCCACATTTACCATCGGCATGATCGCAATCGAGTCAATCTTCGTAGCCGCCGTATATCCTGCAAGCACCACAGATCCGAAACTGTTGACAAGACTTTGTACAAACACCATGCCGAACGAGACGATAGACTGCTGCACCATAGACGGTACTGCAATCCGTCCCATCTGGACAAGGATCTTTCGGTCAAATAAAACCGGCTTTTTTTCTGTCTCTATCTTCTTAAGACGGAACAGCAGATTGATAAACGAAATGACTGCCGCCAGCCCCTGTGCGATCAGAGTTGCCCATGCAACCCCGGTCACTCCCATCTGAAGCCGGATCACAAAATACAAATCCAGCACAATATTCAAAATTGAAGAGCCTGCCAGAAAATAAAGAGGAATTTTTGACGCGCCAAGTGCATTATAAACCGCATTTAAAGTATTATACATAAATAAAAACACAAGGCCGAACATATAGATTCTCAGATAATTGGCGGCATCCCGGTAAATATCCGCCGGTGTCCTCATCAATACGAGGATTCCTCCTGTACCGGCCACACCGATAATCATTAAAATCAGTCCCAACACAAATGTGGAAATTAAGGCCGTATAGATCGCCGTCATCATCCGGTCCTGATCCTTTGCCCCGAACAGCTGAGAAATGACAACAGAATAACCGATGCTGGAACCGGTCGCAACTGCTACAAATAAAAAAACAATGGCCGTCGATGCTCCGACGGCGGCAAGTGCCTGTGCACCGACGAATCTTCCCACTACCATAGAATCAATAATATTATAAAGCTGCTGAAATAAATTGCCCAGCACAATGGGAACCGCAAAGAAAAATAACTTCTTTGCGGGATTTCCTACACTCATGTCATTGGTCAGCTGTTCCTTCATCTTTCATTGTTCAGATATAACTCCGGTCCACTTTGATCACTGCAAAGTAATTTTCCCGGTGCCTTCTGATCTCCTTTCTGATATAAGTCGTAATATCCCCCACTTCCTGGTCACATTCATAGGGCACCACCAGGTCAAAGATCAAGTTGTTGTGCGTTTTTCCCTCTACCATTCTGAAATCATGGATAGACAGTTCGGTTCCGCATTCTTTTACGATCTTTTCCACCATCATTCTTGCCTCGTTTGTCTCCTCATCATCCGTGACAACCGGATCCATATGAATGGTGGCGTCACAATTAAACTTATGCATCAGATGATATTCAATGTTGTCAATCACGTCATGTGCCTCCAAAATATCAACATTGTACGGCACCTCGGCGTGAAGAGAGATCATCCGCCGGCCCGGGCCGTAGTCATGTACGATGATATCATGCACCCCTACGATCAGCTCATTATTTAAAACCTCATTTTGTATGTTCTCCACCAGTTCCACATCGGGAGCGGTTCCAAGCAGAGGCGAGAGAGTATCCTTTGCCGCTCCGAATCCGGCCCACATAACAAATCCGGCCACTAAAATACCTACATATCCGTCCACGTTGATCCCGGCAAACCTGAAAATCAGCATCCCGCCCAGAACTGCCGTTGTAGCGATACAGTCGCTTAAGCTGTCTGTGGCTGTGGCCTTCATGGCCTCTGAGTCGATCAGATTTCCGACCTTTTTATTGAAAGCTGACATCCAGAATTTCACCAGAATGGATACAATAAGAATCCCTATGGACACCGGACGGAACATAATGTCTTCCGGGCTGAAGATTTTATTAACAGAAGATTTTAATAATTCAAATCCCATTAACAGTATAGCCAAAGAAACCAGGAGTCCTGAAATATATTCGATTCTTCCATGTCCGAACGGGTGATTCTTGTCCGCCGGACGCCCTGCCATGTGGAAACCAACCAGTGTGATGATGGAAGATGCCGCGTCAGAAAGGTTATTGAAGGCATCTGCGGTGATGGAAATGGCCCCTGTGAGAATCCCCGCAGTCAGTTTCCCTGCAAAGAGAAATATATTGCAGAATATACCCACTGCTCCTCCCATTGTGCCATAGGCCTGACGGACTTTATGGTTTTTTAAATCATCCTTATTCTTAATAAATGCCGATATCAATAATTCTGTCATAATTTTTCATCCCCTTGTGTCAAATATTTTCCATTGTATCACAAATCACTTATATTTTCATTTCCCTCAAGCAAAATATTATTTATCCTTATGGACAACGATATGATTCTCATTCTTGAGTTCTATGCCCCTGATTTCTATTTTCTTTAATTTTCCTTTTGAGACTTCCTCTGCCGCAAGGCGTTCCGGCAGCACGGTGATTCCGAGCCCTTCCTCTGCCGCACGAATCAATACCTGAGAGTTTACACTGGTCCAAAAAGGATCGGCCCTCAGATCATGTAAAAGAAGTACGCTATCCAGCACGTCCCTGGTCGCACTTCCCTTTTCACGAAGCAGAAGCGGCTGTTCCAGAAGTCTTTCAAGTTCAATGTCCTTAACGTTTGCCCATGGATGGTCCGGAGAACAAAAAGCAAACAGACGAAACGAAGAAAAGACCGTGCTGTCCAGCGTACTGTCTGAGACAGCGCCCTCGATCAGCGCCAGATCGATCTCATTATTGTGGAGCATGGAAAGGACATCCGAAGCCTTGCATACCTGAACACTGACCGGCGTTCCGGGATATGTATCCTGAAATCGTTTCATAGCCCCGGGCAGCCAGAAGCTTGATATGGTTATGCTGGCCCCTACACGGAGTACAGCCTGGTTCTCCAAGTCATACACTCCTTTTTCCAGATCCTCATAAAGCTCCAGGATGCGGACTGTCTTTTTTAATAATAATTTGCCCGTCTGGTTTAAAAATACTTTCTTTGATATACGGTCAAACAGCACAGTGCCAAGTTCTTCTTCCAGTTCATGGATCACATGTGATACTGCCGGCTGGGTCATATAGAGCTTCTTCGCAGCCCCGGTGACACTTCCTTCCTCGCATACTGTTTTAAAAATATATAAACGCCTTATCGTCATGGCTTTCCCTCCTATCATTACTATTTTAACATGTTATATATAAAATAATATAATTTTCTTTATGTTTCGAAAAAACGTATACTGTTAAAAAAAGGGGAAATCCGTTATGAATAAAGATATACTAAAACAATATGCCTGGCTGTTCCGTGTCAATTTGATTGTCAGTGCTTTTACTTTTGGCGGCGGCTATGTGGTCGTTCCCATGTTAAAAAAACATTTTGTGACAAACCGTCATGTTTTATCCGAGAAGGAGCTTTTTGATATCGCAGCAATTGCCCAGTCTTCTCCTGGAGCCATCGCGATTAATCTTTCGGCTCTCACAGGATACAGGATAGCCAGATTAAAAGGAGCAGTCATAAGCTGTATCGCGGCCATCCTGCCGCCGCTGATCCTGCTTTCCATAATTTCCGCAGGATATCAGGCTTTCAGGAGCAGTCACATCGTATCCGCCGTTCTCCTTGGCATGCAGGCAGGAGCGGCGGCACTGATCGTTGACTATATCACAGATATGTGCCGCATAATTCTGAAAAAGAAGTCTCTTTTTCTTACCCTCATGGTTCCTGCTGCTTTTTTATCCAACCTCGTCTTCCACATCAATGCCATGCTGATTTTAATCTTATGTTCTGTGCTTTGCCTGTTTAAAGTATGGCTCCATAAAAAAAGGAGGTGTCAGACATGCTCTTAAATCTGGTCCGTTTGTTCAGTACATTCTTTAAAATCGGCCTGTTCAGCATCGGCGGAGGCTATGCGATCCTCCCGATGATCAAAGAACAGGTCGTACTGGCAAAGCATTGGCTTACCAGTCAGGATTTTACCGATATCATTACGATCTCACAGATGACGCCCGGTCCTATTGCAGTCAACACTTCCTCCTTCGTGGGTATCCGCGTAGCCGGAATCCCCGGCGCAGTGGTGGCAACCGTAGGATGTGTGATCTCAGGATTTACCATCTCCATCCTTCTATACCGGTTTTTCCAGAAGAAAAGTGATTCATCCTATATGTCCGCTGTACTGGACGGTCTGAAGGCATCTTCCTCAGGGCTTGTACTTTCCGCTGCTTTTTCCATCTTGCTGCTTACCCTGTTTGGTACGGATGAGCATGTCGTCCTTTCATCTTTTCAGCTTCCTGCGGCCATTTTATTCGGGACCGCTGTACTTCTACTGAGAAAGTTTAAAAAGCCTCCTGTATTTGTAATTGTGTTTACGGGAATTGTTGGGTTGCTTATCTATTGATCTTTTTATACAAAAAAGCTCCTGTAAAGACAGGATTTTGTATTCCTTCTGTCTTTGCAGGAGTTATAATATCATTGTTGAATCTCTCTATGAATGTCTTAAATACAAGTAAATCTTACGGATCAGTAAACTACATGCTATTATAATTAAAATTGATTCTAATGTATAAGTACTAGTGTCTATGTATTTTGCAAAATACAGCAAGCTACTTCTGATCAATACAATATAGCATCCACACAATGCACAGATTATGATAAAAATATTTGAAATAATGGTTAGCTTCGTTTTATCCCTGATAACCCACAAAATATAAATAAGCACTCCAATTGCCCATATTCCATTGGTCACAAAATCTTTTACGAGATAATATATAGCATCTCCATCCAGATATCCGGTATAATAATGTTGGCTCAAAAACAATATCTTAAGGAAAGGAATAGCCAAAGTTAGCAGCACCGGAAGAAACAAACCACATAATATAGCTGAAATTTTATTTAGTTTTTTGTTCAAAATTTGTTCTCCTCTTATGGATTACTTTAGATTGTCTAAAATATCGCTCCCACTAATTTTTAATTCAATCTGAGCTTTTGAATTCATTCCACCAACTCTGCCTACTGCGTTCATAATCATGCCTGTTCCTGATAAACTGGATTGAGGTACATAAGGCTTATATCCCCATTTAGTATTATAACTAAAAGAATTTTTACTAGGTCTTTTTTTCATATGTTGTCCATCTCCGCCATGAAGAACTACTTCACGATTTGTTACATATACTCCCTGCAGTTTGGGTTTCCATGATCCTGAACAGCTAGACACCTTTACTTTATCTGGATATTGGGTTGTATAGTTAAATTTTCCTGTAACTTTAACCTCTTTTTTGGTTGCAGTTTTACTAATACTATCACTTGCTAAAGTAGTAGCCTCTGTGTTAGGTATCTCAATTACCACCTCATAACTCTTTTCTATCTCCCCTTGTTTTGATTTCTGTTGTAAAGTTGTTGAACAAATTCTTTTTGGAATAACTACAGTTTTCTCTCCTGATTCTAGATTTGTTATTACTGCCAATGTTTTGTCATTTTCGTTTGTCGTACTAGCATTGGGCGATGCATAAACATGCCCTTGAATTGTAAAAATCATTACCAAACTTAAAAATAAACAGTTGATTTTCCTCATATCTTCCTCCTTATCAAATTTTTGTTATTCACTATCTATATAGTTATATTATACTATGTAGAATTATTTGTCAATAACTATTTTTATAATTTGTTTTTAAACAATAAAAAACTTGCTCGAAATACTTCTTTCATAACGTATTTCGAACAAGTTTTAACTTTTATTTTAATATCAAATGAGCTTTCTACTCAGCCGCCACAATCTTCCCAGCCACAGCAGATGCCGCAGCCGTCTTCGGTGACCCGAGATAAATCTCAACCTTCGATGTTCCCATTCTTCCAAGAAAATTTCTGTTATTGGTGGCTAGAATCTTCTCCCCGTCGGTGAGGATTCCCCCAGCTCTTCCACAGCAAAGCCCGCATCCCGGCTGGGTGATAATGGCTCCTGCCTCAGCAAGAATTTTCAGATAGCCGGCTTTAGATGCCTCCATATAAATTTTCCTGCTGGCAGGGGTCACGATCAGCTTCACAAAATCAGCAACCTTTTTCCCATCGAGGATTTCTGCCGCTGCTTTCAAATCTTCCAATCTTCCGTTGGTACAGGAACCGATGAATACCTGGTCAAGTTCTGTACCTCCAACCTCAGATACTGGTTTGATCTTATCCACCTGAGACGGACATGCGACCACTGGAACCAGCTCCTCTGCCTTATAGACAACCGTCCTGCAATACTCGGCATCCTCATCTCCGTAAATCCAATCCACATCGGAAAACTCTACTTCAGAATACTCTGCTGTCTTCTCATCCGGCGCAAACAAAGCCGCCTTTGCCCCAGCCTCGATGGCCATATTGGAAATTGTCATCCTGGAAGCCACACTCATCTCTTCCACTGTGCTCCCGGAAAACTCCAGAGCCTTGTAAGTAGCCCCGTCGGCCCCGAGGTCTCCGATCAGTCTGAGGATAATATCTTTCGAAGATACATTGTCCGGAAGTTTGCCGTCGATGACAACCTTGATCGTTTCCGGTACTCTGACCCACATCTCTCCGGTCCCTAAGATCGAAGCCATCTCCGTGTACCCGATGCCTGACGAAAAGCAGCCAACGCATCCGTAAGTGGTCGTATGAGAGTCAGTTCCGAATACAATGTCTCCTGGTTTGGCATACCCGCACTCTGTCATGAGCTGATGGCAGATCCCATCGTTTCTGTGAATGTTTTTCAGTCCGTATTTCTTTACAAACGCATCACCAATCTTAAAATGCCGGATATCTTCCACCGCACTGGCCGGAACCAGATGATCATAAATCAAAACCACCCTGTCCGAATCCCACAGCTTTGTAAATCCCATCTCCTCAAACTTTTCTGCAACAAACGGGATAAAAATATCATGGATCATCACGCGGTCCACATTGACTGTCACGATCTGTCCCGGGGAGACTGTCGGGGCCCCTGTATTTCTTTTAATAATCTTTTCGATAATTGTATTTCCCATGCTATTTCACCCCATTTCTTTTTTTCATTGCTTCCACCAGTCCTCCGGCTTCTATAATGTCCATCAGATTCTGAGGCAGCGGCTGGATCGGATACTCCCTGCCGTCATACACAACAGACTCGCCCAGCGTTACATCAAGAGTATCCCCTTCCTTCACCTTCTCCTGAATCTGGTCATTTTCGATGAGCAAAAGCCCGTTATTGATGGAGTTGCGGAAGAAAATCCGCGCGAAGGATTTGGCAATGACACATTTGACGTTCAGTGCCTTAATGATCTCAGGAGCCTGCTCTCTGGAGGAGCCGCAGCCAAAGTTTTTTCCGGCCACGATGATATCGCCTTCCTTTATCTGAGATGCCAGCTCCGGACGCAGCGGAGAAAATCCATACTGCTTCATGTCTTCCACGGTCGGAAGCGCCAGATACTCTGTAGGAATGATGATATCCGTATCGATATCATCGCCCAGCACCCATACTTTTCCAGTAAACTTTTCCATATGTAAACTCCTTTATCTTTTCACGATTTTCCCTGCGATGGCAGACGCTGTGACGGTCGCCGCAGATCCCAGATAGACATAAGAATCCGGATGTCCCGCACGTCCTTTGAAATTTCTAGTACCGGTGGAGATCAAAACTTCCCCTTCACCGATCACACCCTGACAGCTTCCCCAGCACACACTGCAGTTGCTGTTCATGACCATGGCTCCGGCTTCCATGAAGATGTCGATCAGTCCCTCGTCCAACGCCTGCATATAAACTTCATTGGAAGCAGGTGCGATCAGGAATCTGACGTCCTCATGAACCTTCTTTCCTTTCAGTATCTCAGCCGCCAGACGCAGCTCATCAATCCGTCCGTTGTTGCAGGAACCTAAAAATGCCTCGTCAATTTTAACGTCTCCGGCTTCTTCAACCGGCACGACATCATCGATCAAATGCGGCCTCGCAACCACCGGCTCTATCTCATCCAGGTTGATATGGTAAACTTTTTCAAAACGGGCGTCCTCATCGCTCACAAACAGGTTTTCTGCCTTACGGCCCCTGGATTCCACATATTCCACAACCTTTTCGTCAGGCTCCACGATTCCGGTTTTAGCTCCTGCCTCCACCGCAAGGTTACACAATACCAGACGCTCATTAATACTTAAGTTGTGTGCCCCTTCTCCTGCAAATTCCATGATCTTATAGTTACATCCATTGGCTCCTACCATGCCGATGATTGAAAGGATCAGATCTCTGGCATATACGCCTTCTCTTAATTTTCCGGTCAGCTCAAAGCGGATCGTCTCAGGTACCATGACCCAGGAGGTCCCTGTGACCATGCCGTATAAAAAGTCCGTACATCCGATCCCTGTTCCGAAGGCGCCAAGCGCACCGTATGTACAAGTATGGGAATCGGCTCCCATGATCAGCTCTCCCGGACATACATAATCCTCCACCATGATCTGGTGGCAGACTCCCTTTCCTTCATAAAAGGCGATGTCATGTTCCCTGGCGAAGTTCCTCATTTTCCTGTGGGCCTCCGCAGTTTTTGGATTCTCCGCCGGAATATTGTGGTCAATAATGAAGACCAGTTTGTCTTTATCTGCAATCTTTGGATGTTTTAAATCATTGTGATACATATCGATCGTCAAATGTGTCGTCCCGTCATTGCTCATCAGGCGGTCAAGCTCCACTGTATGGATTTCTCCCGCTTTCACTTCCGGCACCTTTGCCGCCCTCGCGATAATCTTTTCTCCGATTGTCATTCCCATAATCTACACCTCGCCTTCATTCAGAAAATTAATTAATCCGCCGTGATCCAAAATATTCTGCATATAAGGCGGCAGTTTTGTGCAGGGCAACGTCTCATCTTTCGTCTTGATCACGCCTTCAGACAGATCCAGTTCGATCTCGTCAAGCTGCTCTACTTTGTCATAGAGTTCCCCGCTTACAACGACCGGAAGTCCGATATTGATGGCGTTGCGGTAAAATATCCTGGCAAAGGATTTGGCAACGATGGCTTTTACCCCCAGGGCCTTTAACACACTCGGCGCCTGCTCTCTGGAGGAGCCGCATCCAAAATTCTCCCCGGCAACAACGATGTCGCCTTCCTGCACCTTCTTTGAAAAATCCGGATCGATAGATTCAAAGGCATATACTTTCATTTCCTCAATATTCGGCAGCAGTAAATACTGGGATGCTATAATCTGGTCCGTATCCACATCATTGTGGAACTTAAATACTCGACTCATAATCA
>OLSH01000924.1_pt1 | contig 19190 bp, 21 predicted proteins | sample 1643221 | NCBI WGS metagenome assembly OLSH01 (sample SAMEA3136681, study PRJEB25190) | human gut metagenome | biome: human gut; feature: human-associated habitat; material: faeces | place: Austria | collected 2013 | reverse complement strand
TTCCAACTCCTTTACTATTTGATATTAATTATTATATCATATAGCTTTTCCATTGGAAACAAATCTTTTTATAAATTCTACACAAAACAGATGTTTCATTTTGTCGAATTTCTTTGCACTGTTTCGACCTTTGTCAACTGTGGATAATGTGGATAACTTTGTGTATAACTGTATTATTGCGAAGAACCGCTATTTTAGCCTGTGGATAAAATGTGATGTTTTTTTTCTGTATTTCTCGATTTAATACTTGAAAATACGACTCATATACAAATATGACAAAACAAACTTTTCCTCTTGATTTTTAAGTTTTTAGTATGCTCTTTCAATTGTCAGGCAATTCTAACTTTTGGAGATAATTCTCCACTGATACCACACAATTTGCCCCATCTGCGGCAGCAGTCACCACTTGGCGCAGATTTTTGGTCCTCTGGTCCCCACCTACAAAAATTCCTGGAATATTCGTCACTCCGTCTTCTCCGGCCACAATGTAGCCTCTTTCGTCCATTTTGAGTTCATCTTTTAGAAGCGTGCTCTGCGGAGCCGTCCCCACTGCGATAAATAATCCATCGACTTTCAGCGACTTATCCACATCGTTATGCACATCTTTGATGGAAATAGATTCTACTCTCTCATTTCCGTCGACTTTCGTCACGACAGTGTTCCAGATTACTTGAATTTTGTCGTTTTTCGTCACTTGATCTCTAAGGATCTTGGCGCCCCTGAACTCATCTCTTCTGTGGATCAGATACACTTTTTCACACATTCTGCTCAAAAACAGTGCATCCTCCAGCGCAACATCCCCGCCGCCTACCACAGCCACAGTTTTATTTCTAAAAAACGCTCCGTCACAGGTGGCACAGTAGGAAACACCCAGGCCAGTCAATTCTTCTTCTCCAGGGATTCCCAGCTTTCTGTGGGTAGCTCCTGTGGCAAGCATGACCGTCTTGGTCTTTAACACTTCTCCGTCCTTTAATATGATCTCTTTGACCGGCTGGTCATGTTTGATCTCCAGCACTTCCCCGGTCTTTACTTCTGCTCCCAGATCAGAAGCATGGTTGAAGAACTGATCTCCCAGATCCATTCCATTCATTTTTGGAAGCCCAGGATAATTATCAACTTCATAAGTCTGTACGATCTGCCCTCCTGACATAGCTTCTTTTTCTAATACGAGTACTTCAAGCATCGCTCTTTTTGCATAAATGGCTGCGGACATACCTGCCGGTCCCGCGCCGATAATGATCAAATCATAAATCTTCATAAGGAAACCCCTTTCTTTACTTGTCTGTTTTCCTTCTTATTATAACACATTCCTGTGTGGTCTTATTCTGCCATCTGCAATTTCAGCGCCCTGAGGATCTCCTGTTTATCTCTGGCTCCCACAAAGCTCTGTTCAATACTTCCGCTCTTAAATATCAGGATTGTAGGGATGGACATAACGCGGTATCTCACTGCCAGTTCCTGTTCCTCATCAACATTGATTTTTCCTACTTTTATCCCTTTTACTTCCTCTGCGATTGCGTCAATGACTGGTGACATCATCCGGCACGGTCCGCACCAGGTTGCCCAAAAATCGATGAGCACCGGCTCCTTTGAATTTAAAACTTCCTGCTCAAAATTTGCACTGGTTATTTTTAATACTGACATAATGGTCACTCCTTTTTATCAAAACATTATTTACTTTCTGATCCCATTATATCGCTTTTTGGAAATACTTCTGTGAGCAAGTCACAATCTGCCCTTTTTTTCTTCTTTTCTACAGATAAAAACAGACCGGCTATGGTGAGAAACGCCCCTGCTAAAGCTTTTACCGTCAGCACTTCTCCGAGTATCAGGACAGAGGTGATGATGGTCACCACCGGCACCATATAGATATAGACAGTTGTCTTCACTGCTCCCAGCCGTTTCACCGCCGTATTCCATGTCACAAAACAGATGGCGGAAGCTCCAATGCCTAGAAATAGAAGGTTCCCCATGTTTAAAGGTTCCAGGAACCGTTTTGTTTCCAGAGAAAAATCTGTAAAGAGCAGGACCGGCGACATAAACAAAAGGCCCCAGGCAAAACAGCGCCTTGTCGCCTGTATGATATTGTAGCCAAAGCTTCCGATCTTTTTTGTGAGCATGGAATAAGCCGCCCAGACAAACGCTGCCAGGACTGCCAAAAGATCTCCTTTGGGGCTCAGATGAAGAGCTGTATTCCCGCCGAAGGTGATCAGGCAGATCCCGCACATGGCAAGAAAAAAACCTAGAAAGAAACGCTTTCCAAGAGCCTTCTCTCCTGTCACAATCCTTGCCAGCAATGCCGTAAAGAACGGAGATACAGAAATAATGACTCCCACGTTGGAAGCCATAGTGTAGGTAAGTGCAATATTTTCAAATAAATAGTACAGAGTGATCCCACAAAGGCCGGCAGCGATAAAATACTTTTCTTCCTTCCATCCTCTTGTCTTCAATCTCTTTGGGTAAATAACAATCAGTACTAAGAAGCCGAGCAGAAACCGAAAAAAAAGAATCTCGATGGGCTGGAACTCACGGAGAAGGATCTTCGTTGATATAAATGTGGTACCCCACAGAAAAATGGTGGCCATAGCAAACAGATGGCCCTGTATGTATTTTTTGTCTTCCATAATAAAATTCCTCTCTACTGCAAAATATTTATGGTTTATAGCGGAGTCTTATCAATTTTCTGGATAAAAATCCGCTGGTACTGGGCAGGTGTCAAGCCGAACAGCCGCTTAAAGAAGTTGGTGAAGTGGCTCTGGTCAGAAAATCCAGTCATAGCTGCAGCCTCCGCCGGCTCCATCCCTTCTTCCAGGTAAAGCTTTGCCTGATTAATCCTGATCGATTCAAGGTACTGGTACGGTGTTATCTTTTTATATTTTGTAAAATACCGGATCAGGCTGTACCTGCTCACACCGGCGATCCCGCAGAGCTGCTCCAGAGAGACGTTCTCACTGTAATGCTCCTTAATATAATCACAGACATCGTTCAGCTTTTCCGTATCCGGCACCTGTACACCTCTCTTTTCAAATACTGCATATTCTGAGAGAAGCTGTTCCATCAGCAGATAAAAGTGTTCCTCCTTTTCAAATTCTTCCTTTCCCTCTGCCACCATCCGGTAGACCTCCCGTAGCAGCTCTGCCTTTGGACACTGGCGGATTACGGGTCTCACAAATTCCGGATAGCCGCTTTTTCCAGTGATCTCTTCTGCGATCTCTCTCATCCTTTCCCTCTTGATGTTAATAAACCTGCAGTTTAAAGGATAATCTCCAACCTGCTCGCAGGCATGGTTCTCCCTGTAATTAAAAAACAACAGATCTCCAGGCTCAATGAGGAATTCCTCTCCCCGGCATGTGACCTTCCTTATACCGCTCTCAATACATCCAATCACATAGTGGTCGTGAAAATGATTGGGAAATTTCTGTTTCAGGCCATAAAAGCCATAAGCCTCAATATTTAATTGTTTGTCATAAAAAATTTCTCTTATTTCTTTCATAGTTTTAAGTTTAACACAAACCCTTCTCAAAAATCTTGCATGATATTGCAGAATACATTTAGATAATTCTCTAAATGTTCTTGCCTTTGTACTAACGCTGTGATACAATTCATTTAGATAAACTTCTAAATGATTCAGAGAGGAGGCACTGTGGGTTTTCAGGAAACATTTAAGGCATTGTCAGATTCCACAAGACGTGAGATATTAGACTTGCTGAAAGAAGGTTCCTTGTCGGCAGGAGAGATATGCAGCCATTTTGAAATGACAGGCGCAACCGTGTCCCATCATCTGAACATTTTAAAGAATGCAAATCTGATCACCGATGAGAAACAAGGAAAATATATTTATTACGAATTAAATTTATCTGTATTTGAAGAAGTGATCCACTGGTTTCAAAGTTTTAAGGAGGAAAAATAAATGAAACAATACAAACCTAGCATTTTACTGACAGCAGTCTCTCTTTTGCTTTCCTTCGTTGTATTCTCTTCCCTGCCGGAACAGATCCCTGCACATTGGAATGCACATGGGACCATCGACCGGTATGCTCCAAAGCTTACGATCTTTCTGTTTCCCGCTGTTATCTTTTTTCTGACAGTACTTTTTCAAGTAATGAGAAAGACAGATCCTAACTCTGGTAATTACAAGAAATTCCAAAAGGAATATAACCGCTACAGCTTTGTCATCGGCCTGGTCTTCTTCGCCGTCCAAATTATGACAATAGCCGCTGCTTTCCGTATGAATATTAACGTAAATCTAATCTTTTGTCTCGGTATCGGTTCCCTGTTCATTTTTCTCGGGAATCTTCTGCCTAAGACAAAACATAATTACTTTATAGGTATCCGTACCCCATGGGCCCTGGCAGATGAACAGAACTGGTTCAGAACACATCGTTTTACCGGAAAGCTGTGGGTCCTGGGAGGATTTATGATCACCCTTGCTTCCTTAGCACCAGTTCCATTCCAAGTACCCGTTTTCCTCTCTGTACTGGCTGTCATGGTGCTCGCACCGTTTGTCTTCTCCTATATGGAGTTTTATAAAAAGCGCTGAAATCTTTATAAAAGCGTATAGAAGTAAAGCACACTGACTGCACCCAAGAGATACATGAACACATGTATCTCTTTTACTTTCCCAGCCGCCGCTTTCATGACCATGTAAAACAGGATCGCTGTACAGATACCGTTGGCGATATTCCCAGCTAATACAGTGAACGCAACACACATAAATGCCGGCATACTTTCTGTTATATCATCATAGTGAATGTGTCTCATAGCCTCTAACATGCTGATCCCAATATAGATCAGTACAGGCGCTGTGGCGGCAGATGGTATAATCAGAGCCGCCGGTGCAAAAAACAATGCCAATAGAAAAAAGATACTAGTAAACACGACGGTAAGGCCTGTCTTACCCCCTGCCTCGATTCCCGCAGAGGATTCCAGGTATGTGGTCATTCCCGGCATCCCGAACAGGGCCCCGAAGCTGGTAGCGGCAGCATCCACTTGGAAACATTTGTCGATACCGTCAAAGTTCCCGTTCTCATCTAAATATCCGGCTCTAGCTCCCACTCCCAGAATCGTTCCTACTGTTGCAAAAAAGTCCGGCACGAATAAAGCAATTAAAAACGGAAGATACAGCACATGCAGAGCTCCCAGAATATTAATATTAAAGAGCTGTCCTCCTATAGAAGCCGGCATGGAAATGATCTTTTCAGGGAGTTTTGTGACGCCCAGAGGCAAGCCAACAGCCGTGGCAGCCAGAATGGAAAGGATCATATCCCCCGGCACCCGTCTTGCTCTCAAGACCAAAAGCACAAGAAACCCAAGCACTGCGACAATAACCTCCGGCGATCCGAGGTTCCCAAAGGAAAGACTATTCTTAGACTGGTCTGCCACAATGAGTCCTGCTCCTTTGGCTCCGATCATTGCGATAAACAGACCGATCCCCGCACTGACAGCATATTTTAAACTGGCTGGAATCGCACGGACGATTGCCTCCCTGAGTCCAAGGAAGGTAATCAAAAGAAACAATATCCCACTCCAGAAGACAACACCGCCTGCAATCTTTACGGGTACCTGTTCTCCTGCGATCATAGCGGCCACGATCCCGGCACTGCTGAGTCCCGGAGCCAGAGCAAACGGCCGGTTTGTGTAAAACGCCATAGCAAGGGTTGTAACCACAATAAGCATCACCATGATCGTCATCATCACATGCTTATCTACCCCTGTTATTTCCAGCATGTTCGGTATTGTTGCCAGTGCGTAAGCCATGGTGACGAACACTGTGATCCCGGCCAAAAATTCTGTCTTGATATCTGTATGATTATTCTTCAAATGAAATTGTTTTTCGATCCAGTGTTTCATAAGAATCCTCCTTTTGCTTTTCAGGAGATATTCTTTCCATATTGGGGAATCTTCATTCAGCACGGCCTCATGATCACTTCCTTTGTCTTAATCCTGCCGCTGAAAGTCTGGTCATGCTCCACAAACAAAAGGGTCGGACAGCTGTTTAGCAGCAGCTCTTCAATCTGCATCCGTGAAAACACGTCAATAAAATTTAACGGTTCATCCCAGATATACAGGTGTGCTTCCTCGCACAAGCTTCTGGCGATCAACACTTTTTTCTTTTGTCCCTCGCTGAATTCCTCGATTCTTTTCTCAAACTGAAGCCTTGAAAAGTCTAATTTTCTAAGAATCGCCTTAAACAGGCTCTCATCAATCCCATATTCGTATGCGTAATCTCTCAGATTCCCCCTTAGTCCGTCCGTGTTCTGGGGGACATAGGATATTTTCAGTCCTTTTGCAACGTATAATGCCCCTGTATAAGAGATCTTTTCCCCCATCAAAAGCTTCAAAACACTGGATTTTCCGCATCCGTTGTGTCCGGTAAGAGCGATCCTGTCGCCCTGCTCCACAGAAAAACTCAGATGCTCTGCCACAATCCTGTCTCCGTAGGAGATCGCTACATCCTTAAACTCTGCCAGCCTTCTGGCATGATGGGCCAGCGGTGACAGCTTCAAGCAGTCCATAGTTTCAATATTTTTAAGCAGCTTTGATTTCTCTTTGACTGCCTCCTCCTTTCTCGTTTCAGAGGCTTTTGACCTCTTCATCATTTTTGCGGCTTTATGGCCGATAAAGCCCCGGTCAGGGCGCAGACCCGAATTTCTGGTTCCCCGTTTGGTCTTTTCCACTTCCCGTGACCACCCGGCTGTTCTTTTCTGTGCATCCGAAAGCCTTCCGATCTCTTTTTTCAGTTTTTCATTCTCCGCCATTTCAAATTGGTCGTTGAGCATCTTATTTTGATACCAGGAAGTAAAGTTCCCCTTCTGCACCTCAATATTTGTTTTATTGATGGATAAAATATGATCTATACACTCATCCAAAAAGGTCCGGTCATGTGACACGAGAATGAATCCCTTCTTTGATTTCAGGTATTCTGCCACCTTCCTCCTGGCATTGGCATCCAGATGATTGGTGGGCTCATCAATGAGCAAAAAGTGATTTTCCTTAGCAAACAATGCTGCCAACAGCACTTTTGTCTGTTCCCCGTTGGAAAGACTCCCAAACGTCCGGTACAGCACTTCATCTGAGATATCCAGCAGCGACAGTTCCTTCATGATCTTCCACAGCTCATACTGTGGATTAATTCGATCCAGTACATCAATTGTCATCTGTTCTGGTTCCTCCACCTGAAACGGGAAATAGTCGAATTCCATACCAGATTGAATGGACCCCTGATATTCATATTCTCCCATTAATAGCTTCAGAAATGTTGTCTTTCCCCGTCCGTTCCGTCCGGTAAGCCCCAGTCTCCATCCTGTATCAATCTGGAACGAAACATGCTCAAAAATATAATCAAAACATGTATCGTATGAAAATGTCAAATTTGAAATTTGTATCAATGACATATATAGCACCTCCTTAATTTCCTTCTATTCTTTTCCAATGAGGAATCCCACTTGTGGGATTCTCGCGGAGCATTTTTTATTCCATAGGGGAAACTTTTCTATGGACTAAAAAAACCTGCAGGAAAGAATCTTCCTGCAGGTTTGCATACAAAAATATCAGGCACGCCGGGCGTACATTGACATTACTCTATATAGCAGCAGTCTGGATGATCTTTCTTGCAGAATGCATAAAACCAGAAGGTCTCCCTCCTTGTTTATGCAGATTCATTTTTAGCAAGAAATAATAATCATCCTTCCACCTCGTCTCTTAATAATAACTTTAGTATAAAATAAATCCGGTCTCTTGTAAACCATTAATTATAGGCAGCCAGCAATATGACAAGTACCGCTGTGAGGATCCCTGCCGCTGCGGCGATCCACGTGACAGCCGTCTTCGCGGTCTGTTCGTTCCCTCTGCATAGAAAAACCAAGATCTTATAGCAGAAAATTCCTGCAAGCCCGCCCAGACAATTTAATATTACATCATCGAGATCGGTAGCCCCAATGGCTGCCGCATACTGAAATGACTCAAAGAACACACTCAGGGCGAAAATGACGGCAAGGCTTTTTACGGCCTTTTTCTTTTTCATGTAAAACATTAGGTAAATACCCAGCGGAACAAATAAAATGATGTTCCCATAGATATTCAGATCCCCGATCCCCGAGGATGCGAAGATCTGCTTGAATGGGACCAGGTTCAGGGATCTTGCGTAGTATCTTCCGGACCGGAACAGCTGCCAGGGTTGTACATATTTGAATAAAATATTTTCAAACAAAAAAACAAGATAAAAAACGAATACACCGTTAAAAATAGTATTTCTAAGTTTACTTTCTTTTTGCCTTCCCATAAAGCTACCCCCTTTTCTATAATATTAGGGTACCAAAAAAGACAAAAGAAAAAACTTCAAAATTCTTATTTATTTCTGACAATTAGCTGATAGGTGTCTATATCCAGATATTTTCCGAACTTATACCCAGCCTCCCTGACCGTGCCGCAGAAGTCGAACCCAAAGCTTTCATGAAGCTTCTGGCTGGCTTTATTTCCTCCCGTGATGACAGAGACTACTGTGTGGATATCTTTTCGGCTCTTTGCTTCCAAAAGAATTGCTTCCATGAGCGCTGTGCCGATCCCCCTGCCTCTGTACCTGCTGTCCAGATAGACGGACAATTCCACGGTGGCGTCAAATGCTTTTTTCTCTCTGTAAGAAGACAGGCTTGCATAGCCGACAACACTTCCATTCGTCTCATAGACAAGCAGCGGGTGGTTTCCCTTATGCTCTTCCATCCACGCTGCCCGGTCTTCTAATGACTTTTCTTCCAAGTCAAAGGTGGCGGCTGAATTGGCCACCACCTCATTATAAATCTGTGTGATCCTTTTTACGTCATCTTTGTGTGCTTTTCTGATCATATCCGGTTCCTTTTCTGTCTCAGATATCAATGGATTCAATATTTTCGTTCTCCAGCAGCCGCTTAATCGCATCATACATATCAAAGCTGTCAGGCAGTTTCACATCAAGCCTCACCTTAATACTTTCTTCGCCCATCTTTTCCACCGAAATGTTCAGAATCTCTATAGACTCCTCACGGATCGTCTCCTGGATCATCTTAACAGCATCAGGGCTGTTCGGCAGCTTTAGGGTAATGACTTCAACAGTCGGGGTCTTGATCCACTTAAAATCCCTGTGCAGGATCCACTGTACAATGATGAGCAGGATCGTACTGAAAATCCCGATCACATAGAGACCGCCTCCCACGGACATTCCCACACCCACGGTAGCCCAGATTCCTGCCGCTGTGGTCAGGCCGCTGACACTCTGGTTATGTACAAAGATAATGCCTGCGCCCAGAAAGCCGATGGCTGTTACCACTCCCGCCGCAATCCTGGATGGATCTAATCCAATATTATGCGTCGCTAAAATGTCGTTAAACCCATACTTAGAAATGATCATCATCAATGCAGCAGCCAGGGATACAATCACATGGGTCCTGATACCGGCGGTCTTCAGCCTGTTGGTCCGCTCATAGCCGATACATGCGCCGCAGACAGCGGCCAGAAGGATCCTCCCGCTGTACTCCAGCTGTAAAATAAGGCCTGTCATATGCATCACACTTCCTTCCCTACTTCTTTTATTAAGTATACCGCATTGCACGTAGTGCGTCCACCCGAAGGGTATAAAATACGGGGTGCCCTGTGGGTATACCGCATTGCACGTAGTGCGTCCACCTGAAAGGAATAGAATAAGGGGTAATCTGAATTATTCCTCTGTAAGTTTCCTTATCACCCTGCATGGGTTTCCGGCTGCCAGCACTCCTGCCGGCAGGTCTTTTGTCACAACACTTCCCGCGGCCACAACCGTACCATCGCCGATGGTCACTCCCGGAACCACGGTCACATTTCCACCGATCCATACGTTATTTCCCACATGGATCGGATATGCATATTCAAGCCCTTCATTCCGCTGTTTCACGTCGAACGGATGCCCCGCTGTATAGAAAGAACAATTTGGAGCGACAAAGACATCATGACCGAATGTGACCTTCGCCCCATCCAGTATGGTACAGTTATAATTCAGATAACAGCGCTCCCCGATCTCGATATTGTGCCCATAGTCACACAGAAAGGGCTGTTCTATTACAAACTCTCCCTCTGTCTTTCCGAGGATCTTCTTCATAAGTTCCGTTCTTTTCTCCACTTCACTGGGCATCAGACGGTTATATTCCGCGCACAAGTCTTGGCATTTAAGTCTTTCTGCCTTTATATCTTCATCATAGTTGGCATCGTACAGCATCCCCATGGCTGCTTTTTCCTTTTCTGTCATCGTGATTTCCTCCTGTCATCTTCCTTCCACTGCATCATAAAATTCTTTTGCATACTCTACAATCCCATGGTACTGCCCTATTTCTTTACCAAGGCCGCATACCATAAAATTTTCGTTCGGCACTTGAAATGGATCTTTGATTCCATAATCTTTCGCTCTTTTATATCCCGCCTTTGGATAGTAGTCCTCAATTCCCACAACGACAGAGATTCCGTATCCCATTTGAGCTGCAATTCTATGGCCTTCCTTTATCAGCCTCATTCCAATGCCTCTATTCTGGTATTTCGGCAGTACGGAAAGAGGTGCCAGAGCAAGTTCTATCTTATCATCGATTCTTATTTCCGTAAACATGATATGTCCCACGATTTTACCGTCTTCCTCAGCAACAAGAGAAAGTTCCGGCACAAAGGCACTGCTTTTTCTCAGTGCTTCCACAAGATCCTGTTCATTGCCGTCCGCATGCTCCGCTGTCTCAAATGCAGCTTTCACAAGTTCGTAGACCTCAGCATAGTCTTTTTTTTCTTCTTTTCTGATCCTCATATCATACTCCTTTCAAACAATCTATTGTTATTCTTCTGACTTAATGACAAGATCATCCCGGTATCGTTTTCCCATCTTATGCCTTGCTTTTCTGTTCTCCACGGAATCGAATATGATAGAGAAATCATAGTCCTCCGGATAAAGCTTGGATGCCGCAACTTTTAATTTGAGCCGTTTATGGCTGTACAGCTTTTTTTCTTTTTTTATCTGCACTAAAACCTGGCCGTTTTCATCCGACGGCTTCACTACAATCCCGATCTGTCCATCGGGCAGAACTGTCACGCTGTCACCGGTAACAAATTTTCTACCCTTCTCCCTCTTTTCCTTTTTAGGCTGTATTTTCTGTATGGAAGGGGACTTTTCTCTTCTGATTTCTTCTTCCCTGTCACTTAACTGCAATGTGCCGAGAACATTCTCACATTCCTCTCCATAAGCCTCTCTGGCCGCTTCACAGAGCATCCTGCCCGGAAAGCCAAGACGTTTCGCTATATATAATGCACAGCTTTCTCCTGCCTCCCCTACCGTCAGCCGGTACAAAGGTTTCAGAGTTTCCCGATCAAACTCCATCCTTGCATTCACCACTTCCGGATACCGGTCTGCGTATTCTTTTACTTCGGGATAATGGGTGGTTACCAGAAATAATGCTCCGCTGTTTCTCAATTCTTCGAGGATTGCCACTGCGATTCCCATTCCTTCCGCCGGGTCGGTCCCGGAACCCAGTTCATCTAATATGACAAGACTGTCTTTCTGAATTCTTTTTAATATTTCCAGAACATTCTTGATGTGTGCTGAAAAGGTAGACAGATTATCAGATATATTCTGTCCGTCTCCAATATCACAGAGGATCTCATTCTGCATACAGAGTTCTGCACATTCACAGGGAACATGAAGCCCGGAGCATGCCATTGCGCTCATTAAGGCGACAGTCTTAATTGCTACCGTTTTTCCGCCTGTATTCGGTCCTGTTATGATGACTCCGCGGTTCTCTCTTCCTATTTCAAAGTCTAACGGCACACAGGTTTCCCCTGACAGCATTGGATGCCTGGCTTTCTTAAGCCTGATGTAATGTTCTGTATTGATCTCAGGTTCCACTGCATTCATTTCAAGGCTCAGGCGTCCCTTGGCAAATATAAAGTCAAGCTTTTCGATCACGCGAATATCTTCTTTCAAAGCTTCCTCATTCTGTGCTGCCAGGCTCGTCAGGCTGTAAAGGATTCTTCTTTCTTCCGAATCCTCCTCAATTTGATAAAGTTCCAGTTCCTCTCTGAGCCCTGCAACCGAAGCAGGCTCCACAAAGATAGTGGCACCGGTGGAAGACTGGTCAACTGCGCTTCCCAAAACCATATTTCTGTATTTTTTACGGACAGGAATACAATACCTTCCGTTTCTTTTCACTACAAATGCATCGCTCAAATACGTTTTATTTGCCCTCAGTGCTTTTTCAGCTTTCTCTCCGATTTTCTCACTGAGCAGAAGCATCTGCTTTCGGATGTCTTTCAGGTACGGTGACGCATAGTCATCTACCCTTCCATTTCTGATACACTGCCTGATCTCCTCTTTCAAGTCATCCAGGGATTCTAAATTCTGGTTATAAAAAGCCAGGCTGATTTGTTCAGCCTCCCCTTTCTTAAGGTAGATCTTCAGCCGTGCGACAGAATTTAAAAACATACATAATTCTTCCAATTCTTCCGGTAGGAGCAGTGCCCCCGCAGCTGCTTTTTTTATATATTCTTCCATATGATCCATGGCCGGGAGAGGTGGTGTTCCATATGTCTCCACCATTCCTCTTGCCTGGGATGTGTCATTTATATGTTTCCTCAGCTTCAGTTCAGACAATAAAGGCAGCATCCGGCCGATCCGTTCCTTTGCGCCCGCAGAAAATGCATAGTCTTTTAGCTGCTCTAATATCTGATGATATCCCAATGTTGTCAATGATTTATTTTTCATGATAGATTCCTTTCTCAGTCAAGGCAGAATGATGCCTATATTATCTTAGTTTAATTTCCTGAAATAAAATAAAGATCACAGATACATTGCCCCGAAACCGGCACATTCCCTGTGATCTTTTAACGAAAGAAGTCTAAATTAAAAGAATAAAAAAACACAGCATTACACAGCTATGTTCCAACATCTCTTACCATCTATATAAAGCGTATGAAACGGGTTTGTAAGGCAAAATATCAGATCAGTCTGCTTTATATGCAGGCTGACAAAAAACAGACCGGCATTTCCATACCTGTCGTCCCTGATCATTATTTTATTTTTCTGCAATGCTCATTCCAGAAACCCGTAACACCAAGACACCTCATTTCATTTCTTATTTTTTGTTTATTATAGTCTTTGCTTTTCATATTGTCAACATCCATTTTTATCCTGACACGCATTGTCAGGGTTTGTCTGAGCATGATCAGGAAATAAAAAAACAGCCTCCTTTAAGTCTCTATCATATCAGACAGTTCTAAAGGAGACCGCTATAAGAATCAAAACAACAACCTAAGAAGTTTAAAGAATTACTTAGCATTCAAATAATTATTATGAGCTAAATCTGTCAGTTCTTCAGATACTTTATCAAAATCAAATCCTGTATTAGCCTTTTTAAACACCTCATATTTATCACTGTCTATCTCTTCAAATCCTGTATATGCACCGGCTAACATTCCCGCAATACAAGCAATCGTATCGGTATCTCCGCCAATATTTGCGCCGCCGATGATTGTTTTCAATACATCTCCGGAACTTGCTAAAAAAAGGCCAATGGCACATGCAGCAGAACTTTGAATAGATCCGTCATTTCCAACACTTCTTTCCAATCTTTCCATCGCTTCGTCCATTTGATCTGAGGTTAAAGCAATTTCTATACTTTTAACGATTTTTTCATAAACTGCAAATCCCGGAGCAATTCTGGCTTCTTCCCTTCCAATTTCTTCTCCACGTTTCGCTCCGTAAAGACAAGCTTTTATAATAGAATATAAATCAGAATCTTCCATTAAAGCATTTGAGATTCCGCATGCAATTGCACATGCCCCCGAATATCCATGCTGTGTTCCATGGGACGGCTTAGTCATAGTAATTGCAACTTCTATGGTTTTTTCCAAATTTCCAGGAAACAGCAATCCCGCCGGAGCAATTCTCATCGCTGCACCATTAGAAGTACCACGGTCATATGTTCCGCCCGTTTTCCCCAATTCAACAGGATCTTTGCCTGATTTTAAGTCTTCTATCAAATATCTTGTTGTTGGTCCTGCATTTCTTGGATAATACTTCGGATATTTTTCCGACCATTCTATCAAAGCATTTGCTGCATCATTTACCGTAAAATTTCCTTTAGATTTAATGACTGCCAATGCCATTTCATACATCTGAGATGTATCATCTGTAACTTCACCCATCAGGTTATCTTTCACATAAAGATTTAAACTTGGATCTATAAAATCAGTAATTGGTCCCCCATAGTTTTTAATAATTTCATCTCTGCTCCAAGCCTCTGAAGGCGCCCCCATTGCATCTCCCATTCCCGCAGCTACTAAAGTCCCTTTAATCTTGTTATATAAATATTGTTTTTCCATAAAATCTATCTCCTTCTTATACAATTTCTGCTGTGTAAGCTTCTAATTCTTTCTTTTGTTTTTCTTCGATTGCCTTGTCAACTCCAAAGAAATAGGTTAATAAAAATGTCATGGAACAACCAACTAATGTTCCTATCATCAACCCTGTAAATCCTTTGCCAAAGAAAGCCGGCAACGTATATATACCAAACATAACCGGAGCGGTAATCCCTGCTCCACATGCTCCTGTAATAGCTCCTCCTACTGCGCCTCCTACTAATACAAAGTAGAAAGGCTTTCTATATTTTATATTTACCCCATACATTACCGGTTCAATTACTCCGCCGGAGAGTAAACTTGTTACTGTTAAAGATAATGCATTCTCCCGAACCACTTTATTTTTAACTTTTAATGCAACGGCAAGTCCTGCTGCAATTTGACACATTATACTAGGAGCAAACGCAACTGTAACTCTGTCCACTCCCAAACTATTTATATTCGGGAACTGAATCAATGTCAGTACCAGCCAGTGCATACCAACAATTATGATTACTTGCCACAGTCCTCCGATTACTGCACCAGACAGCAATGGACTAAACTGATATAAACTATTGAATAAATTTACTAATAAAGCACCGCCCCAATTCCCAATCGGTCCAATAATTAAGATTGCAATCGGCATTGTAATAATCAAAGCGATCACAGATGAAAATACTGTCTTAAATAGTTTTGGCAGTAATTTATTTAATAATTTTTGAACATATGATAACAAAAGTATTGTCAGAATTGGCGGCAATATACTTCCGGTATAATTTATATTCGGAACATTAATCCCCAAAAATGAAACCTGTTCATTTGCCTTGAATAATTCCATAAAACCTGGATGCAGCAAAAATCCGGTTAACATCAAAGCCAGTGCCTTATTAGCCTTAAATCTTTCCGCTGCGGACCACGCCACAAGAAACGGAAGGAAATAGAAAAAAGAATCTGATAATGTATTGACCAACTGATAAGTAGTGCTTTCCGGTGACGCACCCATAAATTTCGCTAAGACCAAAATTATTTTTAAAAATCCCATACCCTGCATCGCAGGAATTAATGGTGTAAAGATTGATGCTAATATGCTGAACAATTGATCTAAACGCCCCAAAATACTCTTTTTATCTTCCCCCTGATTTGTATCAGCAACACCTTTTTTAGTACCATTCAAATCATAATTACTAATAATATCTTCAAATACATTTGCCACATCTTGTCCAATAATAACTTGATACTGACCCCCGGAATATAATGAACTTGTTACTCCGTCCAAATTATCAATGGTATCTTTATTTACTTTTTCTTTCTCTTTAAGAACAAACCTTAATCTTGTTACACAGTGCGTTAATGAATTGATATTTTCCACACCACCTACATTAGAAATAATGTTCTTACTTAATTCACTTGCTGACATCATGTTCACCTCCATTTTTGAATGTAACTTGTATACATAAATGATTTTTATTGTTTACATCTTTATCCCCCCTTATAATTGACATCAATTAAATAAAAAAGCCTCAAGGCAGCAAATGATAAATATACTAATATCTATCATTGGTAATGCCTCAAGGCAGAGTTACAATCCAATGCGGAAAAATACATAAATTTTAGGGTAATACGTGACATGCGTTCTTTAGTTATTTAAAATCCTATTGATATGAACCAATAGATATAATTGATCCTCTTCGCTGTATTTCCAGTTTAATGTTTTTTTTAAATAGCTCTCTATTTTCTGAAAACATTTATACGTATCCGGAGATTGAGCTTTTATAGATTCAAGAAGCAATTTCGTAGAATCTGAAACTTTCTCTTTTGGTTCTTTCACACGCTGTACAAAATACTTTAAGTGAATAACAAATCTGGAATAGTCAATGCTATCCTGATCAATTTCAAAATCAAAGCTTTCTTCTACAATTTTGGTTATTTCTTTAAGAAGCTTCGTAACTTTTATTGTATTATTCATATCATTTTGCATACCTTCTGCATTGATAATATGCAGTGCAATACTTGCTGCCTCCCCTTTCGGAAAGCGAATCTGTAAATCCTCCTCTATCATATCCAGAGCTTTATATCCAATCTCCATTTCTGTTTTATATAAATATTTGATATCATTGGTTAACGGATTCGTAACATCTATGAATTCCTTTAATCTTATGACAGCAAAATTAATGTGATCGGCTAACATAAATGCCAGACTTGGATTTAGTTCACAACCGACTTTACTTCTTGCATAATCAACAATTTTAGATGAAACATTAAAAATATCTTCAGGAATTTCAGATAATAATTCCAAATAACTTGAATCAATATCATAAAAAGTTTTACTTATCAAAGATGAGTCTTTTAATTCGTAAGGAATTTCGTGGAATCCAATTCCTTTCCCGAAAATCACTACTTCTTTTCCCTTAGGATCTACCCCTAATACAACGTTGTTATTAATTTTTTTAGTAATCCTCACAAAAAAGCCCCCCTCTTCTTAAAATAAATAAATTTTATGCTTATCTATTCACTCTTGGTATACTTTATCACTTCTGACTTACTGCGCCTTACTTCTTTCCCTATATTTTCAAACTCCAATTTAAAATCTCCAGTATTTGTTATAATCATCGGCGTAGTTAAATTCACCGTCTTTTCTTTCATAAATTTCCTGTCGATTCTAACTAATGGTGTTCCTAATTCTACCTTTTGATCGGTCTTAACGAATACTTCAATGCCTTCCCCATTAAGTTCCACAGTATCTAATCCAATGTGAATTATTATTTCAATCTCTTCACTTTTTATGCCAATTGCATGAGAAGTATCCGCAACCATAACTACTGTCCCGTTACATGGAGAACATATCATGTCATCCTCATAAATGAATGCCACACCATCCCCTATCATTCTCTCTGAAAACACTTTATCCGGAACTTCTGATAAATCTATACACTTTCCATTGACCGGTGACATAATAACACCATCTAAATTTTTATTCTTTTTAAAAAAGTTAAACATTTTTCCCCTTTCCACAAATAAAAAAACTCTTCTCAGCATACCTAATAAACTAAAGGTAATGCCTCGAAGAGTTACAATCCTATCAATATCATCATTATAACATCTTATTAAAAATAGTCAATATATTTTCACGGATTTGACAAGGAAATATCGACTGAAGTGAAAAGTTTATTTCCACTTTGAATAGGGCAAAGTAGATTTTAGTCTTACACCTTCTTCCACTTTCATAAATGTTGCATTTAGTCTTACAATTATGATACCTGACAGCCATTGGAAAGGCAGGTATCTTTATGTGTGAAACAAATTCATTTTCTCATTTAACTTTGGAAGAAAGACGTTTTATCTTAACTGGCTTTACCAATGGCTCTTCAAAAACAGCTATCGCACAAACCATCGGCAAAGACAAATCTACTGTCGGCAAGGAAATCAAGCTGCATCGGGTTCTTACTCACAAGTGCAAGATGCCCATATGGATTACAGGACAACACTGATTGATTCCCGTCAGGGCGTTAATCTTACTATTCAGGAAGGAAAAGTAATCGCTGAGACCATTGCCCCTTTACTGAAACAGGGCATTAACCTGCCCGAAACCATTCTCGGTACTGAAGTATTTAGAAAGTATGTCCATGTGCTCCTTACCGACAGAGGTTCTTAATTTACATATGCCGATGCTATGGAAACAGGTTCTGATGGCACAAAGCGTACCCTTGTGTTCTACTGCGATCCGATGCAGTCCGGTCAGAAAGGCACCCTTGAAAACAAACATATCGAATTGCGGTATATCCTTCCAAAAAGGACAGACCTGAAATCTTTGGGGCTTACCAGCCAGGAAGATTTGAACCTTGTTCTCAGTCATATTGATTCAGCTTTTGTAGAAAAAATTCCACTTTTTTCTTAACGTTTTTCAAAGTGTAAATAAACTTTTCACTTCAGCTGTTTTAGTATCCTAATTCTTATTGAATTTAATATCTTGTTATGTTACAGATAGAAAAGGAACAACCGCCCACAAGAGGTTGACCTATAAGTTTAGTTAAAGAACCGCCCTTACTCGCCGAACTACAAGGGCGGTTTTGCCATGTAGAACTACTTACAAAACGTAAAATATAATAAGAACCCTTGAGAACATTACGTTTTCAAGGGTTTTAATAATTCTCTTATAATAGTTCTTATCGTTTGGAGAACTGTGGTGCACGACGTGCAGAACGTAAACCTGGTTTCTTTCTTTCTTTCATACGAGGATCTCTGGTTAAGTATCCTGCTTTCTTTAATACCGGGCGGAAGTCTCCGTCTACCTGTAATAAAGCTCTGGAGATACCATGACGGATTGCTCCGGCCTGACCTGTAAATCCACCGCCGATAACATTAACTAATACATCGTATTTTCCAAGAGTGTCTGTAGCAACCAATGGCTGGCGTACGACTACTTTTAATGTCTCTAATCCTAAATATTCATCAATATCTCTTTTATTGATTGTGATTTTTCCTGTTCCTGGTACTAAATATACTCTAGCGATACTGCTTTTTCTTCTACCAGTTCCGTAATATTTTGCTGTAGCCACTTAATTGTCCTCCTTCTTAATACTTGATCTCTAATGCTTTTGGCTGCTGAGCCTGGTTGTTGTGCTCTGCGCCTGCATATACATGAAGTTTCTTAATCATTGCTCTTCCTAAAGGACCTTTTGGAAGCATACCTTTTACTGCAAGATAGATAACGTCTTCAGGCTTTTTTGCCATTTTTTCTTTTAAAGTTGTTTCTTTCATTCCACCTACATAATCAGAGTGATTGTAGTAGATCTTCTGGTCTAATTTCTTTCCTGTTA
>OLSH01000922.1_pt1 | contig 19315 bp, 19 predicted proteins | sample 1643221 | NCBI WGS metagenome assembly OLSH01 (sample SAMEA3136681, study PRJEB25190) | human gut metagenome | biome: human gut; feature: human-associated habitat; material: faeces | place: Austria | collected 2013 | reverse complement strand
AATAGTGATATCAGGGGAGCACGGATTGGGTTTGGCCCTGACATAAAACCCATCGGGATGGTCTTTGTAAATCTGGTTTTTAAGTTTCTTAAAAGACGGTCCAAGTTTAAGGGAGAGCTGCTCCAAAAGGACTTTACGGAAAGCCAGGCGCAGGAAGCGATAGGATGGACAGTGACGGGTAAAATAATCTGCTTCATACAGCGACCTCCTTCAATGAATTTACTGTTAAATATACGTGCAAAGTATTGTTTTCTTCGTGCAAATGGCATATACTAAAAGTACCAGCAGAAAGGGGTTGATGAAATGGCTGGAAATACCACAAACATCAGTATCCGCATGGACGCGGATTTGAAAGCACAGGCCGACGCCTTGTTTGCGGAACTCGGCATGAATTTATCCACGGCGTTCAACATCTTTGTGCGCCAGTCGCTTCGTGAAGGCGGCATTCCCTTTGAAGTGAAGCTGGAACAGCCCAACAAAGAAACGATTGCTGCCATGCAGGAAGCGGAAAGGATTGCAAAAGACCCGTCTGTAAAGGGTTACAATGACCTTGACGAGTTGTTTGCCGACCTGAAAAAATGAGGAAAACAAAGTACACCGTCAAGTACACAACCGGCTTTAAGAAGGACTACAAGCGAGCAATCAAGCGCGGCCTGAAAATTGAATTGCTGGAACAGGTCGTGGCGCTGCTGGCAATGGGTGAACCGCTGCCGGAGAAAAACCGCGATCACGATCTGTCCGGCGATTGGGTGGGCCATCGGGAATGTCATATCCTCCCGGATTGGCTGCTCATCTACCGCATAGAGGATGATGTGCTGGTGCTGACGCTGGCCCGCACCGGGTCGCACAGCCACTTGTTCGGCAAATGAAAGCTGCCGCCGTATGGGAAAAACCTGTACGGCGGTTTTCTGTGTTTGTCAAAGTTCCGGCCCCCGGTCATGGGACTTGTCCTGTTCCTGCCGGGCCAGATGGTCGGCGGCCTTGCGGAGTCGTTCCACTGCTTTCAGTTCCTCCCGCATGGCCTTCATGTCGATGGTGTCCACCTGCTTTCCGGCGGCCAGCAGGTCGATTTCGCGCTACCATGCTTTGGGGGTGATTTCCTCGCCGCTGTCCTTCAATTCTTTCAGATACCGGGCCGCCGCGCCGTAGAGGATCAGTTCCCGGCTGTGGCGCTGCTCGAACAGTTCCCGCTTCGCCGGTTTTAACTTGGCAAGCTGTTTGTGGATGGGCTTGTACTTGTTGTACTGTGCCCACATCTCCCCGCGCTCGGTGAGGGCGGCGATCGCGCTCGGCCTTGACAATCTTTCCCCGCAGGTCATAGTAGCGGCTGTTCATGTCGGAGATTTTTTCGTGTAGCTGCTGCATGGACTGGATACCGCATTCATAGAGGAAAGCCGACGGGTGCTGTCCCAGGGCGGCACACTTCCAAAGATGCCCGATATCAGAGATTACGAAGAAACAAAAGAGAAAAAAGCATACCAGGAGCAGGTCATGCAGGAGATTGAAGCGGATACGAAGCAGTATGGCATGACTGTGGAAGAATATGCGAAGAATGGATATGAGCCAAAAGTAAATCCAGGCAGAGAAGCAGTAAATCGAAGATAAGCAGGGCTGTTTTTTCATGATATCTGATATAATAAAAGAGCAATTTTTTACAAGAAAGTGAATTTTATTTTGTAGTAAACTAGTTGTGTTCAGAAAAATGAATGCTCTGTAGTCATACGGGCAAAGAGGAGACATCATGAAAAAAGAAGAAAGAATTATCTACTACGATACAGATCTACAGGTGGAAGTATATGAATTTAAAGGTATCGCACAGAAATTTGGAAATCACTTTCATGAAGGGTATGTAATTGGATTGGTTGAAGCCGGTGTAAGGGAATTTATATGTAATAATAACTATTATACGCTGAACGCTGGAGATATCCTGCTGATAAACCCACAGGAAATACATGGATGTGAACAGTTTGGAGATGACGATCTGCATTATTTTAGTTTTAATATCAGTACCGATACCATGCGGCGGGTTATGACTGAGATTACCGGTAAGGCATCGCTTCCCCACTTTAATGAAAATGTGATCCGTATGGAAGAGATCGAGCTTTCGTTATATGATTTGAAGGATATGATCTTAACAGAGCATCAGGATTTTAAAAAGGAAGAAACGTTTCTTTTTCTGATGGAAAGGCTGGTCAATGATTATTCCGAACAGGTAACAGTAGTAGAAAGTGAAAAAGCGCCCGAGCAGATTGAAAAAATATGTAAATATTTAGAAAACCACTTTTTCCGGAATATTACGTTGGATGAGCTGAGCTTGGCAGCAGGATTCAGTAAATATTATCTTCTGCGGACATTTACAAAGGTAAAAGGGATTTCACCGCATAAGTATCTGGAAACAGTAAGGATTGAAAAGTCAAAAAAAATGCTGGAAGAAGGGATGCCAATCATAGATATCGCATTGAAGACGGGATTTACGGACCAGAGCCATTTCACGAACCTGTTTAAATCGTTGATTGGTTTGACCCCAAAATCCTATCAGAAAGTAATTAAAGAAGCTGGGAATATGGAGGGGAAAGTGTGAAATCAAAAGAAACACAAGGACATTTAGCCGCATTCGTGACCATTTTGATATGGGGAACTACATTTATTTCAACGAAAATACTGTTGAGGGAATTTGAGCCGATAGAGATTCTGTTTATAAGATTTATATTAGGATTCCTCATACTGATGGCTGCGTGCCCTAAGATTTTACATATTAAGGATAAGAAACAGGAGCTTACGTTTGCCCTTGCTGGTTTATGCGGAGTATGCCTTTACTATTTATTGGAAAACATTGCGTTGACTTTTACACTGGCTGCAAATGTGGGAGTGATCATATCCGTTGCCCCGTTTTTTACTGCGATTGTTTCCCGTTTAGTGATAAGGGATGAGAGGCTGAGGACTAATTTCTTTGTTGGTTTTTTAGTGGCTATGGCGGGTATCATCTGTATCAGTTTCAGTGGACAGGAATCGGTGGAGATCAACCCGTTGGGAGATTTGCTGTCGCTGGTTGCGGCATTTGTATGGGCAATCTATTCCGTACTGACAAGAAAAATCGGGCAATATGGGTATAGTACCATTCAGTCAACCAGAAGAGTTTTTGCTTATGGACTTGTATTTATGATTCCTGTATTGTTTGTATTCGGTTACAATGTACAGATCAGGCAGTTTTACAATCCAACAGTAGTATTTAATATTCTTTATCTTAGTGTTGGGGCTTCTGCCCTGTGCTTTGTAACATGGAATATTGCTGTGAAGGTTTTAGGAGCTGTGAAAACGAGTATTTATATTTACATGGTGCCTGTGATTACGGTAGTAACTTCCGTAATCGTTCTGCATGAAAAGATAACTGCCATGTCAGCAGTCGGCACAGTTTTGACATTGACCGGATTATTTATTTCAGAGTACAGGGGAAAAACAAAGCAGACAGCTTTGGATGGTCAGGAGGTTTGAAAAAATGGTAGTCAAAGACGAAAAATGTGTGATGATTATTGATGAAAAACTGCCGTTGGGATTAATTGCAAATACGGCGGCGATCATGGGAATTACTTTGGGAGAAAAATTTCCGGAGGTAGTAGGAAAAGATGTGATGGATAAAAATGCACATGAACATTTAGGAATCATTGAATTTCCGGTTCCCATTTTAAAGGGGGATGCAGATGGAATCCGGGAAATCAGAAACAGGCTGTATGAGGAAGCATTTTCTGATTTACTGTGTATTGATTTTTCAGATGTTGCACAATCCTGTAAAACATATGAGGAGTTTATCGGAAAAATGAAAGATGTAGACACAGTAGATCTAAATTATTTAGGGGTATGTATCTGCGGACCGAAAAAGAAAGTAAATAAACTTACGGGCAGCTTGCCATTACTGAGATAAGGAGCCTGGCAATGATAGATGAAAACCTTGTGAAGCCATTTATCGAACAATATGATTTTGTGCGGGAGTATATAGCAGAAAAAGAGCGGATAGTGATCGGGACTATGGGACCGGAAGCCACTTCCAGCGTACAGGCGGCAAAGTATTTGTGTGATAGTATTGGCGGAGCAGCAATATATGATTTCAGGTTATTTCCTGATTTTAAAGCGTTGTTGAACTCAATCCATCATGGGAACGGAGTTGATCTGGCACTTGTGTGCATATGAGAGAGTGACGGATTTCTTTTGGGATGTGAAAAGAAAGCGCCGCCAAAAGAGAGCACATATTGGATGTATTCAAGGTGGTCAGAAAAAATAGTCTGGAGGATATTGTTATAATGCATTACCCATAATGCAGTGTCGCATGACGAGACGGAGAGATAACAGGTAGGCAGAAACAATCCTTGACACTGTAACGTTATGACGTTATAGTGAATACAGGAGGCAACTGTGATGAATGAAAATTTTTGTAATCATGTAAGTGCATGCGGCGAAACAGTATACCAGATCAGCAAACAGACGGGTATTCCATACACAACGCTTTCAGAGCTAATCAATGGAAAAATTAACATCAATAAATGCGCTGCTGACACAGTATTTCGCCTTTCGTTGTATTTGAAGTGTACGATGGATGAAATTTTGAATGAAGCATCCTTGATCATCAATATGTCAGGGATATACCGGGCGATTAAATATCAGTGGAAGTCAAGCCAGGATCACCTTGCGGAACTTCATATCTGGGATGATGGAAAAGAAGCGGTTTTAGATAAGGGGGATTATTCACAAGCACGTTTCTATGCAGTATACCGGGACATGACAGAACTGATTATTGACGAGTATTTGGAACAGAAAGAAGTGGAGGTGATGCTGAATGGTTAAATATTTTCTTATGCATAAAGACACGGTATGTGGAACAATATCGTTTGATGAGACGACCGGCCGCATAGCTGGATATAAAGATCATCACACAGGATTTTCTCCGTATATGGGGCAAGCAGATGTTCAAAAAATTAAAAAGTGGTGGGAAATGAGATCGGTTCCGGCTTCCAGGAATATGATCCGCGAGGTCATCAAGAAGTCTGGCTGTTTGAACGCAGAGATGTATCTGGCAAAGAATCTGGCGCTCAGCATGATTGATACGTATTGGGTATGTCCTGCAGATGCAAACTTAAAATATGATCAGGTTAAATTCTCCAATTTGAGCGTTTACAACGAAGGAAAAGTGCCGTATCATAATGCGACCTCTTATGATTACAACGCTTCTTTGGGCGGCCAGATGGAAAAATATTGGGATTTGGATCAGCCAACGGCAGTTTTGGTCAAGGAAAGCAGCAAATATTACGGGCAACAGTCTGTCAATGAAGTGTTGGCAACGCAGATCCATACGAGGCAGAACAACGAGATCCCGTTTGTAAAATATTCAGCGGAAATCGTGGAAGGGCCTGGGATCATCAGCCGCTGTCAGGCATTTACGTCCGATACGATCGAGTTGATCTCAGCGTATGAGCTGATGGAGAGTCAAAAGCCGCAAAACAGCCGAGCTCTGTACGATCATTATATTGACTTATGCACGCAGTATGGCATTGACCGCGACTGCATCCAAAAGTTCATGGATTATCAAACGATGACTGATTTTATCATCAGCAATACAGATGAGCATCTGTTGAACTTTGGAGTGCTGCGCGATCCTGACACGATGCGATTGATCGGACCGGCTCCTATTTTCGATTCCGGAAACAGTATGTTTTTTTCGGATGACAGGACGGCGCCGTACTCAAGAGTGGGGTTATTGGAACGTAAAATCACGAGCTTTTATGATACCGAAGATAAAATGCTCGCAAAAGTCAAGAATCGCAATGTTGTCAAACTGGATCTTTTACCGCCTCCTGATGAGATTCGATCGCTCTATATGCAAGCTGGGATACCGGAACAAAAGGCAGAGTTTATCAGCCAAAACTATGAAAAGAAAATGCAGATGCTCTATGAATTCCAACAGGGGAAAACAATCTCTTTGTATCAGGAGCGCAATGCTGAAAAACAAAAACTGAGAGAAGAAGAGAAGGACGTGCACTCATCGCAAAAACTCATAGTCCTGTGCGGCGTACCGGGATCCGGGAAAACTGCAAAAGCGGCAGAGCTGGCACAGGTGCAGCAGCAAAAAGGCAGAAGATTTATCAGCGCAGACGTGTTATATACCATCAGTGATGCCATTCGTGCTTCCGCTTTCGTGCTGGATAGAAAGCAGGTGATGAAAGAACTTAAAAATCATTCCGGTTATGAGAAGACAGTGACGGTGATTTCTGCAAACAGTATCCGCAAAGAAATCGAAGAGCAAGGCCTGACATTAGACAACAACATGGTTTTTTTAATCGCACAAGCACGAACAAAAGCTGCATTGATCAGCGGAGCCACCGTAATTTATGATGCATCAAATCTTTCGGAAAGAGCCAGAAGAGATTTTTTGGAGATTGCAAAGGATGCCGGCGTCAAGAGCACAGAACTGTATATCATGAATATAGAAAACGCGAAGCCGGAATATGAAATCAGTCCAGAGCGCATGGATATGTTAAAACAGCGTATAATCGAGCATTATCCAAGCATGGAAGAAGGGTGGAGCGAAATCGTAGATGAAAATCGCGATTTAGTGAAAACTCAAGTCCATGCCGAACATGAAGATGACTCAGAAAACCATCAGGAGCTGGTTGTTACTATAAATTGGTAGTGATAAAGAGGTTTGCCACGCCTCGCAAACCCGCATAAATACTGAATGTGTGGAGTAATCATTTCATCAACAAACGTGATACGCGTGCTGTCATCAAAGTGTTGATCAAGGAAGGTGTGATTGTTCGCGTGGATGATACAGATTGTTTCGGCCGCAGGGTAGATTACGTAGTACTAGGCGCGGGAAACAGGCGGGGAAGGGGCAGGCTTTGGAGTAAAACATTTCCTTGATAAACTTGACATAGACAGGCAGATGTAATAAAATCTTTTCTAGGAGACATAAGCATATGGTGTGTCCTCGAGTATAAAATAGTGATAAAGAGAATAGTACTATGCTTAGTAAAAAGTTGACAGTTGTAAATTCATCCGGGCTGCATTTCCGGCAGGCGTTCTTTCCCAAACAGCCATGAAGTTTAAGTGTGATGTTATCATCGAATGTGGAGAGAGGATGAGGGCAGCTATGGAAACCCTGTCCCAGGCAATCAAGAGCGGATTAGGTGAGATGTAATCAGCCTGGCGTAAGGGGAAAGCTGGTAGAGCCTTCGTAAATAGATTATGGATTAACAGGTGATGCTGTAAGGGCATCACCTTTTTGTGTATAAAAATGTTGATTGTGAAAGATATACAAAAATGAACGATAAAAATTGTGTATGATGTGGAAAAGATGTGAGTTTGCAGAAATAGCGACATATGTCGTTTGGAAGAAAGAAAAAGAATCATACAATTTACTTACACCAAGAGCTGCAGAAGCGATAAGCAAATTACTCAAAAGCTTCTGTCCACGTACAGAGAGAAGGTGAAACAGTGGAATCAAAGCAGGAATTTATAGAGCACATTCAAAAATTGGGGAAAGGACATTTTCATTACCTGAATGCCCTGTTTGAAAAGTGTCCGGACTATGTGATCAAACATATGAGATATATGGAGATTCCCAAAGGCTATACGCTGATCCAGGCAGGAATGCCCTGTGAATATGTGTATATTATTTTGAAGGGGAAGGTCAGCGGACTGGATTTGCAGATGCTTGGAAATGTATACATGTTTATGGAATATTCAGAAACTGAGGTGCTGGGAGATTATGAAGTTTTTGGAGATATTAAAGACTACCGGGTGACGATCCGCTCCACAGCCCCCTGTGAATTGCTGGCCATTTCTGCCTCTGCATATCTAAAATGGATGAAGGAAGACATTAATGCTTTGTTTATGAGAACCCGGAATCTTATGAGCAACCTAACCTATCAAACCTCCGAAGAGCGCAAGTACCGGTTTTTGGGATGTAAGGAACGGCTGATTCTCTACCTGATTGAAGTATTTGAAAGAGTGCCCAAAAGAAGTTTCTGCAAGATAAAAAAGACGCAGCCGGAGCTCGCAGAGCGAATCGGATTTACCGTGAGAACCATTCAGAGAAATATACAAAGCCTTGAAAAGGACGGCCTGATTACAACGGAGCTCGGTAAAATCTGCCTTACAAAAGAACAATATCTGAAGCTTAAGGAGCATACAAAACAAAATCTGCTCAACTGAAATGAGTGACAGGAAATGCAGCCCATGATGCAAAATAAGAAAAAGGAGAAAGCAAAGTGAAAATACCAACACCACATATTGAAGCAGGCAGGGAGCAAATTGCAAAAAGCGTATTGATGCCGGGAGATCCCTTAAGAGCAAAATTTATTGCGGAGCGCTTCCTGGAAAATTATGAATGTGTAAACAGTGTAAGAAACATGCTGGCGTATACAGGGGAATACCGTGGAAAAAGAATCACCGTCTTTGGAAGCGGTATGGGAATGCCTTCCATTGGAATCTATTCCTACGAGCTGTTCCATTACTATGAGGTTGACCAGATTATCAGAATCGGTACGGCAGGCTCCTTAAGTGACAAAGCAAAGCTGAGAGATGTTGTGATCGGTGTAGGGGCAAGCACAGTGACATCCTATGCCGAGCAGTACAAACTTCCGGGAGTATTCGCTCCCATAGCGGATTTCGGCCTTGCTAGAGCCGCAGCAGAAGCCGGAGAAAGGCTTGGAATTAAAACCGTAGCAGGAAATATTCTTTCCTCTGATCTTTTCTACAATGATGACCCGGGGGATATGGAAAAATGGGCGAAAATGGGCATACTGGCTGCAGAGATGGAATCCGCAGCGCTGTACATGAACGCTGCAAGAGCAGGCAAAAAAGCCCTCTGTATACTGACGATTTCGGACGGCATCTTTACCGGAGAAGGGCTGTCCAGTGAAGAACGCCAGACAGGCTTTACAGATATGATGAAGATTGCATTGGAAATCGCATAAAAGAAAGCGGGTGGGCAAATGAGAAAATGGGAGAGGGTAATACCTGCGGTGCTGGCTCTTTGCATGATGACAGGCTGCGGAATGTCCCAAAAGGATGATTCTGTTTTCCGCGTCTCTATGGTTGCGGGAACAGGAGGAATTAATGATCAGTCTTTTAACCAGTCAGCCTGGGAAGGGCTGCAGTCACTGAAAGAGCATACAGGCGCAGATGTAAGGGTTCTGGAATCCAAGCAGACTGCGGATTACCTGACAAATCTGGACAGGGCAACCGATACATACAGTGACCTGATCTGGGGAATTGGGTACGATCAGGCAGACGCTCTGGCAACGATTGCGAAAATGAATCCAGATATCAGCTTTGCCATTGTAGATACGACCTATGAGGAATGTCCCCATAATATTTCCGGCGTGACCTTCCGGGCGGAAGAGTCCTCTTTTCTGGTGGGATATATTGCAGGAATGAGCACGGTCACAGATAAGGTGGGATATGTAGGGCCTATGAAGAGCTTCAATAATGATCTTTTCCAGTACGGCTATCTTGCGGGTGTCGCCTATGCGTCAAGGGTTCGGGGCGTCCAGGTGGAAGTACAGCAGCAGTTTGCGGAAAGCTATTCTGACGCAGCCAAGGCCAAAGCAATCGCAAACAAGATGTACACAAGCGGCTGCGATATTATTTTCCATTCTGCGGGAGGCGCAGGATACGGTGTCATTGAGTCCGCAAAGGAGAACGGCGCATTTGTCATTGGCGTTGATACGGATCAGTCCTATCTTGCGCCGGAGAATGTGCTGACCTCCGCCATGAAGAATGTAAATATTGCGGTGGAACTGCTCTCTACGATGGCGATGGACGGAGAGAAGATCGGAGGAAAAACCTTCAGCTATGGACTGGCAGAGGGCTGCGTAGGCATTCCGAAAGAAAATCCGAACATGTCTCCGGAAGTTTATGAGGAAGCAATGAAAATACAGAAAATGATCATTGACGGGAAGCCGATCCCTCCGGCAACGGAAGACGCGTATGAGACATTTCTAGCTGAATTAAAGGGACAGGAGGGATAAGAATGGAAGTGAGGAAAGATTATGCGGTTCAGATGCATGATATTACCATTCGATTCGGAGCCTATACTGCATTGGATAAGGTTCAGCTTGATGTAAAGAAGGGCTCTACTGCAGACCATGGAAACGATCCTACCCATACAGGAACTGACCATACAAGAGAGCGAGTTCCCTTTATTGCCTATTCCCCGTCCATGGCAGGCTGCGGCAGGCTGGAGGATATGGAGACATTTGCTGTGATTGGCGCGACCATTGCGGAGAACTTCGGGGTTGACATGCCGGAGGGCACCATAGGAAGCTCTGTTCTTAAGGATCTTGTGTAAGAAAAAAGATGCCATTTTATAAAGGAATACTGTACAGAAGGATGGTAAAACATGAGTAATCATATGCTCATAGAACTGGTTGGATATATCAGCTCAATCCTGGTGCTGATTGCATTTCTTATGTCATCCGTGGTGAAGCTGAGAATTGTGAACTCTATCGGCTCTTTTATGTTTGCTGTATATGCCTTGCTTATTCAGTCTTATCCCACAGCCTTGATGAATCTCTGTCTGGTAGGCATCAATATTTATTACCTGGTGCGTCTTAAAAAGCCTGACAGACAGTTTGACCTGATAAAAGGCAATACGGATGAAGCATTTTTCGATTATTTTCTGGAGCGCTACAGAGAGGATATAACAAGCTGCTTTCCCGGCCTGAACCTGGAGGTAAGGGGAAACGCTGCTTATCTTGTTTGCTGTGACGCAACGCCTGCAGGGCTGATGCTAGGAAACAGGCAAAAAGACGGAACTCTGGAGGTGCTGCTTGACTATTCCACACCGGCATATCGTGACTGCTCCGTGGGGGAGTATCTGTATTCAAAGCTGCAGAAGCAGGGAATCCGTAAACTGGTATTTTCCGGAAACGAAGAAAGCCATGAAGCGTATCTAAGGAAGATGGGATTTGTCAGAGAAAATGGTGTTTATGCTAAAAAGCTGTAGTAAGTATGGGGATGCTGAAACATAGAAACGGGATAGTCTCACAGACGGAATACCAACTTTACATCGCTCACTAATTTGTATATAATTAGATCATTACAGAACAGCTCACAAAAAAGGAGGTGCCAAAAATGTATCTGCTTATGAACAAAGACCGGGAAGTGGCCCGTTTTTCTATCACAGACAGCGGATTTGGGAACACATATTCCTTCCAAAAGCATACAGAAGAACATCTGCCAATAGGATTTGACTATATCGAAGCGTGGCTGGATAACCGGAAGGCATCGAAACATAATACCCACCTCCGGCAGATCATGAAGGATTGCGGATGCGACAGGACGGAAGGGTTTATTAAGGTTACACATGCGGCTTCCATAAATGACACCTTTTGGATAAAAGAAGAACAGGAGGACGTCCATTGGCAGGACGTATCCTTTTATTGCAACGAGTTCAACGAAGTGATATCGAAGTTGGCGTTTGAAGGAATTGGGCTGTACGGAATCAAGCTCAGCAATACCTCGCCTGAATTATCCACAGATGGAAGCTTCCGGAAATGCTGGATGCGGGAAGAGGATGGGATTTATCTGTATAAACGCGGCAGCTCTGGCGCAAGGAATGCAGGACTGGAACCATACTGTGAGATTTTAGGGGCAGAACTTGCGGGAAAACTGCTTTCAGAGGCGGTTTCCTACGCCCTTATCAATATGCATGGAGAACCGGCATCAAAATGCAGGCTTTTTACGAGCGAGCAATATGGATATGTCCCTGCTGCCCGTTTTAAAATCAACCACAGCTCTCCAAATGATTTAATGCAATTTTATAGTAAGATGGGGAGTGAGGATGCCTTCCGGCGGATGATCGTCATTGATTCACTGACCTTTAATGTTGACCGCCACGCAGGAAATCATGGCGTTCTGGTGGATAATGATACGCTGCAGCCGTTCACAATGGCGCCGGTGTTTGACATGAACATGTCCATGCTGCCTTATGTGGAACAGGAGGAGTTCCTGGATATCGGAAGGAAGATGGAGCAGTACGGTCCCCGCATCGGAGAAGATTTTACAAGGATGGGGCAGCAGGCCGTGACTTCCGCAATCCGCTCTGACCTGGTCGGAATGAAAGGATTCCAGTTTACGTTCCGCGGAGATGAGCATTTCCCGGAATGGCGTGTAAAAGCGATGGAAGAACTGGTTAACCGGCAGATTGAGGCGGTTTTGAGCAAGGATATCCTTTACACGCGGGATGTATTTGTCCCGCAGTAATCAGGACACCTACAACAAAGGGTACTGCACCGGCCACCCGGCTCCCGTTATCGAATATGTGGAATGCGACCATGACGTTTCTTTATCCCTTCGGATACGGGGATGGAGGCGGGGGCCCTGTAAAGGAGGTTTTGACTTCTTGGAAAACCGGCTGAAAACAATCTTTTCAGATGTAAAAATGCACAAAAAAATAGTTGAAAAGTGTGCATTTTTACATCTGGACAATAAAAAACAAGAATGTTATACTACGCATAGTGAATAGATGGTAGTTTGTGACCGGTAATGCGGGCAAGGTCTACAAGAAAATGACTCCATGGTGGATGGCGGAGTTTTATTTTGTGGAACTTGTTTTTTTATTTCTGCCAACAACGAGCTGCGTTGACATGTTTGCATGTCTGTATGGCTGTTGCTGCGAGAGTCAAATATCTCGCCGCTTGGGGAGCTGCAAATAGAACGCCCGCTGTTTGGGATGGGAGATTTGACTTACAAAACACATGGGGGAAGGTCCGGTATGGTAATTGAAAAGGTGCTGAATAATAACATGGTTGTATCCCGCAACCCGGAAGGGAAGGAAATTATTCTCCAGGGAAAGGGAATCGGATTTAACAAAAGAAAAAGGGATTCCATAGTAAGCACCCAGGTAGAGCGCATTTTTACGCCCAATGACAAGAACGAAATTAAGAGGTTTCAGGACTTTTTTGCAAAGCTGCCGGAGGAATATTGGGAGATCGCGGAGCAGATGACCCATTACGCCAGGGAAGTCTGTGAGCTTAAGGTTTCGGAACGGGTGCTGATTCCTATCTGTGATCATTTGGCAGGAGCAGTGGAACGCTATCAATCAGGAGCAGTCTTAAAAAATCCCATGCTTTGGGAGGTAAAGCATTTATATCCCAAGGAATATCAGGTGGGCTGCCGGGGGCTTGAGCTGGTGAAAAAGAGGTTTCATATCCAGATGGAGCCGGATGAGGCGGCGTTCTTAGCCTTTCATTATGTATGCTCCCAGCTTGGAGACAGCCAGGTAGAGAATCTGGAAGCCATCACAAGGCTCATTAAGGAGATCACACAGATTGTGGAGGCCTGCTACCAGATCCGGATGGATGAGGAAAGCTGGGATTACCAGAGGTTTATCACTCATTTAAAATTCTTTGCCAAGAGGATGTTTGAGGGAAAGCAATGCGCCGGCTCAGAGGATGAATGGTTTCATCTGATCAAGGAAAAGTATCCCCAATCCTACAAATGTATTGTAAAGATAGCAGATTTTATTCACGATGTGTATCATTATGAATTGAACAGGGAAGAGATGCTTTACCTGATGATTCATATTGAAAAAATAACCAGACAATAATTCTAAAATAGAATACAGGAGTGTTACCTGACTGGCTTTCCGGGAGGGGCATGACCCTGACAATTCTCTGCTGTCCGCCAGAGGCTGTAATTTTCAGCCCGGCGGAAGAAGGCAGGCTTTGTCAGGTTTTTTTTTGCAGCTGAAAGCTATGGCTTTTAAAAAATAAAGAGGAGGTAGAAAAAATGGCATTCGATTATGCGAAAACAGCCGGACAAATCTTAGAAATGGTCGGCGGAAAGGCAAATGTGGAGGGTCTGACCCACTGCATCACAAGGCTGCGCTTTGTGTTAAAGGACATGGGGCTTCCAAAGGATTCAGAGGTGGAGAAAATTCCCGGAGTTTTACGGGTCATCAAACAGGGAGGTCAGTACCAGGTGGTCATTGGCAATGAGGTCACTCATGTGTTTGCCGAGCTTCAAAAGCTGGGTGATTTCTCAGACGGAGGGAGGGCGGAAAGCGGCGGTCCAAAGGAAAACCTGTTTTCCAGGCTCTGCGCTTTTGTGGCGGGCTGCATGACGCCCCTTCTTCCGGCCATGCTGGGATGCGGTATGATTAAGGTGATTCTGACCTTGCTCACCACCTTCAATCTGGTGGACACCACAGGCAGCACCTATATGATCCTGAACACAGTGGGAGACGCTTTCTTTTATTTTATGCCGATCATGCTGGCATACACAACGGCTAAGAGGCTGAACAGCAACCCCTTTTTAGCAATGGTGATGGCCGCCGTACTGCTTCATCCCGATCTTGGGGCCTTGCTTTTACAGGGAAACACCTCTTATTTCGGGCTTCCCGTAACCTCGGCCTCGTATAGCTCTTCTGTCCTTCCAGTGCTTTTGATGGTTCCGTTTATGAGGTGGATTGAAAGGTTTGCGGATAAGATCTGCCCAGATATGGTGAAGGTGTTTTTAAAGCCTTTAATTGTCATATTTGTTTCTGTTCCCGTGGTTCTGGTAGTGATTGGCCCTATTGGAGCCATAGTGGGAAATTATCTGGCGGATGGAGTTAATTTCCTTTATAATAAGATTGACTGGCTAATCATTGCCGTGCTTTCCGCAATCATGCCTTTTATTGTTATGACCGGAATGCACTATGCTCTGATCCCCATCTGTACCATCAGTCTGGCCAGCTTTGGTTACGACGCGGTATTAATTACCACCATGTTCTGCTCCAATTTAGCTCAGGGCGGAGCCTCCATGGCTGTAGCCGTCAAGACCAAAGATAATATTGTAAAATCCACAGCATCAGCCGCTGGGATTTCTGCCATTGTGGCGGGCGTCACTGAGCCTGCCATGTATGGAATTACTTTAAAATACAAAACACCCATGATTGCGGCAGTCTGCGGCGCAGGAGCCTCCGGGCTTTATTCCGGAATCACCCATCTGGTGGGGTATACCATGGGAGGTTCCCCCTCCGCTCTGACGCTCATTCAGATGATCGGCGGAGAGGGATTGGCAAATCTTCTTAACGGCGTTATCGCCCTGGCTATATCCCTGGGCGTTTCTTTCCTGGTCAGCCTTGCGCTTTATAAACCCGACCCGGCAGAAGTGGGAGAGAAGGAAGCCACCAGCGCAGAGGAGACAAAGACCCCGCCACAGGAAATAAAGCCTTTGGTGGAGCGCATTGAAATCAAAAGCCCTTTAAACGGCGCTGTAATTTCTTTAAAGGAGGTATCGGACCCGGTATTTTCCGGCGGCGTTTTAGGAGAGGGAGCAGCCGTTATTCCTTCTGACGGAAAGGTATATGCTCCTGCAGATGGAATGATCAGCGCGGTCATGGATTCCAAACATGCGGTGGGAATCACTGCAGATAACCAGGCAGAGATTTTAATTCATGTGGGCCTGGACACGGTAAATTTAAAAGGAGAAGGCTTTACTCTTCATTGTAAAATGGGCGACAGGGTGAAGGCGGGAGATCTGCTTCTGGAATTTGACCTAAGCTTATTAAAGGAAAAGGGCTATGATGTGATCACTCCTGTGCTGATTTCCAACCCCGCTGATTTTATCAGCATCAAGGCGGCGGAAACAAAAGAAATTGCAGCAGGAGAGGTATTGCTTACCATTGTATAAAAGAAAAGAAGGTGTGGTTATGAAGAAAAAATGGCTATTGCTCTTAATAGCGGGAGCTGTGCTGGCATCCGGCTGCAAGGGGGAAAACATGGGAAGAGGACAAGCGGTTATGACGCAGGAGACTGCGGCCGGGGAGAATCCGGCTCCGGAAGCGCCGGCTGCTGCGCCGGAGACATCAGCCCAGCAGGAGGCTGCAGAGGAAAAGAGAAAGGATACTGCTTTTGGTCCGGTTGAAGGGACTGAAAAGGGGGAGGCGCTGGTATGGTACGGCATTCCTTATGGGAAGGAACCTTCTGGCAGTCTCCGCTGGAAGGCACCATTGGATCCGGATGTCTGGACGGAAAAGCTTTCCGCCACGGATTTTAAGGAGCCTGCCCTTCAGCTTGAAAATGAAGCGGTTATCGGAACGGAGGATTGCTTAAACTTAGATGTTTACAGCAGGAAAGGGGCCAAAAAGCTTCCTGTTATGGTTTTTATCCATGGAGGCAACAATCAAACCGGAAATACCAGGGAATTAATAGGAACTGAAATGGCAGTGAAAAATGATATGGTTTTTGTATCAGTGAATTACCGTTTGGGACTTCTGGGCTTTAACTGTCTGCCCGCCCTTATGGAAGAGGAACATGCCACCGGCAACTTTGCCATGCTGGATATAGCAAAGGCTCTTGACTGGGTAAGGGAAAATATTGAGCAGTTTGGCGGCGATCCGGAAAACATAACGGTTTCGGGGTTCAGCGCGGGAGGGCGCGATGTGATGGCCATGCTCATAAGCCCTCTGTTTAAAGGAAAATTCCAAAAAGCCGTGGTTTTCAGCGGCGGTATGACCGTGTCCGACCAGGAATTGAGCGCAAAAAAAATTGCAGCTGCCATTGCGCCTCTGGCTGTAGAGGATGGGAAAGCAGGGGATGAAACAGAGGCAGAGGAATGGCTTTTAGGAACAGGGGAGGAGGTGCGGGATTATTTATACAGCATTTCTTCAGAACGCTTAAGCGCCCTTATGGGAAACGCGGGAATACGGATGAACGTGTTCCCCCACCTTTACGCCGATGGTGTTGTGATTCCAAAGGAAGGCTTTGAAACAGATGCGTATATAGATGTACCTGTTCTGATGCTCACCGGAACTACAGAATTCAGCATGTTTGCCTATGGAGATAGTTATTATTCCGGAAGCGGCATGGAAGGTCTTTCAGAGGAGGAGCTCCTTGCCGCAAAAAATTTTGCCATAAAATATGGAAGCAGAATGTATGGATATTTTAACACAGAGGCTTCCGCTGAGAAGATGAGCTCTTCCTATGAATCCCCCATTTATTTATGCAGCGTCAATTATGGAGATTCCAGCTCCGCCTATCCAATTCCTGTTTACGGGTCTTTCCATGGTATTTTTATACCCATGCTTTCCACAGAGAACAATTATGCCCCCATGCTGCCTGATACCTTTAACCAGCCTGGATATGTGGACATGGGGAATCTGTTTTTGCAGTACCTTAAAAACTTCCTTTACACAGGAGATCCAAACGGCCAGGGCCTTGAAGCCTGGAGCCCATGGGACGAAAAAACGCATCTTACCATGGTGCTTGACGCCGCAGAGGGCAAAGCCCTGGCAGAATGTAAGTCTGTAAAAACGTCTTACGGTGTAATTATGGATGAAATGGACCAGGATGAAACCATATCCAAAGAAATAAAAGAAAAGGTAATCGCAAATGTGATGAACGGCAGATGGTTCAGCGGCCACCTGGATCAGCGCTATGAAAATAAAAGCCTTTGGGTGGATTAAAATATAGAAAGGAGATTGAAACAATGTCAGTATTAAAAGAAAACTTTTTATGGGGCGGCGCAGTGGCCGCCAACCAGTGCGAGGGAGCCTGGAATGTGGACGGAAAGGGGGTGTCCTGCGCTGATTTGTGCACAGGAGGTTCCCGCACAACCTCCAAGAGGATTACGAGAGCTGTGGAGGAGGGGACCTTTTATCCCAGCCATGAGGCCATTGATTTCTACCATCATTATAAAGAGGACATCGCCCTCTTTGCAGAAATGGGTTTTAAGTGCTTCCGGTTTTCTATTGCCTGGACCAGGATTTTCCCCACTGGAATGGAAGAGGAGCCAAATGAAGCCGGATTAAAATTCTATGATGATGTCATAGAGGAATGCTTAAAGCATGATATTGAACCTTTGGTAACCATTTCCCATTATGAAATGCCCTTTGCCATGACGGAAAAATACAATGGCTGGGCTTCCAGAGAATGTGTGGAGCTTTTTGTGAAATACGCAAAGGTCTTATTTAAGCGGTATAAAGGAAAGGTGAAATACTGGCTGACCTTCAATGAAATCAACGCAGGCACCATGCCCATGGGAGGCTATTTGTCCCTGGGAATTTTAAATGAAGGCACCACGGATTTTATGAACCAGAAGGATATTCCGGCCCTGCGTTTTCAAGGGATTCACCATCAGTTTGTGGCAAGCGCCCTGGCTGTCATGGCAGGACATGAGATTGACCCTGACTGCCAAATCGGCTGTATGATCTGCCATATCACCACCTATCCCCTCACCTGCAATCCCAATGATATATTGAAGGCTCAGAAGAAAAACCAGATCATGAACCAGTTCTGCGGGGATGTACAGGTTAGGGGAGAATATCCTCACTTTATGAAACGGTATTTTGAGGAAAATCAAATCACTGTTAACATGGAGCCAGGGGATGCAGAAATTTTAAAGCAGGGCTGCGTGGACTTCTATACCTTCAGCTACTACATGTCAAACTGCGAGAGCGCTGACAAAGACAAGGTCCGGACAGGCGGCAATTTAGCCGGAGGGGCCAAAAATCCATATCTGGAATCCAGCGACTGGGGCTGGCAGATCGACCCTAAGGGCTTACGGTACACCTTAAATGAGCTTTATGGCCGCTACCGCATCCCCTTAATGGTGGTGGAAAACGGTCTGGGCGCTTATGACAAGATTGAAGAGGACGGAAAAATCCATGATGAGTACCGCATTGATTATTTGAAAAAGCATATTGAGCAGTTGAAGGAAGCGGTCAGGGATGGCGTGGACTTGATGGGTTATACTCCATGGGGCTGCATTGACTTAGTCAGCGCTTCCACAGGAGAGATGGCAAAGCGGTACGGCTTCATCTATGTGGAAAAATACGACGACGGAACAGGGGATTTATCCAGGAGAAAAAAGGATTCCTTTGACTGGTATAAGAAGGTGATTGAAAGCAATGGGGAAGAACTGTAACAGTCCAAAGGCATTGCCGTCACCGAGAAAGACGTGCTTTGGATTCCCTCCCAGATTACGGACCCGTTCCAGCTCCGCCTCTATCTGCTCCATGGGAAGCTCCCTGTATTTCAGGTGTCGGAACAGAGTGCAGAATTTGCACCGGTTGTAGGAACAGCCAACGGCAACCGGAAGCATATAGGATGAGCGTTCCATGGGACCGCGGCAGATTTGTCCTTCATAATTCATAGAAATTCCTAATCCAAACGTTGCAGAAGTATGCATATTCCTGACGTATGTACGCCTGGAACGGACACAAACAGGGGCCTTCAATTCCCCCAAAACCAGTAAAAAAACATATTGATTTATAGAATGATATCTAGTATATTATAAGTTGTATGCAGGACCGAAAGGAGAGTCATTATGATTA
>OLSH01000920.1_pt1 | contig 19344 bp, 10 predicted proteins | sample 1643221 | NCBI WGS metagenome assembly OLSH01 (sample SAMEA3136681, study PRJEB25190) | human gut metagenome | biome: human gut; feature: human-associated habitat; material: faeces | place: Austria | collected 2013 | reverse complement strand
CAGGCGGCATGAACTTCCACTCACCCTATGAATTCCTGCCCATTCCGTCCCTTGTCAAATCGTGCGAAACAACGCTGACCATTATCAACCTCGTATATGAGGGAGCGTAGGGGGATAACTTAGAAATGAAAGGACTTAGATAGAGGAAACTCTGTCTAAGTCCTTTTGATATATTTGAATATATCATAGCGTGATAATAAAGATAGATTTATACTCATATATAGATACTAATTAACACGATAAGGTATATAATATTTATACGTATTGTCACAATAAGGAGCTTTTAAATAAAGTTTTGGATGAAACATAAGGATAGTTATATTGTGTGGAGGCTCATATATGCAATATTCGGACGGCTATAAAGAAAATACATACCTTACATGGAAGGGCGAAAAGTATCGTGTCACACCGGAATTTGAAAGCCTGTCCTTTTATGATGAAAGGGACGGAGACGTAAGTCTCTATTGCATAAGCCTTACAGACGACTGGCACAAAGAAGAACGCTATCCTTGTTGGGATGCTTTTTGCGGTATAGACGGCCCTTTGTCGGAAAGCTTGGTTGAACAATGGATTTGTGACTATGAAAGCCAGAGCGGCGGCCTTGAATACGGAGACGGACGCTTCGAACACTACGGCTGGAACTCTCAGGACATCTCCGTACTGGACATACTCATTGAACGCTTGGACGAATTTACGACTACTATGCTGAAAGCACCCGTCTGTACCTTCACGGATCCTCGCTATTACGGGGGACTTCGGGGAAAGGTGGGCGACGTCACCTTCGATATTGATTGGCTTTACAGAAATCCTAAAGGCTTAAAAGACTTAGTTCTCAGCGACGAAGAATATAAAACCTTTTTCGTAGAAAACGTACACGTCTTTGCCGACTACTTTAAACGCTTTTCGGAGCAACTGAAAGACATGAGACGTGACTACCCCGGGGCATTGTACTTCGTGCTAATCGGGCCGTAGGGGAATGGGAAATTTATAATATGTAGCTATTGTGTGATATATTAACAGTGGAAATAAAATCGTTTATATAGGATAGAAGTAATATAATTTATAATTTAGTAGGTAAGGATTTGTAATGAAAGTTAGTGACGTAAAGGGGGAGTAATTTCGTGTTAGTAGGTATTCAAGAGGAGCTTTTGCGATTTCACTCCCTAAGGCTATTGAAAGAGTTATTGATTGATAAGACAACAAAAGGAAATATTATTTGGGCTACGGATGCATATGTAGAAAATGGAGAACAATTTGCATCTGGAAGAGAGATACAGACGACGCTGATTACGGGAGATTATTCAGGAATTATTAAGAACAGAGCGAGGCGACATCTAGAGCAACAAGCAGAACGGACAAAACGGCATGCAGAGGTGTTTACTCCGTTATGGGTTTGTAATCGAATGAATAACTATTTGGATGAAGCGTGGTTGAATGGGATAAGTGAATCGAGCGAATTAAAATATGAATCTTGGGACGTTGAAAGAATTCCAACGTCCCATTGGAAACAGTATATTGATTCAAAGAGATTAGAGATAACTTGCGGGGAAGCTCCCTTTCTTGTACAACGATATGAGGTAGCAACAGGCGAGGTATTGCCGATAGAAATGCGACAAGGAATTTTGGATCGTAAATTGAAGGTTGTGGGAAGGTTCTCACAAGATGAAAAGGAATGGGTAGACTGGGCTATTCGAGCATTTCAAGCCACTTATGCTTATGAATATCAAGGTGACAGTTTATTGATAGCTCGAGTTAATTTATTAATTACATTTGAAGAATATTTATATGCTTATGTTCGCAGAAAGCCTACACGGGCGGAATATCTGAAAATTATAAATGTAATCGTGTGGAATGTAATGCAGATGGATGGATTAACATATCGTATTCCTTGTCATAAAAGTGATGTCATACTAATGGATAATTTATTTGGTGATGATGAAGATATTAGGTCTAATGATGAGAAAAGATATCCATTCGTTAAAATTCATAATTGGAGAGAAAAAAATAGCATTGATTTTAATGCTGTTAATCAGGGAGGTAAAAGGGGAATGAAATTTGATTTTATTATAGGGAATCCTCCGTATCAAGATGAAAGTAATGGTGAAATGAGAAATTATGCACCGCCAATATACAATCTTTTTTTAGATGCAGCCTATTATATAGGGGATAAAGTTGAATTAATTCACCCGGCGCGGTTTTTATTTAATGCTGGCTCGACTCCGAAAGAATGGAACCATAAAATGCTAAACGATGAGCATTTTAAGATATTATATTATCAACCCAATAGCGTTAATGTGTTTGATCATACAGACATAAAGGGAGGGATAGCGATAAGCTATCGTGATAGTAAAAAAAAATTTGGCCGTATAGGTGTATTTACCCCCTACTCAGAATTGTCTACTATCCTTAAAAAAGTTTGTGAGAAAAGGGAGTTTAGAGGTTTGGATAGTATTGTTTTTTCGAGAACTGCTTATCGGTTTACGGAAAAGCTTCATGAAGATTATCCTAATGCCACAAAAAAACTGAGTAAAGGGCATGCATATGATTTGTCTTCTAATATATTTAAAAGACTGCCTGAAGTTTTCTATGAGCATCAGCCTAAGGATTCACGGAACTATGTGCGAATTCTTGGAAGAGAAAGCTCTTCTCGAGTATATAAGTATATTCGTAGAGAATATCTGAACTTTCCTAAAAATTTTGATTCTTATAAAGTATATATAGCACAGGCGACTGGCAGTGGTGAGTTTGGGGAAGCTATTAGTTCAATAATCATAGGTGCGAGATCTGTTGGAGCAACAGAAACTTTTATTAGTATTGGAGACTTTGAGACTGAAGAAGAAGCAAAATCATTAAAAAAATATATCCAAACTAAATTTTTGCGGGCGCTTTTAGGAGTACTCAAAGTAACCCAGAATGGAAATAAACCGGTGTGGAAATATATTCCGATACAGGATTTTTCTGATGAATCGGACATTGATTGGAATCAATCCGTTGAGGGTATTGATCGGCAATTGTACAAAAAATATGGTCTTGATGACAAAGAAATTGAGTTTATTGAAACCCATGTAAAGGAGATGGAATAAATGAAGGTACAAGAACAAATTCATCCCTTTAGACAGATTGTTCCTATGATTTATGCCTATAATACGCCGGGAGTAACATATCATGAAGGTTGGACTAAAATTGGATATACCGATAGGCAAACTGTTAAAGACCGTATAAAACAACAGACCCATACTGCCAATATTCATACGGAATTGGCTTGGTGTGATAATGCGATGTATAAGGATGGTAGTGGCGAGTATTTTCATGATACAGACTTTCATAACTTTTTGATGAAGAAGAAGCTTAAACGTGAAAAAGGAACAGAATGGTTTGAGGTTACGGGACCTGTATCTAACCAATACTTTAATGAGTTTGCATCTCGGAGAACCACCCTGCCTGATACGGGCTGTGAATATATCCTTCGCAAAGAACAGCAAGAAGCTGTGAAAATGGCGGCAAGCTATTTTTCTAGTGGTGGTAATGAATTTTTATGGAATTGCAAACCTCGTTTTGGAAAGACTTTGTCAACTTATGATTTAATTCGTTTTATGGATGCTAAGCATGTTTTAGTAGTTACCAATCGTCCTGCTATAGCTAACTCTTGGGCTGAAGATTTTCAGAAATTTATAGCTTGGAGAGCCCCTCATATGCTCTTTGTATCCGATACCGCTGCATTAGCGGGGAAGGATGGCGTTTATACACGAATGGAATATCTTGATTATTGTCAACGTCAAGCGGATGCTGAACAAGATGTGCCGTTCCTTTGTTTTGAATCACTACAAAATCTTAAAGGCTCCGTCTACTTTGGTGGGGACATTGATAAATTAGAATGGCTTACAAAAGTTCAGTTCGATTTATTAGTTGTTGATGAGTCCCAAGAAGGCGTTGATACGAGAAAAACGGAGAAGGTTTTTGATAGAATTCATCATTTTCATACACTATACTTATCGGGGACTCCGTTTAAACAGCTGTCAAGTGGAAAGTTCTCAGATAGACAAATCTATAATTGGACATATGCAGATGAACAGCAGGCAAAAGAGGAATGGTCTAGTGAAAATCAAAATCCCTATGCAAGATTACCTCAGTTGGCTATGTTTACATACCAAGTATCACCTATGATTACAGGAAAAATAGAACAAGGGATTGATTTGTCTGATGATGATACTAATGCGTATGCATTTGATTTAAATGAATTTTTCAGTACAAATGATAGTGGAAAATTTATTCATGAAGAAGAAATAAAGAAGTTTTTACATGCCTTGTCTACACAAGAAAAGTACCCTTTTTCGACAGAAAAATTACGAAGTGAATTATCACATACCATGTGGTACATGAATCGAGTAGCAGCAGCAAAAGCCTTAGAGAAGCTGTTAAGAGAAGATCCGGTTTTTAAAGAATACCATGTTGTAGTGGCCGCAGGTGATATGCGGGGAAATCATGCTGGCGATGACGGTGAAGATACTCAACTGCTTAAGGCTTACGAAAAGGTAAAGAGTGCAATTAGTAAATATCCTAAAACGATTACTCTTACTGTAGGGCAGTTGACTGTTGGGGTTACTATTCCTGAGTGGTGTGCGGTATTAATGCTGTGTAATCTTTCTAGCCCTTCTGCATATATGCAAGCCGCATTTCGATCCCAAAATCCGTGTAGTTTTACGAGTGTGGATGGAAAGCGGTATGAAAAAGAGACTGCCTATGTCTTTGATTTTGATCCGACACGTACCTTAGTAATTTATGATAAATTTGCTAATGATTTGATGAATGATACTCTTGATGGGAAAGGGACTAGTGAAAAACGTCAGGAAAATATTAAACGTTTACTTAATTTCTTTCCTGTACTAGGGGAGGATGAGCAGGGGACCATGGTGGAACTAGATGCCACTAGAGTTTTGACCATCCCTCGTCGACTTAAATGTACAGAAGTAGTTCGCCGTGGATTTATGTCGAATTTTCTGTTTACCAATATTTCGAATGTTTTTGGTGCACCGCAGTTTGTACAATCCATTATTAATAAACTTACTCCGGCCCAAGAGGAATCAAATAAGAAAAAGGAACTATCTGAACCGCCTAATATTCAGATTGGACAAGGTGGCGACGTAGAAGTTCCTGCAGAACGAATTATTGGGACAGCGCATGATATTTTTGGTGAAAAAATTTATGGGACTATTAATGAGAATGTAGAAAGTGCTATTAGTAATCTTAATAGACTGGGAAACGGGGTACCACAGGAAGATATTAAGAAAAAGTTCAATAGACTTCAGGAAGACATAAAAGATACTATAACGGAACATATCGTTCCAGTTGTGGCTAAAGAATACGAAATTACCAAGGGGCAACAAAAGAAATTCGAGAGAAATATTGAGGCAGATGTAAAAAATAGCTTGCATCCTATTATGGAAGAGTATGAAGAAAAGACTAAGATAATGAAGATAGAGCGTGAAAAAAAGTTGGCAGTGGCGGAAACTCAAGAACAAGTTAAAGAAGCAGATGAAGAATATAAAAGTGGGTTGCAAGCGGCCTTAGATAACTTTAATGAAGGCATCCGGGCAGCTACTAAAAATATTATTGATAATAAGCCTAAAGAAGTAATTGAAAATTTAGAGATGGCTAAAGACCAGAAAAAGGCAAAAGAATATAGTGATGAAATTCGCGATCACTTAAGAGGTTTTTCTCGTACGATACCCAGCTTTGTTATGGCTTACGGAGATAAGCATCTAACCCTGTCCAACCTAGACGACTATACAGATGATGATGTCTTTCATGAAGTAACGGGAATCACAGAAGCCGACTTTAGACTTTTACGAGATGGTGGGACTTATGTGGATCCCGAGACTGGGGAGGAAAAAGTATTCGCCGGGCATCTATTTGATGAAGTCGTTTTTAATGATTCAATCCAAGAGTTTTTGAAGAAAAAAGAAAGCCTAGCCAATTACTTTAAGGAACATCAGAAAGAAGATATTTTTGACTACATACCTCCTCAAAAAACAAATCAGATTTTTACGCCGCGACATGTCGTAGAGTTAATGGTCGATAAATTAGAGGAAGAGAATCCTGGATGTTTTGACAATCCTGATTTTACATATGCAGACTTATATATGAAGTCAGGACTCTATATTGCTGAAGTGGTCAAACGCCTTTTCCGAAGCCAGGGGCTAAAACAAAAGTTTCCTGATGAGAGAGCGCGTATACGCCATATCTTTAAAAACCAAGTTTATGGGATGGCCCCGACTCCTATTATCTATTTGATTGCTACTAACTATATTCTTGGCTTTGACGAAGACCTTAAGCGAGAACTTACTGATATTAGTTCTGCACATTTTGTTCAAGCCGATGCTGCAGAGGCGGCGAAAGAGGGAACCCTTGAGGAGCTGGTAGAACAGTATTTTGGTGGTAAGTAGAATTCGGAGTAATAAAGTTAGCAGTAAATAAAGAGTATTTTTCTTTTAACATGGGGATAGCATGTATCTGTTGTTTTGAAAACTGATATGATGGAAATACATGATCTAGGCGTTTGTTCTGTAGTAGCAGTATCTGGATAAGGTGGTTGCGGTATTGGAATGATAAGTTCTTATGCCTAAGAGTATAAATGGTATTTTTAAAAATAATTTTTAGGTGGGTTAGGAGTTATTATGAGAAGTAACAATATTCCCCCCCAAGCATATAATTTTATAGACTTATTTGCGGGTGCCGGAGGACTTTCAGAAGGGTTTCTTCAAGCTGGGTATATCCCCGTAGCCCATGTGGAGAAAGATAAATTTGCGGCTAAGACTCTTGAAACGAGAAGTGCTTACTACTATCTTAAGTACACAGATAATCTCGACATTTACAAAAAATATCTTGCCGGTAGGATCTCTCGAGATGAGTTTATGAAGGGAATTCCGGGTTCGATAACCGAACCCATAATCAATGAAACGATGTCGGATGAAACCTTGCCGGCTATTTTTAAGACTATTGATGGGATAATGAAAATCAGAGGCATCTCAAAGATAGACGTTATAGTAGGTGGTCCCCCGTGTCAGGCGTATTCCCTTGTGGGAAGAGCACAAAGCAGTCATATGGGGATCCCAATGAAAGAGGACCCACGTAATTATCTGTACAAATTATACACTCGGTTTCTTAAACGCTATCATCCTCGTATGTTTGTTTTTGAGAATGTTACGGGTATTGAATCTGCGAACGGCGGAGAAACTTGGAAAAATATTCAGAAGTATCTAAAGCGAGTCGGATATGAAATTGAGTGTAGAGAACAGAATGCACATAACTATGGTGTTCTCCAAAACCGCCGTCGTATGATTATTGTGGGATGGTTGAAACAGAGTGGCTTGAAGTATCCTAATTTTTTTGAGGTCAAGACAGAGGCTGTTGTCAATGATCTCTTTGCAGATTTGCCCCAATTGCATCCAGGAGAGAGTTCCAATAAGTATGCGAAGGCCAAAGCAAGCGTTTACGTGAGGGAGACTGGTATTCGCACGAAAGACGATGTATTAACGCTTCATAACTGTCGGCCTAACATAGACAGGGATATTAAAATATACAAGCGTGCGGTAGAACTGTGGAACAATGGTCATAAGCGCCTTAATTACAATGATCTTCCTGATGAACTGAAGACGCACAGAAACAGACGTTCATTTACTGACAGGTTTAAGGTGGTTGAGGGGGATGAATCATGCTGCCACACTGTTTTGGCCCACCTCTCAAAGGATGGGCACTACTTCATTCATCCCGACATAGAACAGCATCGTTCTATTACCGTTCGTGAAGCGGCGAGAATACAATCCTTCCCTGACAACTATTTTTTTGAGGGACCACGAACATCGCAGTTCGTACAGATAGGCAATGCTGTTCCGCCAATGATGGCAAAAGGAATCGCTATGGGCATTTTTGAACAGCTGTATAAAGGAGATTTAGATGAAAGATAAATTGCTGCTTGAACAATTCAGCAGATATAAGCAGCTTGAACTTGAGGCATCCCCGTTTCACTTCCTTTTAGATGCGAACATAAAATTGCATCCGCATCCGCATCAGATCAATGCGTTCTGTGCGGCTATTCAAGCGTTAAAAACTGGCGGCATTATATTGGCTGATGAGGTTGGTCTCGGAAAAACCATAGAAGCAGGACTCGTGTTGAAGTATGTTCTTGAGTCGGGTGCAAAACGAGTATTGATAGTACTTCCTGCATCTTTGAGAAAGCAGTGGGAATTGGAACTCAAAGAAAAATTTGGCTTAGATTCGGTAATTCTTGACAGAATCACCGTGGAAAGAGAAAGTTCTGACTGGCGAGAGAAACTCACGGGCAATAAGTCTGTCAGAATCGTGCTTACATCTTACGATTATTCATCAAAACTAATAAAACGCTTTCCGGAGGCGAAGTGGGACTTCATCATTATCGATGAGGCACACAATCTTAGGAATGTATTTCATGAAGCCCAACGCGCTAAGAACCTTTATGAGCTTTCAAAAGGGATACCGAAGCTTTTATTGACTGCCACTCCGCTTCAAAACTCGCTGACAGATCTTCATGGACTTGTCGCATTTATTGACCAGCGTATTTTTGGAAGCGAAAAAGTCTTTAAGCGACGCTACATAGAAGGACAGGATTATGCTGATTTAAAGCGTGAACTGTCGCCCGTTCTTTACAGAACGCTCCGTAAGGATGTGGAAAAATATATAAATTTCAAGAAAAGAACCTGCAAGACGGTGGATTTTACGCTCTCACAAGATGAACTTGAGCTATACCAACGCGTGAATAACTTCTTGAAACGAAAGCTGCTGTACTCTATTCCAACATCAAATCGTGGGCTAATTATTTTGGTCATCCGAAAACTACTTGCGTCTTCAAGCTTTGCACTGATTGAGACATTCGAGGTTTTAAAGAAGCGTTTGGAAAAATTGTATGAGGGTAGTAAATCAGCAAACGCTAGAGAGGGCTTCGATCTTTTTTGGAGTTATGTCGAAGATGAAATCGACGAATTCGGCTTTGAAGAGACCGAGGATGAAGACATGATTATTCGGAAGCAGTATATTGAGGCGGAGCTGGAAGAGGTAAATGCCATCAGTAATGTTGCCAAACGAATCAAGACAAATGCAAAGGTTAGTGCACTGAAAACCGCCATTCAGATAGCTTTCGACTATCAGCAGGAAAAGGAAATTCCGCAGAAGGTTGTTATTTTTACAGAATCAAAGCGTACACAAAAATACATTGCCGCAGAACTTCGCCAGACCAGGTTTGAGGATGAAGATATTCTTCTTTTTAATGGCGACTTTGATGATACCATGACAAAAGAAATTTACAGGGCATGGCAAGTTAAGAATTTCGACAAGGAAAACTATGGAAGGAGTGTGGAATATAAACAGGCCATCGTGAATTATTTTCGCGATAATGCAAAAATTCTGATTTGTACAGATGCTGGTTCAGAAGGTTTGAATCTGCAGTTCTGCAATACAGTTATTAACTACGACCTGCCGTGGAATCCTATGAAGATCGAGCAACGCATCGGCCGTTGCCATCGTTATGGTCAAGAACATGATGTTATTGCCATCAATCTGCTGAATACGCAGAATGCCGCTGATCAGCGTGTTTATGACATTCTATTGAAGAAGTTTGAACTTTTCGAGGGTATCTTCGGAGCATCGGATATTGCTCTTGGGGCATTGGAATCTGGTACTAGTTTTGAAAAGATGGTATTACAGATTTATCAGGAATGTGATACTACGGCAGAATTCAAAAAGGCATTTGATAAATTGGATCGCAAGTTGAATGCAAAGCGGGATAAAAAGGCAAGAGAACTCCGCGAACTTCTACTTACAGAAAGCAGTGTATCAAAGAGACAGGCACTTGATAAGACAAAAGCGGAAATCGCAAAATATTTACGCGATGTGGAGTATTGGAATGCATTCGATGAGCCGGAAGTAGCCGGTGGGCCTTATTACTGGAGGGTTGATAACTGGGGAGAGAAGGTTATTGGATCGCATGGAACCTTATTTATAGGAGCGTTCTATGATTCATCAAAAATTCTTTTTTCGGTATTGTTGCTTTGTGATGAAAAAGGTAATTATGTAGATTTTGACGAAGCAGATTTAGTTCCCGAGCTTGAGCGGATTGATGATATAGATGTGAAATACTTCGAACCAACAGAATCTGAGAATAAGCTTTACCGGCGTATTTACGACAATTTGACCGCCGAGATGATTAAACGCTATCAGGAACAGTCAGCGCCTATTAAGGCATATAACCGCAGGAAGATTGAAAATTGGAAACGCATTCGGATAGAACAACTGGGTGTGGTCTACCGGGAACTGAAAGATGAAATCAGTGTTCTTAAGGGACAAGAACGCTCTTCTTATAACGTCTATGAGAAGATAGACATACGGAAAAAGATAACCGAAAAATCTAGGGCACTTGAAAAGATGAAGGAGTCCTTTCATGAGAAAAGAGTCGCACTTAACAGCGAAGGCGAGCGAGAAATCGCAGAATTTGAAAAAAAGTTTGATATTAACCCATTTTTGGTGGTTAACATCGTCCTAAAGTTTTAGGGGAGATTGTTATATACCAGACAGGAAAACTGGAATTGATCTAGGCAGTAAAATACGATGGTAAGGTTGTTGAACCTAGAATCCTTATAGCGATAAGTCGTATGGTGCTCTAACCAGTACAAATATGCTTATTCATGGGGAAAACTTAATCGCATTGCAGCGGGGCTTTTTAGGAAGGTTGAATGTAATTACATCGGAAGAAGTTGTATCCAAGGCACGAGAAGGCAATAAGTGGCATCAGTTTTCAGCTACGTCAGACTCGTATTGTATAAATAGGATTATGAACTCATTTCCGATAATAACAATTAGATCGGCAATACTTGTAGGTATACATTCGGTATGTTTCATGCTGTGAAGGAGGAGGTATAATGGCTGACAGATTTAAGTATTCAGAAGTCAGGCAAAAAATTATTGATGCTATAAGAACTTATCTCATTGGTCCCAGCGATGAGAAAGAAGTGCTTAAAGAAAATCCTCGCTACGCATATCTCGTAGGGATGCTTGATGTACAGAGTGATGAAGAGGGGGATTCTGGTATCGGTGAGCAGGAAATTGACGCTGACCTAGCATTTAAAGATGGTGAGGATTTTACTGCTGGTGAAGAGGATGACAATGAGCCTATTTCCACGACCCATTTTCAGTTGCCGTCTTCCATAGGAATCAGTTTCTACATTCAAAGCAATACCGAGAGTCTCAACTTGGATGTGACTTGGGGAGACTATATACAATCTACTGAAAAATACATGGGCAAGGATGAGAAGGAACACAGCCGTGCCATATATACCCGTCTGCCAATGGCGGAAACCGTCCGTATTAATTTTGCTGATTTTAGTCGTACAAAGGATTATCAACTTGTATGTGACTCTAATGTCCATGTCCACGTGTCCCGTATTCCTCTCAAAGGAGGATATTCGCTTGTTACCGCACATGTTATCAACAAGAGAAAGAATTCTGAAAATAGCACAGAAACTATAATGTTCCAAGTGGAACTCAAGGCATATGCAGAGAATGGTTCGGCGGTATTTATTGCTGAGCATATCTGTAGGGAAATACTCACATCGGACGAGTTCTATTTTGAACAGCGTCCTATTATGGGACGTGGTCGTGGTTGTGCGGCTGTATGGGAAACACCGATTGCCGGCAGAACTACCTGTGTGAGATCAGCCTTTATACCTGAATATGAGTTCCCCGGGGTTAGTGCGGCATTAGAAGGTCTTGACAGATATTTCTTCTCAACATTTACCATGTTAACAAAGTCGAAAAAAACGGAAACAATTGGAAAGCTTAATACCCTTGCAAATTCTTATGAGGACTGGATAAATAATGCTCTAATCAGTAACACCAAAATGAGCAATCCCGATTTCAAAGATAAAATCGGGAATAAAGTTATTGAACGGTGTCGAGAGGCTCTAGACCGAATTCGTGAAGGAATCCATATCATTGAAACGGATGATATCGCATTTGAGGCTTTTTGTTTTATGAATCGTGTAATTTTCTTGCAGAACAGTATTAAGGGTTATTCAAAAAAACACGGATCCGGAATAGAGTGTAATTTCAAAGATTTCATTAATCCAAAGAACCCTAGTAACGACTTCGGATGGCGTCCGTTTCAGATTGCTTTTATTCTGATGAATATTGCAGGCATCGTTGATTCGAAACATAAGGACCGTGAGATTGTTGATTTGCTCTACTTTCCTACAGGGGGTGGTAAGACGGAGGCTTATCTTGGCCTTATGGCATTTGTTATTGCCAATAGGAGACTTAGAGCATCTGATGGCGATGAATACAATCGAGACGGTGGCGTGACTATCATGCTTCGATACACACTTCGTCTGCTAACTACGCAGCAAAGGGATCGTATTACAAAAATGGTTCTTGCAGCCGAAATGATTAGAAGGCAGGCATATCCGTTGTTTGGTAAAGAGCCAATCACTATAGGGTTCTGGGTAGGAGGTGGAGTAACTCCTAATAAGTTTAAGGAGTTTATTGAAAAACCGGATAGTCCGCTAGCGGCAAGGAATGCAAAGAATCATGTTTACAAGCAGCTACTTACCTGTCCGTTCTGCGGGAAGCCTTTCAAGGAAGAAAACTTTAATATTGACATAGACACGAAATCTGTCGAGATCTTCTGCTCTGATCCGGATTGTTTCTTTTACAGATATAATGATGACAGGATACCAATCCCCGTTTACCTCGTTGATGAGGAAATATATGCAAAGTGCCCGACTATTATTTTGTCGACAGTCGATAAGTTTGCGCGCCTACCTTGGGATGTGAATACGAATGCTCTTTTTGGTAGAGTGGACAGAAAGTGTAGCCGTGATGGATATGTTGCAATTGGGGCAGAACATGGTCGCCACAATAGTACGGCCTCATTACCCACATCAACGATGACTAATATCAAGCCTTTCTTGCCGCCGGAATTGATTATTCAAGATGAGCTGCACCTTATCACGGGACCGCTTGGTACGGTTTACGGTGCATACGAAACGATTATCGAAGATATGTGCACCCATGATAACATCAAGCCAAAGTATGTCGTTTCTACCGCAACAATCAAGAATGCGGAGGCACAGATAAGATGTCTCTATGCAAGAAAGGATACAACACAGTTCCCGCCGAATGGGTTTGAAATTGGGGATAGTTTCTTCATTAGAGAGATCTCCGTAGATGATGATCCGTTCCGAAAATATGTGGGTATCTGTGCGCCAGGCCAGTCTGTTAAAACGGCTTTGCTTCGTATTTATGCCATTATTTTGCAAGCCACTTATACATATTCCCTACAGGAGGAGTACAAGGATGTGATTGATCCGTATTATTCTCTGGTAGGCTATTTCAACAGTATTCGAGAACTTGGTGGTGCAGTCAGACTTTTGCAAGACGATATTCCGAAGAGCATTTATCACATTAAAAATAAGTATGGTTTGGATAAACAAAGGTATTTAAACCATAAGGTGGAGATCACATCGCGTATGTCATCATACAAGATACCTGAAAAATTGAACCAGCTTGAAGTGCCCTGTACGTCAAAAGACTGTTTGGACACGGCTATTGCTACCAATATGATTGCAGTTGGTATGGACGTTGACCGCCTTGGTCTAATGGTGGTGACAGGTCAGCCGAAACAGAATTCGGAATATATCCAAGCAACAAGTCGTATAGGGCGTTCATTCCCGGGACTTGTGGTTACACTTTATAATGCGTATCGCCCTCGTGATTTGTCGCATTATGAGAATTTTACGGGGTATCATTCGCAGCTTTATCGTTTTGTCGAGGGCACAACTGCAACACCGTTTTCAGCAAGAGCAAGAGACCGTGTTATACATGCGTTGATAATATCTGCAATACGGCTGAAATTCTCCAATATGGCGAATAATTCGGATGCAGCAGATATCGAATTATTAACAAATGAACAGCTTGATTCTGTGAAAAAAATGATAATCGATCGTCTTAATATCATCAAGCCATCAGCGAGAGTAGACGCAGAGGCAGAAATCGACAGGTTTATTGACTGGTGGAAATTACAGGCAGGACAGAAAAAACCTCTTCACTATTATGTTGTCGATACAAAAAGACACAACAGATTGATGAATTCATATGATCAACCGCACAATGAAAAGGAGAAGGCAACTCTTCGTTCCATGCGTGAGGTCGAAAGCACTGCAAATATGTTCTACTACTTGGAGGAATGATATGGTTTTTGATAATAACAAATTAGGAGAATTGCGTCCCAATCAGATTATAACTACATTCGGCCCGGGATCCATTGTTGATGCAGTAAAAGATTCAGTTACAATCCTTGATATTCCCTACTGGAAAAAGAAAGGGCAGAAAATTATTGATGGCAGACTTGCCTCATATCTTGGTGTCGATTGCTTCTATATGCCGTGTACAAGTTTTTCCGGAGATGTTCCTGTCGTAACATTCCCGTATTGGCACGTATGCTCTAATCTGAAATGTGGCAGGCTCTTTGACGCAAGGCAAAACTTTGATTTAGATAAGTATCTAAAATATGGTGTTACGTGCCCTGAGTGCAGTTATCCTGCTTATCCGTCCCGCTTTATTATGATTTGTGAAGGCGGGCATATGTCTGATTTTCCATGGAGCTGGTGGGTACATAGAGGTCGTTCAGATTGTGATGGTGTATTGAAAATGTACTCAATAGGTAATACCTCAACACTTGCTGATATGCGGGTAGAATGTTCCTGTGGTGCGAAACGTAGCATGAGTGGTGCAACACAGCGAGATAATTTTAAAGAAATAGCATGTCTTGGACATCATCCCTTTAGACCAAGTGTAAGGAATCAAAGCTGTAATAGACCGGTTATTCCATCGCAGAGGGGGGCTTCGAATGTTTACTTTGCGGTGAGCAGAAGTGCTATATCTATACCTCCGTGGATTGACCCTCTCTATAACTTGATTGATGAACATCTGCATGATCTTGAGGTTTTAAAAGAATGTCTGCGTGATGAAAAAGAAGCTATAACGAAGTTATACGATACGTACTTTGCTAAAAAATATTCGAAGCATGAATTTGAAGAGGCGCTTGAACGCCGAATGAGTAATATCCAAGAGTTTACTGAAATTAAGCAGATGGAGTACAATGCCATAACTCATCATAATGATCCTGCGTATGAATCTAATAAAATACATTTCAACGCTGAGGAAGATACTTTACCAAGATACTTACAGAAATATTTCAGTCGCATTATCCGAGTAACTAGGCTTAGAGAGGTTCGTGTTCTTCTTGGATTTACCAGAGTGGATGCCCCTGATCCCGATGCTGACGAGCAGCCGAATGTAGTTAAATTAAATAAAGGAAAACAGGAACGTTGGCTTCCGGCGGCAGAAGTAAATGGGGAAGGTGTCTTTATAGAATTTAACAAGGAAACGTTGGCTGCATGGCTTAAAACCTTTGCAATAAGTGGCCTATCTCAGAAATATTCTGATTCCTATAGGGATTTTTGCAAATCCAAGGGATGGACAATCACAGTTGTGAGGGATGCGGTATATGTTCTTATGCACACATTTGCTCATCTAATGATAAAGCAAATGTCTATGTCGTCAGGATACTCTTCGTCCGCCATAAGGGAAAGGATATATTTTAGCGATAAAATGTCTGGGATCCTTTTATATACAGGTAGTTCAGATAAAGAAGGATCCCTTGGAGGTTTGGTGGAACTTGGAAATATTGACCAAATGACAAACCTTATGAGGGATGCCTTTCAAGAAGCTTTGGTTTGCACAAATGACCCAGAGTGCATGAGTAATCTGCCTAGGGGGAAGAACTCTAATGGTGCTGCCTGCCACTCTTGTTGTATGATTTCAGAAACAGCGTGTGAGAATGGTAATAGAATGCTTGATCGTGGGCTTGTAGTCCCGATTCTGGGGCGCGAGGAATGCTCGTATTTCAAAGAGTTGGTGAGTGAGTTATGTCAAGTGGAAATTTAAACAAAGAAATTTTCTTGAATATGGTTAGAAGTGATTTGTCAAATGGTACATCAAATGCTGAAGCTATGCTTAAGCGTACCTGTCCGAAAATATCAGAAGATTACTGTAAAGATATAATAGAGTCCGTTATTGGGGCAATGACAATGGTTGATTCTGACAAAGTGTCCCTTGTTGTTACAGCTCCACCATCATTCGCAATAAATACAAGGACAACTAAGAATGTTGTACAGTCGATGATTAACGGGGCGAATAGGAATGTTTTGATAACAGGCTATTCCTTGTCCTCATACTTTTCGGAGTTAGTTGATACTATTATTCGAAAGAGCCAACGAGGAGTTTTTGTAAAATTCTTCGTAAATGATATAGACAAGCAGCTGGGGTTCGATAAAGTTCTTCGTCATAAAGGTCGTTTTCTTAAAATCTATAATTACCGCTCAGAAGACGATAAGATGGCAGCACTTCATGCAAAGGTCATATCAGTTGACCAGCAGCAGACGCTTATTACTTCCGCAAACCTTTCCTATCATGGACAACAAGGCAACATTGAACTTGGGACACTCATAGAATCAAAGCAAATTGCAAAGCAAATAGATGATATCTTTACCAAGATGATCTTCTCAAAAGTATTCAGTGAGGTATAAGAAAATTTTTTGATTATCATTTGATGTGATTCATTTTAAGAGTCTATGAGGATACAAATTTACTAGACTAGAAAACTAAAGACTCATAGGATATTTCATGTTAGTTTTGATGGCGATAAAGTTAGTATTTAGGTTCTATAATAAATGTTGGGGTCAGCACCGAATAGGTGCTGACTTCAACATTATTTTTTTGCAAAACAAAAGCATATGAGGCTTGCATGCTTTATAATATTGTTTCCTTATTTCTATTTCTCGTTCCAAAGAATTACCGACCGTCTTGGCATAGATGAGTTTAGAGGTAATGCATCCGGCGGAAATACCGGGTAATCTTAACCGACCCGGACAGTCATAATATTATTGATATTTTACCGAAGAAGGATACGAACGCCCTGTGTCGCTATTTCGCATCCTATAGCCGAAAAGCAAGGCAAAAGGTTCGGTTTATTGTGATGGATATGTCTCCGCAATTTAGGCTCGTCATGGAAACCCTATTTCCTCATGCCCATATTGTGTGTGACTGTTACCATGTTTGCCATTTAGTGGATTGGGCGGTAGAACGAGTTAGAAAACGTGAACAAAAGAAGTTGGTACGCTATTCAGTCAAGCTAAAGAGCAACAAGAGAATCCTCATGAAACACCCCGGTAGATTAACGGATTCTGAGCTTGTTAAGTTAGAAGCGATCTTACGGGTTTCCGAGGACTTAAGAAAAGCATATCAATTAAAACAAGAGTTCATTCATATCTTTGAAAGGCAGCTCAGTTACCGGAATTCAGAAACTTTTCCACCTCCTTTGTTTCATGGAAAGGCCAGATAACTAAATGCGTTCTTATTGCCTTTTTCAAACGGCTATACGGAGGGATGCAATAACAAGATCAAAGTATTGAAACGAATAAGTTACGGTCTGAGACACTTTGGTCACTTCCGAACTCGTATCCTATTGTTGAGCAAAAAGAACGACATCGAACACAATGGTATTCGATGCCGAAAAAAGCTTGTTGATCAGTTAGACCCCAACATTTGCAAAAGAGCCCACTAAAAAGGACCGGACGGATTTATTCCGTTCGGTCCTACTCCCACCATTCATTGTTTTCACGCGACTCAACATCTACCTGTATTAAGCAAAGGGAAGACATCGTTTCAGGTGGTCTGCCGGGATTTGCACGTAGCGATCTTCCTTGTCCAGGACTTCGATCATGCCGTTGTTCCAGAAGGTGGAGAGGCGGAGTTTTCTGCCGCTTTCCAGGCAGAAGGTAATGTTTTTAATATACGAGGTCAGACCGTAGGGCAAGGTCATGTTACAGGCTCCCGTAAATTCGCAGGCCGCTTCTTCAAAGGTTTGTTCTTCAATGAGGCAGTCGACGACGGTGTCTCCTTGTAGGCCTGAAAAGAGTTCTTTGGCCAGGTATTCTTGCTCCAGTTCTTCTTCGGAGGCTCCGTAGTAGTGCGTCGGAATGGAGTCTTTGCCCATGTAGACGGTTGAGGATTCGGTGAAGTCGATTTCAAATTTTCCTTTGTCCGTCACAAGGACTATGGGACAGAGGTACCAGTTCATAATGAGGTTAAAGTGGTCGACTCCGCATAGACAGGCATCGACGTCGATGGAGGTTTTATTTTCCGGATGGCGTTTGTGCGTGCAAAAATGGGATATGGAGTAACCGTCTATGGGGCCGACGCCGAAGCCCACAGTGGTGATTTCTTCAATGGTCGCACCCATGAGGCCCAAGTGATGACAGTATTTTTTAAAAACGTCGGCCTCTTGAACAGCCGGAGCCGCCCATTCATGTTTGGAGAATTCCCTGCTCATAAAACCTTGTGCACCCTCTCTCAGTCGTAGGTTATGTTCGTTAATAAACCGTTGCATATCGTCCATGTCGGCACTTCCTTTATAAAAGTAGTACATACTAAACGAATCTTTGTAATCTCATCATATCATAATAAATTTTAAAGAACAAACAAATTAATAACTAATGAGTTAAAGTATATTGCATACAAAGTATTAAAAATCTTAAAGTCAGGGTTTTTATGCTTTACATAGGGGCTCTTTGGCATATGATTGCCTTAGAATTATTCGGGCTGTGATACAATAGTTACTACATACCAGATCTAACGGTTGTATGGTGTTTCGGTTAGGAGGATAAATGATGAAGACAGGCTATGATTTATTAAACGATCCGTTTTTGAATAAGGGCACGGCATTTACCATTGAGGAACGTATAGAAAACGGGTTGGTCGGGTTGTTACCGCCTCATGTACAGACTCTTGAAGAGCAGGCTAGGCAAGCGTACGAACATATTTGCCGCAAGGATGCGGGTATTGAAAAGCGTCGTTTTCTCATGCAATTGTTTGATACGAATCGCACCTTGTTCTATAAGGTATTTAGCGAACACGTAGTCGAATTCATGCCTATTGTGTACGATCCGGTTATTGCCGAAAATATTGAAGAATACAGTGAACTTTTTGTAAATCCGCAAAATGCCGTCTTTTTGTCTGTCGACGAGCCGTCGCGAATTGAAGAGTCCTTGAGAAGCGGGGCAGAGGGCAAAGATGTTCGTCTCATTGTCGTATCTGATGCGGAAGAAATCCTCGGTATCGGTGATTGGGGTACGAACGGTGTTGATATTTCCGTCGGTAAGCTTATGGTATACACGGCCGCCGCCGGTATTAACCCCGAAC
>OLSH01000903.1_pt1 | contig 19701 bp, 21 predicted proteins | sample 1643221 | NCBI WGS metagenome assembly OLSH01 (sample SAMEA3136681, study PRJEB25190) | human gut metagenome | biome: human gut; feature: human-associated habitat; material: faeces | place: Austria | collected 2013 | reverse complement strand
CGCTGATAAAAAGTACCTTGGCGCAACACCCGGGATCATCCAGATCCTTCATACCTGGAACCAGGAGATCGGTTACCATGTGCATATGCATAATGACAAGCGGAATATTATGACAAGGAAAGTAGTATTTTCCTGATAAACAGGGACTTTTTCAGTTGCTTTCCTTTACATAATTTAATGTTTCAAAGAGTTTAACCAGTTCGTGAGATCCCTTTTCGTTTCATCTTAGCACTTGTTTTGAATAAATTTGTGTCACTTTGCAACTAAAATAGTCAGAAACAATACCAGTATGTCATAGCTATCATGGAAATATTGCAACAGAGAACAGCGAATAATTACTTACTTGTCATTATGGATGTAATGTAAAGCTTTACATTATATGCACTGTATTGTCTCCGGCGGCGGCCTTACCCCTGACCATAAGATACGGAAGGCAAAAGACCGTTTTTTCATACCGGTAAAGGTACTCCGTGACAAGTTCAAAGGGAAATATCTTGCCTGCCTGGATTCGCTTTATAAAAACGGCAGACTGAACGTTTCCTCTTCCTGTGAAAAACTCCGCAATTCTTATGAATGGTCTGCGTTCCGCGATGCCCTTTATGAGAAGGACTGGTGTCCATACATAAAAGAAACCTTCAACGGGTTCGGCAATGCCATTGAATACCTTGGCAGGTATACTCATAAGATTGCCATTTCCTACAGCCGTATCTTGTCCGTTGATGAAAAGCAGGTCTCCTTCTCTGCCAGGGGGAAGAAGCCTGGCGGGCCGCGCAGGACAATTACTCTGGAAAACACGGAATTTATACGCCGCTACCTGATGCATGTGCTCCCATCCGGGTTCCAGAAGATCCGGTATTACGGGTTCCTGAATAACCGGGGCAAAAGCAAAAACCTGAAGCTGATCTTCACCCTCCAGGGGCACCAGCGTTTCCGGGCAAGGTACAGCAATCTTTCCATGGCTGAGCTTGTCAAGGAGGTATGGAAGTTCGATATCCGTGTCTGCCCGGAATGCGGATGCTGCCGGATGCAGAGTCTTGGAAGGTTGCATGGGACTTCCTGACAAAAGCTCCTTCTCACTGAATACATTTTTTAAAGGCCTCCGCGAGAAGGTCTGTTTCGCATGCCCTTTTATCAGCCGCTTTCGTAAATCTGCACGAAGACCGCCACTTAATATCAAAAATATCTTTCAGAACTTCAGCATTTTCGCCAGAATGAAAAGATACTTTCCCCATACACTGACCGGCTGACCCATCCGCGGATTGGTACAATTGGAAAGAATCACATTCAGAGCAGATCGGATTTTTCTTAGATCTGCTCTTTTTGTCGGCTCTGAATCTGATACTTTCCTAATGAATTATATAAAAACCAATAGAGGTTTTTTATATAATGCATCTCCATTCCTTATATCTATAAAGCATTCAAGATATCTATTCTGATACCCACAGCTTCATCCCTTGCTTTATTTACAGACATCCCCATTTTCAATCCTGATGGTTTATTGTCATTAATTAAAATCCGCTCACCAACCGGCATATTATAAAGTATTAAATCATACCTCAAGCCATTTTCGTCAAGGAATTTCTCTGTCAGCAATTTATAATCTTCTTTCCTTGCTGTTAAAATAAGAACATAATCCTCATCTGGAATCTGCGCAAAAAAATCTCTAACCCCAGGCAGCAATCTATCTTTTCCATAAATCTTATAACCATTATGCTCCACAAGAGTCCCATCCAAATCTAAAATCCATGTATGCGGCAATGAAGATAAAGTCAGGTTCATAACATTTCCCCTCTCAACTTAGCGCCAATCCCACCACCTGGATGATTTACTTTGAAGTCATCTAATGTAACCCCTCTATTTTTACATATCTGCATTGCTAATCCCTGCAATAGTATCAGGTACACTGTGGTTGAATTATTGGGGACAATATCCCATTCATCACCCTCATTTTTAAGCTCCAATATAATGTGTTCTTTCAGAATTGATATTAATTTAGACTCCTTATTAAAACTTAACAGCCACGTTTCCGTTCCTCGTTCCTGAAGATAATGGGCAAGCATTATCGACTCTTCTGTATTTCCACTTTTAGAAAGCAGCAAGACAATATCATCTTTTTCCACCATTCCTAAATCTCCATGCACCGCTGTATTCGTATGCAAGAATCTGGCATCCATCCCCAGCGAGTTCATAGTTCCAACAAATTTCTCGCATATAGGCACATTTTTTCCCAATCCGCTCGCCACAATCTTGCCACCATTATTAATGCACTCACTGCAATGGTCTACTAAACGTCTAAATTGATTTTCATCCAAAGAATTTAGTGATTCTTTAACTGTTGCCATAATTTCATTAAAATAATTAATCATTTTTCCATTTTCTCCTTTAATAGATTCACAATACTTCTTCAAGTAAATACGTCCCATTATAGAACGCTCCACAAATGGAATCATAGTCCTCCCAAGCATATGTAGTTAAGGACAACCAGATAATTGCGTGTAAAAATTTAATTTTCATCGGATTGCAATCTTTAATTCTACTCAAAAAATAATCCCCTAAATCTTTCCAGCCATTGGTGCCAATATCTAAAATTATTTCGTTTTCTTTTATCAGAAGTTCAAAATGCTTATTATTAAATTGATCATAATCCCCATTGATAGAATAGTACACCTTGGCCCAGTCATAATATTCATCGCCGTATAATTCCTGAAAACCAAAGTATCCTCTGGGGTCCAAAAATATAATGTTTAAATCTGAATCTACCATAGTATTAGAGAATGTGCAGTCCCCATGAATCAATGCGAATTCATTTGTATCGCATAGTAGTTCTTTCACTTTCTTTCTGAAATTCTCTTTGTAAAAATACGGGTTTCTGCAGTTCCTGCCGTTAATACGGATATATCGTTGGTTTGCAAACGGAATAAGATCACGCACACTTTCCAATCGCTTGATTGTTTTATGATAATATGCCTCCATTATACTGAATAAATCTGCCGACGTCCGCTTTAAATCATGCAGTCTTTCAAGGGAAGATACCAGATTATCAATAACAACCTGCTTCTGCTCCAGTGTCAAATCTGTTTTAAAAATATTTTTTCCATCTATCTTTTCCATTGTCAACGGTTCAAACTCATAGAGCTTGGGAATTTGCTCAAATTTATACTTTTGCACTTCACGATACCAGTTCACTTCACGTACTGCCAACTTCCGCCCTTGCTCATCAATTGGTCTTTTTACAATTATATTACCCTTAATTTCCATGCTATTGAATGGACGGCAGCGATACTCATCGTTTTCTGTTTCCTGAAGAGCTATCATGGTCCCTACTTCCCTGGTACCATAAAGTCCAATTTCTTTAAATGTCCTTGCGTTTTCCCCCATCCATCGAACGAGTTCACCTTCTTGAGGGATACCTACCAATTGTTCTTTATCTTTGAACACAAACATGCCAGCCACACCATATTCATAAGAAGGCTGCTCTACAAACTTATCTTCTTTATACGACCATCTGCACTCAAAGTCCTTTGATATTCCTATGTAATTCTCTTCGCCCAATCCGTTAATATCCGTATCAGCCCCCAGAATCAAATCCGACCATATCAGCATAAACGGAAAACCATCCGGAATATATTTCAGTGCGTCGCCAATTCCGGCGCATGTCCCTGTCCCTTTTGCCTTTACTGTCACATACTTTACTTTGCAAAAGGACTCCAGGTATTCCTCCAGAACTTCATGCTTATAATCGCCTATAATAATGAATTTTTTCTGTGGGTATTTATTAAACAAATGAAATATTATTGGCAGATTATTAACTGGCACAATGCCCTTTGGCTTATTCTGCGTTAATCTTTTTAATCGTGTTCCTTTACCGCCTGCCTGAATTATTACATATTCTATCATTATATTCCTCTCCCTTGCTCCACGTAATTTACTATATATGTTAAATCATCATTTTCATTTTTTAGCCGATACTCTATGACATCCGCACTTACATCCTCTAATGCTGCCAATCTAAAAAAGTTCGTATAAAGATTGTCGGATGGATACAATGCAATAAGCTTACACTCTGCATAACACAGCAAATCCAGCAAACCGCTCCTCAGTCCTATTACATAACCACAATATTCTGCTACCATAGCTACATCACCTATATTGCAGAGTAAGGGCAGACTTCCTTCTGCTATTGGTTGATTAATATCTGTAATATTTGTCATGACCTGAAACCCTTTATTCAAAAAAAGTTGGGCAAGTCTATCAAAAAAAGAAAATGAAATTTGTTTTGTTACCGATGCGTACGGCGCTAAAATGATGGTGCATCCTTTCTTTACCTTCATGTTTCCTAAAACTTCCGAAATATCAGCAACTTTATAAGTCGGAACATCAAATGCCACATTTTCTTCCAATCCCAATTCACCATACCTAATGCAATCTTTCAATGACAGCATAGGGAAACGCGCTGGATACAAAAAGAACTCATCAACAAATGCATTTTCCGGATTAATAATAGTAATATTTTTAATTTTTTTTAATACATGGATGCCAAAATTAGTTTTTCCTGAATCCAAAATCAGTCTTAATCCCTTTCCACGTATAATCATTACATAATCCAAAGTTTGTTTATAGCATTCTGTAAGAGGCTCCATTCCCTTAGTTGTAACGAATGTCATATGTTTAATGTTATTTTTTTCTTTGTACGCCTTAAGATACCCTAAAGATAATAATGTATCACCAATATGATTACATACAACCACATAATGTGTATACTTATTTCTAAAATTATATATGATATAAAAAATTGATATAGGAACTCTAATTAATGAAATATATAAATTGCGTATTATAACTACTATTGTTTTTTTTAATAGGTTAAGCATACACACTCCTTTAATGTCAAAAGCTCTCCATATACCTTTGACTTACTTCCATCACATCGCCACTCATTTTTACATTCCCCTTATCTATCCACAGTGCTTTCGTGCATAAATTTCTAACAGACTCAATTGAATGAGAAACATATAGTAATGTCGTTCCCTGATTAAGCATACTTTGCATACGTGTCTCACATTTCTGCTGGAAAGCATAGTCCCCTACAGCCAAAACTTCATCCACAATTAATATATCCGGTTGTACTACTGTCGCAATAGAAAATCCTAATCTAGCCGCCATCCCCGATGAATAATTCTTAATAGGCATATCCAAAAAATCTCTCAGCTCTGCAAAATCTACAATTTCATCAAATTTCTCTTTCATGAACCGTTCGCTATGCCCCAATACGGCCCCATTCAGAAATATATTTTCCCGGGCTGTGAGTTCACTGTCAAATCCTGCGCCCAACTCAATCAAAGGTGCAATGGTGCCCCTGATTGCCACATCTCCTTTATAGGGTTTAAGTATTCCGCATATAAGCTTTAGGAGTGTTGACTTCCCAGAGCCATTTGTCCCGATAATACCCCACGCCTCTCCCCTTTTCACCTTTAAATCAACCTGTTTTAAAGCCAAAAACTCCTGGAACATAAGCTGTCCATTCATAAGCTTGATAAAGTATTCCTTTAAATTATCCAATCGCTCCGTTGACATGTTAAATCTAACAGTTGCATCCGTAACTTCTATTATATACTCATTATTTTCCATGTTATATCTCCAATTATATATACAATATAAATTTGTTCTGTGTTTTTAAGAATGACCAAGTGCCCAACAGCATCCAAAATAGCCCCACTGCAAAACCTATTAAAATCATTCTCCCCCCTGGCATTTGCCCATCCAATACAATCATACGAAATTGTTGAATATATCCATACATTGGATTAAACATAACTACAGATGTCCGCAGCCAATCCGGAAGCATAGTTACAGGATAGAAAATAGGAGTAAGATACATCCACGCCATGGTAAAGGCACTATAAAGATGTCGGATATCTCGGAAAAAAACAGTGCTCTGCGCTAAAAAAAGCCCCAACCCCAAGCTAAACAGGTATACCTGAAGTATAATCACTGGTATAAACAGCATAAAAATATTCCAGTATACTCCGCAGACAATAAATACAACAAGCATGGCTCCCAATGAAAATATCATATTTACCAGTGAACTCGTAACACGAGCCATGGTAAATATATATTTTGGAACGTATGTCTTCTTTAGTAATGCCGCATTCTCAGTAATCGAACCCAGGGCCATATTTGTAGCCTCTACCATGAAATTAAATAAGGTCTGTCCCACAATTAAATATACAGGAAAATTCTGAATATCGCCTCTAAATATATTCGAAAAAACGGCAACCATAATAGCCATGGTCAAAAGTGGATTTAAAATACTCCACAGATATCCCAAAAAACTTCTCCTGTACTTCAGCTTTATATCTTTTTGGACCAACTGCTTTAACAAATGTCTGTAACAATAAAAACCGTTAAGACGAGCCATCATCTTACCCATTCTTTTTCCTCCAGCCAATTAAATCTAAATCAGTATAACATCTTACCATGTCTTTTGCAACCAAGCAGCTATGCGTAATACTATGAAAAACTGTACTTTTTATCCTATCATTCCAAATATTGTAGAAAATGGCACATACGCATCATAACTGCCCACATAAACCATCAGCCTGGACAAAGCATAGATTCCATATACTCCAAATACTATCTTAGATTTCCAATTACCACTATTTTCTCTAAGCAGATATTCAAATTGGTACAGACTCACCATACAGTACGGAGTTGCAAATCTTGCATAGACATTACTGGTAAATAAAGCACCTATTGTAATTGCAAATCCAAATGAATACAGATTAAGACATCCCAGAAAATCCTCATCCCCTCGATATCTATTATAGAGGATAAACATAACCCCCACAATAAGAACCGAATTTGCCATCCTTTTTAGTATCATAAACAATATGCTATAATTTGCTCCATATGCACTATTTCCTTCATTAAGATATTCCCAAATACGGTACCCCAATTCTCCTCCCACCATCTGGCTTATCATTAAAAACAATGGCTTAATCATAAATGCTGCAAATACCGTAAATGTTACAAGCATCACCAGAATCCATCTTCTGCTTAACGAAATATGATAAATAGGATAGGCCAATATCCACGCCAGCGCTGCTTTGTGGAACATTATAGCAGCCAAAAGACAAACTAAAAAACCTGCCCCGTTTTTCTTTCTTATATATATAATACTGAAGAGACAGATTACTGAAGCTATGGTCTGACGCACTACAAATACTCCCCACAGCCCCATAGCCCATGTTCCAAACATAAACAATAAAATATACCTTTGTTCTTTATCACTTTCCATCTTCCAGATAAACAACGCAAATAATCCATTTACCAGAAGCCCCTGAACAAAAAGTAAAACAGTGAAGTTTCCTCCACTCACACGATTTATCAGAATCAAAAGAAGGTTAAACAATGGCTCCGTATCAAACTTTTCAAATCCACCATGGAGCACCATCCCCCACTGCATATTATCATACATTCTTTTATAATTGAAGAAATCTCCCGGGCCTCCCCAACGTATGGCTGATATGCAGGTAATTAGAAGCACAATGCTAATAAGGAAATTTCTCTGCATTTTTCTGCTGGGCTTTCCAAATACTTCCCATCCAGACAATACTAGCAGAAAAAGAAAAACAAATACATAAACCATCATACGCCTATCTTCTCACTTTCATACAGTCGCATTAAAACCCGTTCACTTCTTTCCCATCCAAAATGTGTTTTAGCATATTCTTGCCCATTCCTACATAATTCACAGTATTCCTTCTCTCCCATGTTTATAATATCTATTATTGTCTGTACAAACTCTAATTCTGTTTTTGCCAGCAAAAGAATATTGCCTTCCTCATCAATTCCTTCTGCTCCTATATTCGTTGTCACAACCGGTGTTCCAAGAGCTAGGCTTCGCAAAACTTTCAGCTTAATTCCTGCACCTAATGTTAATGGAAATACAGCAATACCAGACATCAATACATACTCGTCCACATCTTCAACAAATCCAGTAATATAAACCGTGTCACTTTCTAACCGTCTTAACTCAGGTGGAGGATTATTTCCAACAATATAAATATTCACCAAATAACCTGCATTTTTTAGCTGTTCTCCTAAACGAATCAAGCTCATTGCCGCTGAAGCATTTTCCTCTCTTCCCATCTGTCCCAAAAAGCATAGCGTGTTTCGTTCTTTTTCCTGGTATTTCGGTTCTTCTATCATACCATCTTCAATTCCAAAATATGGGTTGAGCACATAAATCCCAGATAATCCATACTGTTTTTCCAAAAGCACTTTATCTTTGTGACTAAAGGTCATAACTGCATCAGCACGGCGACAGTAAATCTTTTCATAATGATATAGTCTGCGTATCTGATAAGAAAGATATCTTTTTTTCAATCCCTGCTCTTGCTTTGCCCTACGCTCATAAGATTGCGTTGTCACATCATGTTCTGTCATATAATAACGTAATCTTGGAAATAATCGACATATCCACTGATATTGTGCCATTGATGCATATTCACCATGAATAGCATCTATACGATAACGCCACACACACCAAACAAGCAGTGCTGAAAATCGAAATGAAGATCTTGCTGCAAAATATGCTGGAAACCATGGTTCAAATAAAACATGTAATGCTTTGCTCCATTTATACAATTTCACAAAATGATATCTTGCATCTTTTTTTAATTTGTTGGCAAGTACCTGATCAAAGTCCGACGCAATAAATGTTAAGACATACACCTCATTCCATGTTCTTAGCGTTTCTATTTGACGTCCCATGCAGACACCACCTGCGTGATTCGTTTCTAGAGAAGGAAGATATGGCGATATATGCAGTATATTCATTTTTCAATTCCTCTCTGTATTTCCAGTTGACTCCAGGCTTTTTCCATTTGAATATAAAAAGCAGGCACGGAAAATTTTTCTTCGTATACATGTCTTATATGAGCACGCATCTTGACAGTATCTTCAGCCAAGTGAATCATATTATTTATCTGCTCGTCATTCATTGATGGATAGCAGTTGAATCCGACTTTCTCCTCTTCCACTAAGCGCCAGGTATCGCCTAATATGTTATTAAGAATTGGTAGTCCATATGCAAAGTATTCAACTGACTTCATAGTCAATCCCACACACACCTCAGGTTTCATAATATTCAATCCATAATGACATTGTTGAATAATACTACCCTTAACATCCCCATCGTAAATTACTCCCTCATCAATTACCTCAATTCCCGCTTTCTCCAGTGCTCTAATAAATTGCGTTTTATTTTCACCTTTTCCAATTATATGGCATATTACCTTCTTTTTCCTATTTAAGCGCTCCATAATACTTACAATTGTTTCTATATCGATAATATGATTAACTGTACCCAAATAACAGATATGAATAAGGTCTAAATCTGGTACTTTCATCCACTTTGGCTTTTTTATATCCTTAGGCCAATATACAGTTTGAGGAGTATATCCTAAGTTTTTCTTAAGCATTTCAGAAAACACACCACATTCTGTTACTACCAAATCTGCCTTTTTTAAATTATTGTCTCTCATTTTTCTCCAAACAGAAAAAGGCCAGAATGCCTTTCCCAATCGGAAAGGCAGAGACTCCGGCCACATATCTAAAATATCATAAATCAGAATTCCTTCACACTTTTTTTTGACTTCAGAGGTAAACTTCGCTAAAGAATTGGCTGGGAGCAACACATAAAGCACCTCTGGCTCTTCGTCGATGGCTATTTGAGATACTCGTTTTGCATAATCGTACAAAGAATACACTCGTTTTAAAGAAAGATTCTTTTGATATGCCAGCATAGGAATATATCTGTGATTCTTCTTTTTGTAATATCTTTTTTGCTTCAAATGATGATCAAATTCCGGTTCAAATACCAGGATATTATACCCTTTTGAAGAAAGAAACTCCTCGATAGCATTTACCCTGCTTTCATAAGTGGACGAACTCGTAATTATAACCGCCTTATTTTTTCGTACCATTCTTTGCTTCCTCTATATCCAGTGTTGCACACTGCTCCTCTGTAAAGCCTTCTGTACTGTCCTTCATAAAGAGGATCTTGACTGTAAGAAATATTATCTCCATGTCCATCAGCCATGAATAATTCTGAATATACATCAAATCAAGCTTCAACTTATCATATGGAGTCGTGTTATATTTACCATGTACCTGAGCATATCCGGTCAGCCCGCTTTTCACCTTCAAACGATATTTAAACTCTGGTATATCCCGAACATAAGCATCTGTGAGTTTGACACTTTCCGCTCTTGGACCTATCAGACTCATTTCTCCTTTTAAGATATTAAAAAACTGGGGCATTTCATCAATCCGCAACTGACGTATGACCTTCCCCACCGGGGTGACCCTCGGGTCATCCTCCATAGTTGGAACATACTTAATAGAATCCGAATTAATCTTCATACTGCGAAATTTGTAAATCATAAACTTCTGTTCGCCTTTAGTATATCGCTCCTGCAAAAAGAGTACCGGTCCTCTGTCATAAAGTTTTATAGCTAAAGCCGTTACAATCATAATCGGAGAAAACACAAAAAGCAACGCTAATGTAAGTACAATGTCTACAGCCCGTTTAAAGAATCGTTGTTCAAAGGTGAACCCATTATTACGAGATAATAATAAAGGACTGTCAATAAGATGGGAATCCTCTGCACTTCTGATAATAATATCCGACAATTTAGGAGTAACATAAACACGTATTGATTGAGAATAACAAAATTTCAGTATTGTATTTCGTATTTCTGATGGGAGGTCACACAAAATAACTGCTTCCGATTGCTTGGCGCAATTTACAACCACATCGACCCCCTCTCTATAATCTATCTTTTTAGTAATAATAAAACGATCATTCCTTGTATTCGCCTTACCCACAAACCCATCAACAGTCCGTTCCCCATATACTAAAAGCGCTTTTCTTGCAGGGTATAGAAATCTATACAACCGTGTAAATATAATCCCCCAAGGTACAATTACCAGCAATTGTAATACCGTCATATATACCAAGGGAACAATCGATGTGAAGTGCTTTATCAATAAAGTAATCTGAAGATAAATCAATGCATTGGCAGATATTGTTGTCAAAAATTGAGAATAAATAATATTAAAAGTCTTTAAATAACCTATCTTAAGTCCACCATACATTTTACTGAAAATAAGGAGAATCAAACAATAGACAGCTACAATCATCCAATTTCCAGTTCTATTATATGGAATCTCCATTTCAATATTATAATGCCTTAGCCATACTGTCCAATATATTGCCATCTCACATACTACAAGTGTAATTATAGAAGTAAAACGCACAATACGTTTATACTGCTCAAAATTCTTCATCGGATAAACACCTTCTAAATCCATCCTTCTTCATTCATACGCCGGTTTTTAACTATTTTCTTCTCCTAAATCCTCAATACATTATATCATTCCCTTTATATTTTAGCAACTTACGTACTTATAAAAAAGCTGGAAATTGTTTAATCTTTTATTAATGTTTGTTTTAATACTTTTTGTTCTCTTTTATTGTCCTTAAGTTTTAACTTGTAATAATTTTCCATATACGAAGGATAATCAACTCGTAATTGCTGTATTATCAACAGCAGCACTGCTCGCCATTGGTGCATCCATGACTTCTTTCGCAGCTACAGGATGGGCTGAGGAAGACGGTACTTGGGTATATTACAACAGAGATGGCGAGAGGGCAACTGATCAGTGGAAGAAATCAGGTAACAACTGGTATTATCTGGATAGCGATGGAGAAATGGCTATTGATCAGCTGATTGAGGACGGCGATAATTATTATTATGTTGACATCAACGGTGTTATGGCAGCTAACCAGTTGGTAGCCATTGACAACGAGGATGCAGGACAGGATGATGATCCAGACCATTATTGGTATTATTTCCAAGCTAATGGTAAGGCATTAACTAATGACAATAATGAAAAGGTATCCTTAAAGACAGTTAATGGCAAAAAGTATGCTTTTGATGATGCAGGAAAAATGTTATTTGGTTGGGTTGATGGTGACACCGCAGAGCGTGTAGACGATACCGACGGAGAAGCTTTCGTTGATGCTGATTACTATTTTGGCGGCGAAGACGATGGTGCTATGACTGTTGGTTGGTTACAGCTTGATATCACTTATACTGACGTTGATAATAGTGTATATAATGCTATTGCACCTGTATTTACAGATGACGAAGATCAGACCCGTTGGTTCTACTTCAAATCTAATGGTAAAAAAGTAAAATCTGATGGTGCTGAAGAGGTTAAGGAAAAGACTATCAATGGTAAGAAGTACGGCTTTGACCAGTATGGCGCAATGGTAGCTGAATGGTCTGCCGATGTTAAGAGGGCTTCTGATAACCATGTTGATATTGTAGCCAGCAAGAGTGATTCTGCAAATAAGAAGTCTGTTTTTGCTAAGTACGCTCAGCAGTGGAGATATTTTAATGATGTATAATGGCGCTAAGGTAAGCGAGGGTTGGTTCAAGGTTGTATCTGCTGAGTATCTGAATGACGAGAAATATAATGATGATGAGGATGCTTGGTACTATGCAGAAGGCAACGGCGATATTTATGCTGGTGAGTTCAAGACCTCAAAGGCAAGAAGTATGCATTTAGGAATGATGGACGAATGATTAATGGACTTAAGTTTACCGCTGATAGCGGATCTAGTTTGTCTGTAATCGCAGATGATGATGACTATCCATTTGATGCAGAAGATGGATTCAATGATAATGCTCCATATTGGGAAGCTAAGGGCTATAAGTGCTATTACTTCGGCGATGGCGATGATGGCGCTATGAGAACTAATAAGACTACTATTACCATTGATGGCGATAACTTTAACTTCTTATTCGAAAAATCTGGTAGCAAGAAGGGCGCTGGTAAGACTGGTGAGAATGATAAGAAACTGTATCAGTCCGGTATGCTTCTTAGAGCGGGTAAAGACGAGAAATATCAGGTAGTAAAGGCTCTTGACAAAGACAAAGATACCAATGATGATGGAAAAGGCCTTGAGGGGTATAAAAAACTTGAGGATGTTAAGGAATTCGTGAAATATTTTAAGAATGCTGATGGTAGCGAGGGCCTGAAAACTGTTGATCCTCACTCTGTATCCTCTTTATCTAGCCTTGGAATCAGTAAAAAGGCGGATGATATTGATGAGTTATATGTAATTCCTGCTACTGATAAAGATGACAAAGCTACGAAGGACACGTATTCTCTCGTTAATACTGCTGGTAAAGTTATAAAGAGCCAATCAAAGAATAAAGACGGAAATGATTACTACTATTCTGTTAATAGTAATGGTGTTATCATGGCAGTTTACACAGAGAAATAATAGTTATTTGTGATAGTGTAAAAAGCTAGGGGGAAGGTATTGTAACTGATTAAGGTGATTCCTATTAGTTACAATGCCTTCTTTTATTATACAGTATTTTATAAATGATGAAATGGACTTTTTGATGTTGAGAAAACAGTTGACAGCTATTAGTTTGGCTATCGCTTTGACCTTAGGTTATTCGGGGGCTGTCTATGCCGATACACTGTCTACCAGCACAGTTGTAATGGAAAATTGCGGCGCGTATCTTTTTGAATGGCGGCCAGTTGGATATGATAACGGAAAATATTTTGCAATTCTTGTTGGGGGGGCACCATATCAGAAAGCGATGTAATACTTAACAGAGGCTATGATTATGCATATACTTTTAATACATCGCTTCCAAGACCGTGGGGGAATGTTCCGGAGCTAGTGAATATAAATGGTGTGTGGGGAATACCAGAGAATTGGTCCATCTTACCAGAAGGTAGTCAGCCGGTAACCAGGATGATTCTTGTTACAAATAATAAACGTATGACGACAAACGAGAGGTATGTGGATATCGTTAGACTTCCTGGAGGAATCTCTACCTCTACCTTACCTCTAGAAGTTAGAAAATATTTGATTAATGTTGATGGTTCCGATACTGGGGCATATGAAGGAACAACAACAAATGGTTGGAACCAAGTGGACGGAAAGTGGGTATATATAAGTCCTGACGGTTCTATGGTAAAAAATGCTTGGTTGGATGTAGAAGGAAAAAAGTACTATATGGACACAAATGGTTTTATGCTAACAGACACAATAACACCTGATGGGGTGTATGTCAATATCAATGGAGTGAAAACAACCTATTTTCCTGGCTGGGTACAAAGTGGTGGATATTGGAAATACATGCAGAAAAACGGAAGTTACGCAGCTTCTACGTGGATTCAAGATACAGATGGAAAATGGTATTACTTTAATATCGGAGAAAGGATGGAAACAAACTGTATTACACCCGATGGTTATTATGTTGATACCAATGGGGTTTGGGACGGAAATGCATCTACAATCGACAATATTAAGAGTTTAGGACCTGGAGAGACATCAAGTGAATCTAAGAAAAGTTGGGAAGAATCAGAAATAATTGGAAATGCAGGCAAGAAGATGGAAATTACGCAACAAATGCCTGGATACAAGATTCGGATGGAAAATGGTACTATTTCAACGAATCTTCTCTAATGGTAACTAACCAAACCACCCCAAATGGTTACTATGTAGATGCTAATGGGGTATGGACTGAAGGTACATAAAAAGTATTCTGATATCCTTGTGATAAAATGCTTTGAATTAAATATATATAGTTAGCTATCAGAATAAGAGAGATGATTTCTGAGAGTATGAAAGTTTTTCTGTAAATAACTGTTAAGCAGTAGGTCTTCTATGATAAAATCTATTTATCATAATATTATAATGGCAAGAAGAGAAAAGCAGCCCGTACACAAGGTAGTCATGACGGAGGGCAAAAGGAACATTGTCCACCAGCTTCTGGAGGAATACGACATCCAGACTGCGGAGGATATTCAGGAGGCCCTCAAAGACCTGCTGGGGAGCACCCTGAAAGAGATGATGGAAGCGGAAATGGATGGCCATCTTGGCTATGGGAAGTCGGAGCGTTCCGATTCCGATGATTACCGCAACGGCTACAAGCCCAAACGGATCAACAGCAGCTTCGGGAGCATGGACATCCAGGTGCCCCAGGACAGGAAGTCCACATTTGAGCCCCAGGTGGTAAAAAAGCGGCAGAAGGACATCTCCAGCATTGACCAGAAGATCATCTCCATGTACGCAAAAGGCATGACAACCAGCCAGATTTCTGACTCCCTGATGGACATCTATGGTTTTGAGGCTTCGGAAGGATTCATCTCGGATGTGACGGACAAGCTCCTGCCGCAGATCGAGGACTGGCAGAACCGTCCGCTGGAGGAAGTGTACCCGGTGGTCTACATAGATGCGATCCATTATTCCGTCCGGGAGGATGGGGTCATTCGCAAGCTTGCCGCCTATGTCATCCTCGGTCTCACACCGGAAGGAAAAAAGGAGGTTTTAAGCATACAGATCGGTGAAAATGAAAGTTCCAAGTACTGGCTCTCCGTCCTGAACGGGCTGAAAAACCGCGGGGTGAAAGATATCCTCATCCTCTGCTCAGACGGTCTCACGGGCATCAAGGAGGCCATATCAGCAGCATTCCCGAAGACGGAACAGCAGCGGTGCATCGTGCATATGGTACGCAACACGCTCAAATATGTCCCCGACAAGGACAGGAAAGCATTCGCCACGGATCTGAAGGCCATCTACCATGCCGCAAACGAGGAGAAGGCACTGGCGGCACTGGAGAAGGTGACGGAAAAGTGGATGCCGAAATACCCGAATTCTATGAAGCGGTGGCATGACAACTGGGATGTGGTATCCCCCATCTTCAAGTTTTCCAAGGAGGTTCGGAAGGTGATCTATACCACTTATACCGATAAAAAGACTATGCCGATATTTTATAAGAGGCTCCTTAACAAAGGGACTTTGAAAAAAATATCGGCATAGTTTTTTCGCTTGATGTATCATTCTGTCAAAGGAGGTACATCATAATGCCAAAAGAAAACAATCTTGAAAAAATCTTCCAATTGACACTCAATTCATTAAAAGAACAGGGCTACAGTAATAGGACATTATCAAACTATCAAAAACGCTTCAAAACTCTAAGCATACTTGCTCAAAAACACGGCATCACGGAGCCTTGCGAAAAACTCTTTCAGCTTTACCTGGCGGACAACATTAACAAGTATACAGGCAACTACTCTATTATGAAAGAGCGCCAACATATCAGAGTGGTAAATCTGATCCGTTTCTGTGCAGATACAGGGACAGCTGATGTATCAAGAAGAAAAGGGAAGTCTGTTAGTGATACTATTAAGTCAAGCGTTTTTAAAGATGAACTTGACCGCTTTGTTTTTCTTCTTATCCAGGATGGCATAAAACCAAACACACTATGCACTTACAAAAGAATAGTTGCATATTTTCTCGTTTATTGTGAAGAAAAATGTTATACTTCATTAAACATGCTTGTCCCAGGAGATATCAGGGATTTTATTCTGTATCTTTATGATCATGGCTATTTCAGGCCTACTACAATCACCAGCGGACTGTCAGGTTTTGGACGATTCCTTTCTATGCATGATGACATAAAACATCTTGCAGCAGAGTTACCTTCCCGCCTCCCGCGTGAACGTAAGATCATAGAGATTTATGATGGAGCGGATATGAAAGCTATAGATAATGCCCTTTCCACCAATGTTTTATCCAAACGGGACAGGGCTATCTGCCAGTTGTTGTTGGAAACTGGCCTGAGGGGTGTGGATATATGCAATATAAAGCTTTCTGATATTGATTGGAAAAAAGATGTTATTTATATCACCCAGCAAAAAACAGGGATCCCTATCACCCTTCCTCTTCGTCCTTCTTATGGCAATGCCATTGCAGATTATATCTTGTATGAACGTCCAAAAGTGACGGTTGCTTATCTTTTCCTCAGGGAATCTGCACCTTATTCCCGTCTGAACGGTGAAGGAGCCTCAATAAGGGTTGTCCTGCAAAAAATGGAAGCAGCTGCCGGCATTTCCAAAGCACGCAGGGAAACTGGAAGCCGGACAACAAGGCACAATGCGGCATCCACCATGCTAAAAGCTGGTGTCCCACTAGCAGATATCTCCGCCGTTCTGGGACATACCGATCCTAATGTCGTGACAGTATATCTTTCAACAGATGAATCCGTTATGGCTTCTTGCACGCTTCCACTTCCAGGAGGTGCCGGCAGATGAATCTCATTTTAAAAGATCATGTAGAAAGTTTCATCCAATATAAAAAAGGGAACGGTCATGTTTACAAAACTGCAGGATACCATCTGTATCGTTATCTGGAGTTCTCAGCAGATTACTCTCCGGATGAAAGTGTCCCGGGAAAAGCTACAGTGCAGGCATTTTTGAGGGAATATACCAATACCCCAGGTAACCTTTACAATATAACGGCAACCTTACGGGAGTTTTCAAGATACCTTGTTGGACTGGGATATGCATCCGCTTATGTCATACCGCCGGGACGGGTCTCCCTACCAGTACCGGTTCGTCCATATCTGTTCACAGACCATGAAATAGAAGCTTTTTTTACAGCTTGTGATAGTCTCAAGTACGATCCGCACAGTCCGAAAAGACATGTTGTCCTTCCAGCGATGTACCGCCTGCATTATTGCTGCGGACTCCGCTGCAAAGAAACCAGAACTTTAAAGAGAGAGTCTGTCGACCTTACTGAAAACTGTATAGACATATGGCAATCAAAAGGCCCCAAAAGCAGAAGGATCTTTATTTCAGAAGAACTGGCCAGTTATCTGTATGAGTATGATGAAAAACTGAACTATTTTCTTCCCGGCCGGACCTATTTTTTCCCTTCCAGAGAAGATGTCCCGTATGGGGCAGGCGCTTTCCAGAATAACTTCCTAAAAATCTGGTATACCGCTTTCCCGGAGAAAAAGAACGATGGCGTAAGCATACGCGCTTATGATTTCAGACATCACCTGGCATATGCCAACATGAATCGCTGGCTCAGAGAAGGAAAAGATGTTGGGGTGATGCTCCCATATCTGATGAAATATATGGGGCATCAGGATCTTGAGAGTACTCTTTACTATTTTCATCTGGTTCCTGAGATCTATGGGGAGATCTTAAAGAAAGCATCTGTATTTGAAGGATTATTACCGGAGGTAGCACATGAACAGAAAGACAACACTTGATAAAAACAGTACTTTTTTCTGGAATACCGCATTCAGATATATAAATGATGAGCTTCCCTGTATACGGCGAAAAAGTGTTAATACTACAGAAACTTACAGGCGTGCCATCAACCGATATATAGATTTCCTTGAAAAAGAAAAATCTGTGGCACGGAGAAATGTCAGTTATCAGGATTTTAACAAGGAAAACCTTAAAACATATCTTTTCTTTATGATTGCAGAAAATAAACTGAGCGAAAAAACATGTAATCTACAATTAACAGCAATCCGTTCACTGTTGTCATATGCTGCCGAAGAAGCATCTGACATCATGCCGATATACCTTAATTCGAAGTCAGTCAAAGGGCTTACCGTTTCTAAAAAGGAAATCGAATTTTTCGAGAACGCACAGCTGGAAGCACTCCTGTCAGCACCTTCTCCGGATACAAGGCTTGGCCGACGGGACCGTATGATCCTGATATTAGGATATGATGCAGGGCTTCGTGTCAGCGAACTTACCGGTCTCAAGCTTTCTGATATAAAAACTGATGCAGAACCCCCTTACATTTGTATTCTTGGAAAGGGAAGGAAATACAGGAATGTCCCTTTGATGGAAAAAACCGTCCAACATCTGGAGGCTTATTTTCGGGAATACCATCCCAAAAAGGAATTGATGTCGCCATTGTTCTATGTGGTTACACACGGAAAAAAACATCGATTATCTGATGATACAATACAGAGTCTCCTTAAAAAACATACAGATAAAGCTAGGCATACTGTTGTTATGCCAGAAAAAGTACATTTTCATATGATACGAAATCCAAACTTAAATAAAATCCAAACTTTCCACCGGAAAGCCTATAAATAAGCCATTCTGTCTGCCTGAAAGTTTGGATTTTATTTTGACTGATTTACCGCTTCAGGTCGCAGAAATCAATAAGAGATTCCGGTTTCCCTTTCCATTTTTTCTCTGCCTTCTTTTCAGTCTCGCTTTCAAGAGTTGCAAGAGCTTTTATCTTTTCTTCCGTTGTGATGTCCAAATATTTCATAGTGGTTTCAATCTGTTCATGCCCAAGAAGAAACTGAACCTCAACAATACTTAACCCGTCTTCAATCCAATGCGAGGCTTTAGCGTGCCTAAAAAGATGTGCATGCGTTTTAAGAGGCACATCTTTGCACTGGCTATTCGCTTTTGCCGCATATATTTTAATCCGTTTATCCAGTGCTGCCTCTGTCAGTTTTCCATGTCCGTTTACCCTGCTTGAAAAAAGCAGGGTATCAGCTCCGGCAGTCTGCCCACAGGTTTCTTTGATATACGCTTCCAATAGTGCCACAGCTCGCGGAAGCAGGTAAGCTGTCCGGATTTTCTGCCCTTTTCCGTGCAGGGTGATGTATGGCTTGGCTGCTTCAAGATGGATATCGCCCAGTTTTATGGAGCGGATTTCATCCAGTCTTGCCGCTGTTGCATATAACAATGTCAAAAACACCAGATCACGCCTGCCAATCCTAGTACAACTCGATTTAAATAAGCTTACAATTTAAGCATTGGTAGTAATCTGAT
>OLSH01000896.1_pt1 | contig 19798 bp, 19 predicted proteins | sample 1643221 | NCBI WGS metagenome assembly OLSH01 (sample SAMEA3136681, study PRJEB25190) | human gut metagenome | biome: human gut; feature: human-associated habitat; material: faeces | place: Austria | collected 2013 | reverse complement strand
TGCAAGGGCTCCCTCCATGCCTGCCGCTGCGACCACACAGTTTGCGCTCTGGATCACATCCAGCCGGGACAGGAGCCGGTGAAGGCCGCTGACTCCCACATCGTATATCCGCTCCACATAGCTGCCTAGGTACTCTGCCGTCTGGGCTGCCTCCTCGGCAACAGAAATATCTGCTGTGCCCGCTGTACAGACAGCGATCATTCCGACTCTCTCCTTATCCGGCTTCTCGATCTTTAAAATGCCGGACACCGGATCATACTGGATATCAGGAAGTTTCTGCCTTACCAGTTCAAACTGTTTCTCGGTAGCTCTTGTGCCGAAGACCTCCCCATCCTGTTCCCAAAGCCTCTCAAAAATGCTGACCAGATGGTCATCGGATTTGCCGCTGCAGAACACCACCTCAGCTACTCCATTTCTAAGTTTCCGGTGGGTATCCAGCTTTGCGTACCCCATATCCTCAAAGGGCTGTCTGCGGAAATACGCTTCTGCCTCTTTCACGGACATCTCACCCTGTCTTACTTTTTCTAAAACCTCATGTGCTTCCATTCCTGCGCACTCCTTACTTCATTGTTTTTATTCAAATGTGTCAGCAACCTTGCCAAGCCATTTTGTGATTTCAATATGCTGAGGGCAGCTGGCTTCACATTTTTTGCATCCAATACAGTCAGATGCCTTTCCGTATGTTTTTGTATAGTTGCTGTAATACACACCCTGGGTAGAAAATCCTTTATTTAATGCCTGGATTTCCGCATTATACAGGGCAAAATAATTAGGGATGGCAATGTTCTTCGGACATCCGTCCACACAGTACTGGCAGGCTGTACACGGAATCTCAATAGAATTGTTGATGATCTCCACGGCCTTATCAATGATCTTAAGTTCCATCTTTGTCACCGGCTGAAACTCTCTCATATAGCCGGTATTGTCCAGGAGCTGTTCCATAGAGGACATTCCGCTTAATACCATCATCACATTGTCATGGCTGGCCGCAAAACGCACTGCCCAGGAAGGAACGGTCAGGTCCGGCCGGGCCTCTTTGAAAAGCTGCTCAGCTTCCTTTGGAATATCCGCCAGTGTTCCTCCTTTTACCGGTTCCATAACAATGACCGGTTTCTTGTGTTTCACCGCTGTCTCGTAACACTTCCGGGACTGGATGCTCTCATTGTCCCAATCCAAATAGTTGAGTTGCAGCTGTACAAAATCCACTTCTGGATGATCGGTTAGGATATGATCCAGCACCTCTGCCGTATCGTGGAAGGAGAAACCTATCTTTTTGATCCTGCCTTCTTCTTTCTTTTTCTGTATAAAATCAAATGCATTGAATCTTTCTGCGATGGCGTAGTGTTTCACACCCAGGTTGTGCAGAAGATAGTAGTCAAAATAATCCACCCCGCATTTATCCAGCTGCTCATCAAAGATCCTTTCCAGATCCCCGTCCTGTTTTAAAAACATGGTCGGCATCTTATCCGCCACTGTAAACGACTCCCTGGGATGCCGTCTCACCAGAGCTTCCCTGAGCGCCGTCTCACTGGTAAAATCATGATACATATAGGCTGTATCAAAATATGTAAAACCCTGTTCCAGAAATGAATCCACCATCTGACAGACCTGTTTCATGTCAATGCTCTTTGCGTCATCCTGATCAGTCTGTGGAAGCCTCATAAAACCAAAACCTAATTTTTTTTGTTCCATCACTTTGATATCCTCCTTTAACCGGTTCTAACTGTACAGCATCTTTTGTGCTTCTGATTTTACTATAGCACTTGGAGCGCACTCTAAGTCAATCCTTTTTCCAGAATCAACAAATTTTTTCCTATTGGCCGGGCCAATTTGTTTCTAAAGTTCACCAACACCATCGTGGCATTGGTGAACCGATCTTTATTCTTCTTTTGCCCATCCGTAGGAATAGCGGACCGCCCGCTTCCATCCGGACACTTTCTTGTCTCTCTCCTCTTCGCTGATCTGCGGTTCAAATACACAGTCGATATCCAGGTTCTTGGCAAGCTCGTCTTTGCTGCTCCAATAGCCCACAGCAAGTCCTGCCAGGTATGCTGCCCCCATGGCAGTGGTCTCCACACAGCTGGGACGCTTCACCGGAGCTCCGCTGATGTCCGCCTGCATCTGCATCAGCAGATTGTTTTGGCTGGCTCCTCCGTCCACCTTAAGAGAACTCATATGGATGCCTCCATCGGCCTCCATGGCCTTCAACACATCGTTGACCTGGAATGCCAGGGATTCCAGCGTGGCACGGATAATATGGCACTTATTGACCCCTCTGGTGATACCCAGAATTGTCCCTCTGGCATACTGGTCCCAATGAGGCGCCCCAAGGCCTGTAAAAGCCGGCACCACATAACAGCCGTTGCTGTCCTTGACCTTTTGAGCCATATACTCTGAATCCTGGGAAGAATCAATGAGCTTCAGCTCATCCCGCAGCCACTGGATGGCGGCGCCTGCCACAAAAATAGATCCCTCCAGGGCATAGTCCACCTTGCCGTCAAGTCCCCAGGCAATGGTGGTCAGAAGTCCGTGCTGGGAATCTACCGGCATCTGCCCGGTGTTCATCAGAAGGAATCCGCCGGTGCCATATGTATTCTTGGCCTCCCCTGCCTTGAAGCAGGTCTGTCCGAACAGGGCTGCCTGCTGGTCTCCTGCGGCCCCCGCAATCGGGATCGGCTCTCCGAAGTAAGACGGATGGGATTCCCCGTACACCTGGCTTGACGGTACGGGTTTTGGCAGCATGGCCTCCGGAATATCAAGAATCTCAAGGATCTCCTTATCCCATGTGAGGTCTTTGATATTAAACAGCATGGTCCTGGAGGCATTGGAATAGTCCGTCACATGAACCTTTCCCTTAGTCAGCTTCCATATGAGCCAAGTCTCCACGGTACCGAACAGAATCTCTCCCTTTTTCGCTTTCTCTCTGGCTCCTTCCACATGGTCCAAAATCCACTTGACCTTTGTGCCAGAAAAATAGGCATCGATGATCAGCCCTGTTTTTTCCCGGATCTTCTCCTCCAATCCCTGCTCTTTTAATGAATCACAAAATTCTGAGGTCCTGCGGCATTGCCACACAATGGCATTATAAATCGGTTCTCCCGTCTCCTTATCCCAGAGGATCGTCGTCTCCCTCTGGTTGGTGATACCAATGGCCGCGATCTGCTCTGCTGTCACGTCGATCTTCTGCATAGCTTCCACAGCCACTCCAAGCTGTGTTGACCAGATCTCACTGGCGTCGTGTTCCACCCAGCCCGGATTGGGGAAAATCTGTGTAAACTCCTTCTGTGCCACACTGCAGATCTTTCCGCTTTTATCAAACAGGATACACCGGTTGCTCGTTGTCCCCGCATCCAGCGCCATAATGTATTTCTCCATAGTGCCCTCCTTAAATCTCCTATGTCCCACTGAGTATTTGGACTTTTTGTCTGGTTTATTATAGCACATTGCATAAATACATCCAACAATTTCCCGGTATTTTTGAGTTTTTCACCAAAACATCCTCCGGATACTTAGGTCACAGGTATTTCTGCCGGGATATATGCAGGACTTGGTAAATCCTTGCGCCGGATACCTGTTCCGGCATCGTTTCCAAAAAATAAAATTCCGTGCATCTCCACTGTCCGGGATCATAAATCACCGCTTTTGCTGTGACACCAGGCAGATTCAGTGAATATTCCGGCTCCTGCATCTTTTCACTTTCCGGTATTTCTCTCTCATATTCCATCACATAAGCCGACCGGACAAAGTTTCCGCCATCCTCATAATGAAATGGGATCCCCGTATGGATTTTCTGCCATCCAAAAGAATCCAGGATATTGTCATAAAATCCATGAAAGATAAATTCGTTCATACCTTTTTCATCCTTCCAGAAGTACAGGGGAGCATACTCATTATGAAGGGATCCATGTACGCCTTTTTCCGTAACTAGATATGCTTTAAACAACAAGTCCGGAAAACCGTCTGTCCTGTATCCGTTTTCTTTGATCCTTTGGCGTATCTTACTCATATCGTAATCTGACGGCAGAGATATTTTATACTGCATGGCTATCATTTTTGTCTTCCTCCTTGAAATCATTATGTACCATTTCATTATACAGAGCTGTCTCTTGCGTGTATAATAAGGAAACATGAGGTTTGCCATCAGCCAGAATGATAGGAGGAAAATAGAATGGAAAGCACAGACCTAAAAATATTCATGGAGACAGCCCATGCCGGATCTATCTCAAAGGCAGCAGATCATCTGGGGTACGTCCAGTCCAATGTGACCGCTCATATCAAAAATCTGGAGTCTGAGTTAAATACCAGTCTTTTTGCCCGGCACAACAAAGGAGTCTCCCTGACAAAAGACGGCGAACTGCTTCTAACCTATGCAGAAAAGATCCTTGCTCTGCTGGATGAGGCAGAACAAGCCCTTTTGTCTGGAAAAACATTAAAGATCGGCACTACCCAGACCATCGCCGGATACTTTCTGCCTCAATATCTTATGCTGTACCAGACAAAATACCCGGATGTGGCAGTATCTGTCATGACCGGTACGCAAAAACAGCTGGAGTCTGATCTACTGCAGGGCAGGTCCGACTGTATTTTTACCAATTCTTCATTTGCCTCTGCCGATACCAAAGAAATATTCCGTCTCGAAGAGGATCTTGTGCTCATCACTCCCCAGACTGTCACAAACATGGAGCAGGCATGGAACTGCCCGGTCATCACCAACAATATACCTGACTGCCCTTACCGCAGGATTCTTTTTAACAGCATGAAATCCATGGACATCCAGGCATCAAAAGTCCTTGAATATGACAGCCCGGAGGGTATTTTAAAAGCAGTCGGGCTGGGCATGGGAATATCTCTGCTCCCAAAACATATGGCAGCCGGGCGGACAGGAATCCGCATATTTCCTCTCAGCGGATGTCCATCCACCGCCATCAGGCTTCTGGTCTCCGATCAGACTCCTGAGAATCCCCATGTTACGTCACTGAAGATGTTGCTTAAGAATTTTAATTCCTGTCAAACACCGCCAAAGATGTGACCCCTCCTAGGATCAGGGCAAATCCAAGGATGTCCATGCCGCCAAAGATCTCCCCCAGCAAAATGACTGACATAACTGCCGCCACCAAAGGCTCTACGCATGCAAACATGCTGGCTCTCACCGGCCCCAGGAGACGTACTCCTTCCAGGTAACAACCGAAGGGAATGACTGTCCCGAAGATAATAACACAAAGTGTCATAAGTACAGTTCTGCTGTCCCAGATCCCGGGAACATTCCAGAAGCCGACAACAGGTACCATGAGGATTCCTCCCAAAAACATCCCCCATCCCACAGTCTCCAAAGAGCCGAACTCATCCAGCAGCTTTTCCGGCTGGATATTGTAAATTGCCAGTGCCACGGCCGAAAACAGCCCCCAGAACAGAGCCTGTCCCGTCATCGTCAGGCTGCCCGGATCCCCATGGGTTGCCAGCAGGAAAACCCCGGCGATCACACAAAACAGCACGATCACCTCCAGACGCTTGGGCCTGCGTTTCTCCACTGCAAGACAAAACAGCATGATGATCGCAGGTGCAATATACTGCAGCACTGTGGCTGTACCCGGATTGGAATACTGGATGGCAAGAAAATAAGACATCTGGCACGCTGTCATTCCGAAAAGACAGAAAACCATCTGGCTGGCCGCCGTCCTTTTCTTTTTCCACACATTGAAAATCTTTCCTCTTTTCTGGACTGCGGCAAATAACAGCATCAAAAATCCCGCTGACAGAAGTCTCAGCGTCACCAGCCACACAGCCGTCAGCCCCTTTTGATCAAATAAATATTTACCAATGATGCCGGAGATGCCCCAGAAAATCCCCCCGGCCATGGTAAAGATCACACCCTTTGTACTTTGGTTCATAGCAAACATATCCTTTCTCAAACATTCTAATGTATTATACCTTATCGGGCAGAATGCGTCCATCCGTAGGATATGTAATACTGGATTCTCTTCTGAGTTTTCTTTTTTTGCTGTATAATAGAGACAAAGGCCCATTCATAAAGGAGGATACATATGTCCACAGATCTTTTTGATTATATCGCATGGAGAGGTGACTTAAGCTTTCAGGATTCCAGCTTCAATGAAGTAGACAGCCTGATCCTCTGCTGCCTGTCCTATATCCGTTTTCCCGGCATCGTTCCCGACGTTTCGGAGCCCGGGACAGTAACCGTAGCTGAGGCATCCGAAGCATTTTTTTCATTAACAGAGGATCAACGGCAGACAAGAACAGAGGAAGACGAAGAGCTTCTCGGAAGAATGGGCAGAAGCCGCCGTTTTGGATCCTTGAAGCTCTCGCGATATGCAGACCATTTGAATCCGGAGCAGGAAAAACAGTTCTCGGCCATCACTGTCTCCTTTGAGGACGGCAGCACTTACTTTGCTTACCGCGGCACTGACAGCACTCTGGTGGGCTGGAAGGAAGATTTTAATATGGCATTTATGCCTGTCATTCCGGCCCAGCAGGAGGCCGCAGAATACCTCATCCAAGGCGCTGGACAGACTGAAGGCCCCCTCCTGTGCGGCGGCCACTCCAAAGGCGGGAACCTGGCTGTATTTGCGGCGGCAAACTGTTCGGAAGCCATCCAGCCGCGCATACAGGCAGTGTATAATAATGACGGTCCGGGCTTTGACCGTGAAGTGTTAAAAAGCAAGGGATACATCGGCGTATCGGACCGTATCCACACATTTCTCCCGCAGTCTTCTGTGGTGGGGATGCTCTTGGACCACGAGGAGGATTATACGGTCATCCACAGTACACAGAATGGGCTTTTACAGCACGATCCCTACTCCTGGGAAGTGATGGGACCAGGTTTTATACAGGTCAAAGCCGTCAGTGCATCCTCAGAAATCATAGACCGTACACTAAAAAACTGGATCTCCAGTATGAACAGTTCTGAGAGAGAGGAATTTTTTAATAATCTGTACCAGATTTTTGCCTCCACGGACGCGGAAACCCTAAAGGACCTGCCTGTCTGCTGGCTGAAGAATTTCCGCAAGGTCTCAAAAAGCTTCCTTACTATCTCTCCCGAAACCCGCCGGATGCTCCACCGGACATTTTTCAGGCTTCTGGACGCGGGTAAAGAGGCACTTCTTGATGAATTATAAAAATAACCATTGATTTCTAATATTTTTATCACTTTTTAGACACAATTTGCAGATACTATGAGAGTAAAGAAACCGCTGTAGTTCTAAAAGAGGTAGCAATATGGAAACAAAAGATCATTACTCTCTCTCAAGATTTATGACCCGCCGGATGAAGCTGAATCTTCCAAAAAAACTTGCATTTATGATGGGAAATGTTTTTCCTGATCTCAATCCCCTGTCTTATTTGAAAGGAGCTAATGCAGCAGATCTGGACGGGCACACTTATCAAGCCCGCAGGAATCTCATGAGCCGCACGTACTCCTCCGGATTTAAGGACACAGTCTCTGGATGGTTCCACGCCGGGGAAATGATGCATTATATCGCCGATTCCTTCACCCGCCCACACAACAAAGAATTCAAGTTTTCTTTTCCGCAGCACGTCATCTATGAACGGCGTCTTCATTCTGTTTTTCACAAGCAATTGTGCCCGGAACAGATCCGCCGGCTTGCAAGATCCCACGCCAAGATCCGCCGCTTTGATCCGTGGATGGAAACGCTGCACCAGAGATACCTCCAGTACTCCTCATCCCCTGAGGATGACTGCCGGTACATTCTCCACTGCGCTCTGACCGTATGCAGCGGTCTGACAGAAAAGTGCACTATACAAAACCTCCAGCCAGTGAAAAAACTGATTCCAGATTAATTATCCGGAATCAGTTTTTTATTTCGTCACAAGTTTTCTGTAAATGTCCCAGTCTATTTCCTTAAATACATTAAAAATGACCCGCTGTATGCCGCTATCTCTGTCCAAAAACGAGAGCACCGTATCCAGAGCGATATCTGCTGCCCTCTGATTCGGAAAATGAAACTCGCCTGTGGAAATACAGCAGAAGACAATACTTTGAAGGTTTCTTTCTTTTGCCGTCTCCAGACAGGACCGATAACAGCTTTCCAGTGCTGCGCAGTGTTCTTTTCTTAGGATTCCTGCCACTACCGGGCCAACCGTGTGGATCACATACCTGCAGGGAAGATTGTATCCGGATGTGATCTTTGCCCGGCCTTCCGGCTCCTCATATCCCTGCTCCTGCATGATCTGGAAGCATTCTTCCCGAAGCTGCAGCCCTGCGGCTGAGTGAATGGCATTGTCCACGCACCCGTGGCACGGCACAAAGCACCCAAGCAGCCGGGAGTTTGCCGCATTGACAATGGCATCCGCAGAGATCCTGGTGATATCGCCCCTCCAGACAGAAATCCTGTCAGCGTGTCTGATCCCAGATCCGAACGCTTCTTTTACCGTTGGTATTTCCTCAACAGATACGATCCCTTTTTGTGCCGTCTCTTCCTTCAGATATTCATCCTGCACTCTCAGAACTTCAGATGAGAATTCCCCATGCATCCTGACATTCATAAGAGAGCGCAGAAGCCTCCTTTTGTCAACCTCTCCCGCTTTCCATTTCTGATACATGCCGGATTCCCTGCTTAACTCACCGATCAGGAAATCAAGCCTCTGTGTCTGGTCCATTATTTTCCTCCTTCAGTTGTCTCAGTACCTCTGCAATCCCTCCGCTAATGCACACCGAACGGTCCCTGATCTCTCCCGGAGCCCATGCCTCATTCAGATTGATACACACATAAAAGGTATTTTGATGCTGTGAACAAATCTCCCAAAACGGAAATTTGATGATTCCCGGTGTGTTCATACCCACTCCAAGTTCTACAAATAAAATCCTTTTGTCCAGATTTTCCTGCAGGAAGCTCTGGTATCTTTCTGCAGCCTGGTGCCATTTGTCGTCCTCCACAAAAAACCTGTCTTTTCTAAGATTCACTTCCATTTCCCCGCCGCACACAGGACATTTCGGAATCATGGATACCGGAATCTTACAGTTTTTCTGGACTTTCACCATATCCCTGACCTGGGATTCATTGCTGTATAGCTTTAGGTGACATGCCTTTGCACACTGAAACAGGCCATAGTCCCCTTGGGTGGCAAAAATCCTATGGTCCTCAAACCCAGACATCCAGAACTGGTGATCCACATTTGTGGTCAACACAAAATAATTTTTATCTTTGACCAGCTCATATAGATCCTGATAGGCCCGGCCGGCAGACACATCATAGCGGTTGATGTAAATATGCCTGCTCCAATAGGCCCATTTCTCCCGCTGTGTGGGAAATGGGTAAAACCCTGCGGAATACATGTCCTGGATTCCATACCTGCTGATGAAATCCCTAAAGTTTTTTTCAAACCGTTCTCCTGAATATGTCAGCCCGGCTGCCGCCGACATTCCTGCTCCAGCGCCGATCACAACAGCATCCGCCTGCTTTAGCTGCCGTTTTATCATACTAAGCTGTTCTCTCCATTGATCCAAAATATCCTCCCCCTTCTGATTTCCCCAGTCCCGCAAATCCTCTATTTTGATTATATCCCTTGTATCTCTTTCCGTAAATTACGCACAAAAAAGTGGCATGGTATCCAAAAGATACTATGCCGCCTTCCGGTTTCTTATTGTGTTCAGATAATGAAAGATATAGAATAGAATTATATTGTTTAATTACCAAGGAGGAAACACATCATGCAAAAGGAAAGAAAAATACCTGAATGCCCTGTGGAAATGACGCTGCAGCTGATCGGTGACAAATGGAAGGTCCTGATCATCAGGGATCTTCTCACAGGCACCAAACGGTTCAGTGAACTGATGCGGTCCGTGTCAGGAATCACACAGAAAGTCCTGACCAGCCATCTGCGGGCGATGGAGGCCGACGGACTGGTGAACCGGAAAGTGTACCCCCAGGTACCTCCGAAGGTAGAATACTCCCTTACAGAAACCGGAATGAGTTTAAAGCCCATTTTGGACTGCATGGTAGAGTGGGGAACCGAGTACACCCAGAAAACGCTGAATCAGAAGTCTCGTTAAGGGCAGTAAAAGGTAACGATTGCTTCCTGGTCATGGGGCAGTCACTTCTATCATGACATATTCACAGTGTCCGCCCGTCCGGATCGGGTAACCCCATCCGGCCATGCCCGATGTAACAATGGTCTGGAGATTTCCGGTCTTCCGGTATCCATAGTTGATCTCGTTGACCCCCATAAGTTCCATCAGCTGGCCGGTAGGCCAGATCTGACCCGCATGGGTATGCCCCGATAGCTGCAGATCAATGCCCTGCCTGTTATTTTCCTTCAGATCTCCCGGCTGGTGGTCCATCAGCAGATAAAACTTGTCGTCCGGCACATCTTTCATGATCTCTTTGAGACTTTTTCTGTCTTTGTCCCCAGCGTCTTTTCTTCCGATCACGCAGATATCATCCCCTGCCAAGACCGCTTCATCCTCCAGAACATGAATATCGGCCTCCTTAAGCGCCTGCCGCATATCCTCAGAACGATATTCCGGCTTTTCTACATATTGGTTGGAGTCATGATTTCCGTATACATAAAACACCCCATAAGTGCTCTTCATATTTCCCAGCACCTTTGCCGCCTGTTCCATCTCTTCCCGTTTTGTATTTTCATCAAAGATATCCCCAGCCAGCAGAATGATGTCCGGATCCTGTCTCTGGATCTTCTTGCACCAGTTTTTTAAATCTTGGGCCTGCATGGTGACTCCCAGATGAATGTCGGACATGAGCGCGATCTTAAGTGTTTCGCCCGCCTGAAACTTAGAGGATGTGATCCGGTAGTCCGTCTTTCTGATCTGATGCATATTGTAATATCCATATGTAAAGATCAGTGCCATGATGACAAAGACCAGGATTCCGCTTTTATAGACCGTCTCCCACTTTCTCCGGCTGCCATGGGTCTTTTTTATGATAAAGTTCACCAGCTCTAAAAACAAAGAAATTGCGATCAGATGCAGAATTGCCACTCCTCCCCACCCGTAGGCCGGCCATGCAAAATAGATACATCCGCCAGCCGCGGCAGCACTGAGTACCTTTACCAAACGGGTATCTCTTTGCAGCAGCAGCCGGAAAATCCGCCGGAAGAAAAAGTACAAATAAATCCCTGTGGGTATGTAAATCAGTATGGGTAAGATGAAAAATAATAGATACAAATCTGTTCCTCCTAAATGATGCTTACTTATGAAAGATTTCAGCGGCGTTTTTCATGTTATCTCTAATTGAAACTTGAAACGGACACCGTGTCTCACAGATGCCGCATTCTACGCACTCCGATGCTTTGTGTTCCAGCACTGCATAATGCTCCCTTACTGTCTCCGGAACCTGACTTTTCGCCTTCGCAAGATTCAGAAACTTCGTGACAGATGCCACATCGATCCCTTTTGGACATGGAGCACAGTGGCCGCAGTACATACAATGGCCTTCCCAGCTTAGATTTGGAAAAGACGCCAAGGCACGGGCATAATCTTTTTCTGTCTCTTTCGCATCTTCATATGCAAGACTCGCTTGCAATTCCTCCAGAGAATGGGCTCCAGCCAGGACAGATGCCGCTGCCGGCCGGGTCAGTGCGTAGTGAATGCACTGGCTTGGTGTCAATGCTTTTCCTGCAGGGGACAATTCCTCATCGAGCAGATCTCCTCCTCCGAAGGCCTTCATGACCGTGATCCCCACACCCATCTGGCTACAGAGTTCATATAGTGCCTCTCTTGACGGATCCATGTTCACAAGGTGTCCTTTATAACTTTTATCATCCCAGAGTTCCCCGCAGTCTTCCCCTGCCGGCTGCAGATCATAACAGGGATTGACACTGAACATGAGCACCTTTATCTCTTGGCTCCTCACTGCTTCCATGGCTGCTTCCGGATTATGGCTGCTCAGACCGATGTAGTGGATTTTCCCCTGGGCTTTCAGCTCTCTGGCATATTCCATCACCGGACCTTCATAAATGTCTTTCCAGTCCTTTAAAGAATCTACATAGTGAATCATTCCCACCTCAATGGACGACATATGTAGCCTTTCCAGCATATCCTCAAACCCCTCCCGAACCTCATCGATCTGCCGGGTACGTTTATACTGTCCATCTTTCCATATGGTATAGAGGTGTCCCTGAAGAAAAAAATGATCTCTTCTGCCATTTAGAACTTTTCCGATCTTGTCTCTTACATCCGGATCCGGTGTGTACAAATCTAAATAATTAACACCACTGTTCTGTGCCAAATCCAAAAGTTCTTTTGTCTCCTGTTCGTTCTTTCCCACAAATCCTTCACAGCCAAGTCCGATCTCACTGACCTTCATTCCTGTGTTCCCAAGCTCCCGATAACGCATATGATCTACCTGTTCCTTCCAATGACGGTTTCCTGATATTTCATCTATCATAACATCTGGAGCTAACTCAAAGTCAATCATTATTTGACGGCAAGTCCATCAAGGCAGGGTATCAAAATGTCCAGGGCAGCATGTCTGACGTAGCCGTTCTGTCGTCTCAACGGTGGCAAAGTAATGATCCCCAAGGCTCTCTGCCGGCATGATGCCCATGAGGGAGTTGGTCAGAAACATCTCATCGTAAGTCTCTACATCCTCCGGGCGGATGACTGCTTCCTCTGCTTTGTACTTTTCACATAGATATTCCCTCATCACCCCCGGGAGCATTCCGCAGGAAACAGGAGGTGTGTACAGCTTATGACCCTTTACAAAAAATACATTGGATACAGTCCCCTCTGTGATCTCCCCCTTGCCATTGAGAAACACAGCCTCGTCATATCCCAGTTCCTGCACTCTTCTTCTCTCCAGCAGATTTTCCGCATAGTTCAGGGTCTTGTGAAAGATAAGCGGAGATGTTTCATTTCTGCGGATCTCGCTGTACACGGTCCGAAACCCATTCGTTTCATTCCAGTCTGCGTATGGATTCCTGCGGACAGAGACTGCTGTATTCTTCTCTGACACAACGATCTTCAATGCATCGTGTCCGGAGAGATCCGCCTCCCTGTCTTTCAGATACTCCTCTATCTTACATTCCACACCGCCAGGCCGAACTGGGAGACCAAGAAAATGCACTGTTCTCTCAAGTCTTTCCATATGTCGTTCAAAAAGAATCCGTCTGCCATGTTCCAGGGCAATGGTTTCAAATGCCCCGATCCCGAAATAATACCCTTCATCTGCCTGTATGTTCATAAATCCTGCCTCCCTTCTGCTGCCGCAACTGCCTCCAGCACTGCTTTGGCTTTCTGCATAGTTTCTTCATATTCAAATTTGGGATCTGACTCCCATGTAATACCTCCGCCCACGCCCAGCCGATACATCCCGTCCTGATAGACAGCCGTGCGGATCACGATGTTAAAATCACAGTCCCCGTTCAGAGAGACATACCCAATGGAACCGGTATAGAGTCCTCTCTGGCTCCGCTCCAGACGGTCGATGATCTCCATTGCATGGATCTTGGGAGCACCAGTGACTGATCCCCCTGGGAACATGGCTTTTAACAGCTCCTGGACATTCGTCCCCTCCCTGAGTTTTCCCTTCACTGTGCTGACCAGGTGGAACACAGTTGCGTACTCCTCAACGGTACAGTGCTCCGGCACCTTGACAGTTCCGGGCTCGCAGATACAGTTTAAATCATTCCGCTCCAGATCCACGATCATCAATAATTCACTGCGGTCCTTTTCCGAGTCCAGCAGCTCCTGTCTCAGCTGAACGTCCTCCGCCCTGTTCCTTCCCCGCCTCCTGGTGCCCTTGATGGGCCTGGTGACGGCAGTTTTGTCTGTAACCTTTAAAAACCGCTCCGGCGACGCACAGATCACCTGGAAATCCCCATAATTCATGTACGCTCCGAAGGGGGACGGATTGTGGGTGCGCAGGTAATGAAATACATCATAACACTGTCCTTTTCCCGGAATCCTCAGCTGCTGTGTCATGTTGGCGATATAAATATCTCCCTCTTCAATATAGGAGATCATCTTCTTCACCGCCTTTTCATACTCCTGTTTTTGAAAATCAGGGACAAAGTCCGCGATCCGCTGCTGTCTCTGCGGCTTTCTGAGCGAAAAACTCTCCCTGGCCGTCCGCTCCATCTCCCGGAATACGTCTTCGGCGCTTCGATTTTCTTCCCTGGCTGTCAGGTAAAGCTTTCTTTCCCTTTGGTCCGCAATGATCAGATTGTCATAAAATACAAACACTGCCTCCGGCACTCCTGTCTCTTTCTGATGACAGGACAAAACATGCTCAAACCTTCTCCCAAAATCATAGGACAGATATCCCACGGCACCGGACACAAGGGGCAGTTCTGTCTGGTTCTCCTCCTCAAAGGCTTCCAGATAGTGATCCAGGACCTCTTCCAATGGACGCGCATCTGCTGTGCCATTGACGGTGCATTGGCCATTTTCCTGGCTTAAGATCAGATATGGATTCACACCGATGATTGAATATCTTCCCTGATCGTTTTCCAGAGAAGAATCGAGAAACACCGCATATTGTTCCTCCCTGTAAGGATAAAAAATCTCCTCCGGATCTTTATAAAAGGACAGTTGTTTTATCTTAGTCTTCATGCTCTCTCCATTCCTGGCATATTTTCATAAAATTCTGCAACAGCTCTCTGCCGTATTCCGTAAGCACCGCTTCCGGGTGAAACTGGACACCGTAGACAGGTTTCGTTTTATGGCTGACTGCCATGATCTCCTGGTCCTCTGAGACTGCGTCCAACCGGAGCACATCCGGCAGGCTGTCTCTCTCAGCCACCAGGGAATGATATCTGGTCACAAGAAACTCCCTTGGAAGTCCCCTAAACAGGTCCCTCTGATCATGTGTGATCTTCGTCACCTTCCCGTGCATAGGCCTGGCTCCTTTTACGATCCTGCCCCCAAACGCCCGGCAGATCATCTGATGCCCCAGACACACACCCAAAACCGGGACACGGCCGGCAAAATGCCGCACCAGCCTGACAGAGGAATCACAGTCCTCCGGGCGTTTGGGACCCGGTGATAAAATCAATCCCTCAAGCCTGCCCTGTTCTCTCAGATCCTCCAGATATTCTGCATCTGCTTTGTCACTTCTGATCAATTCTGTTTTTCCCCCCAGGACCTCCAGGTCCCGTGCCAGATTATGGACATAAGAGTCATAATGGTCGATGATCACAAACATATCAAAAATTCCTTTCTAGAACAAAGTGTGCATAATGCCCGCAGGGCTTTTTTATTCCATAGGGAGGTTCGCAGAACTTTCCTATGAAATAAAAAAGACTGCCAAAAGTGTACACATCCCCTAAAGGCATATGTACGCTTCGGCAGTCTTCCGTTTTATTTTTTCCCAGCAGTCGGGTTTTATCCGGGCACACCATCACTTTATGTTTAATTTTTCTTTCTCAGGCATCTTACCACATCTATCCCGAATCTGCAATCATCTACTATTAAATCTTTATTCCTCAGGTGCCAGTGTCTTCAGCAGATATTCCTCTGCCTCCTGACACCATACATTGTTATTTGCCTCGCAGATCTCTGCCAGATGTGCAAACATTTCATTATCTTTCCCAAGCTTTCCGAAATCCTCGATGGCAGTCAATTCCATCTGGATATGAGGATAGATCAGCTTCTTGCCTCCCGGGAGCTTCGGAAGATTTAAGATCGTATCCGGTGCTGCATTGATTCCTCCGATATGTGTTACCATATAGGACGGATTGATCTTTCCAGCCGCAGAAAGCTCCAGAGACTCGATCATATCGGCAGGGGCGCCTCCTGAAGTTCCGCAGATATGGGTTCCTTCATAGTGAACATTGTAGAAATTATATTTTGCTTTAAAGTTGTTGTCCGTCGGCCCTGCAAAGAAGTTCAGGCAGCCGTCATTTCCAAGGAGATCGTCTCCCATCTCAATCAGGGGTTCTACCGGCGCGAATACAAAGACCTCATCATATCCTTTGCCTCCGTTCAGCTCTTTCAGATCCTCCACAGCATGATCGTTCCCAGCCGTGTTCACATAAATAAGCTCTACTCCCTTTGCCGCCGCATCCTCCGGAGTGATTAGGGATTTTGCGCGCTCAAGTCTCTCTTCGTTGATATCCGTGACTACAATCCGTTTTGAGTTATAAGGCCCGTTTAACGCATAATCAATGGCTCCGATCCCCATAGGTCCTGCACATCCCAGCAGCGCGACACTTCCTCCGTCTTTTAAGCCCATCCTGTGCTCATACACATACGGTGTTGTATGATAGGTCGCATGAAATGCGCCGATGATGCATGACATGGGCTCTGCCAGGGAAGCATTTGCAAAATAATCTCCCTCATATGGAAGCACACATCCGATATCAATGGATACCTTCGGGATGATGCAGTAGGTAGCATTTCCTCCGTAATATTCGTAGCTGTATCCCGCGGAGTAACCGCTTGGAAGTCCCATGGCCGGCTGGAGCACAAACTTTTCTCCCGGTTTAAAACGGTCTTTTAGCTTCTCTCCCACTTCTACAATATATCCGCCGAACTCATGGCCTGTGATCGTCGGATGTTCCGGACTCAGATCATCCGGTACTCTCTTGTGGTCCCCTCCCCTTAAAGCCGCCTTATATGTAGAAAGACAGATACTGTTTGATACTACCTTTACCAAAAGTTCCTCTTCTCCGATCTCCGGAAGTTCCACTTCTTTTACATAAACCTGATTTTTTGCTGCCAAAACTGCCGCTGTTGATTTCATCCCTGATCCTCCTATAATTCTATATAATCGTTATCTGCTTCGACTTTTAACATGAAGTCTCCGTCTAAAGATGTCTTAAGCACCCTCCTGACATTCACGCTGTCACTGTTGATGTACCAATCCTCTGCCTCTTCTCTCGTAAGGCCGCCCTTCATCTTTCTTCCCACCAGCCGTTCTTTTAAAGTCTCTTCCTCAGAGCGGATCATGATTGTATAATCTGCCGTATCCTTCATAGATCTCCATGGCTCCTCGTCTAAAAGCAGCCAGTTTCCCTCAATCAGGATAATGTCCTTTGTGATCTTCTCCACATCCTCCACAACATCGTGGATCGTCCTGTCATACACTGGCCACAGGATATCTTCCTCTTTGATCCTTCTGAACTTCTCCCTGAGTTTTTCCGTGTCATAGGTTTCCGGACATCCTTTGACTTTCTTCATAGGAACCTCTTTTCCCATGACCACTGCATTGTGGGTATTGATGTAATCCGAATGGTAATGGAAACCATCTAAACCGATAGCCTGGATCTCCGTCAGGTCTTCCGACTGTACAGACAGATACTCCAGAAATTTTGACAGTGTGGTCTTTCCCACTGCAGGAGGCGCTGCCATAAACACAATCAGTCTGCGGTTCTTTTTCTTCTGCATCTCGGTCAGATTTCTAAGTAAAGGCAAGAAAATTTTCTCTATGGTTTCCTCATTGTAGATGGTGTTTACCTGAAAACCATTGACATCAAACACATATTCCTTCCATTTTTTCATGATCTACCTCTTAATATTTGCTTTTCTTGGTTTTGTGTCCGTTTGTTTTTGTTTATACGTGAATTATAAGTTTTTTAATGATATATGTCAATGCTTTCCCACAAAAAATGTGTAGTTTTGTTGTTTTATTTTTGTTTGTGTGTGTTCACATTTGAATTTATCCATATTTTCTGTTATGATGAGGTTATCAGTATGAAGGAGGAACGATTATGGGAAAACTTCTCGCAAAAGAACGCCAGAAGGAAATTGTTGAATATATCAACAGTACAGGAAGCGCTAAGATCGGCGACCTGGCAGATAAATTTGAAGTGACAAAAGAAACCATCAGAAGAGACCTGACTCATCTTCAGGAGATCGGGGCGATAGAGCGCAGCCACGGGGGCGCCACCCTAGTCTCAAGCTTCCGCCCGATCCCTATCGAAACACGGGTCAGCGAAAACAGCTCCGTAAAGTATGCCCTCTGTGAGAAGGGGTTGGAATTAATCCCGGAACAGGGGGTCATTTATCTGGATGCCGGGAGCACGATGCAGTGTATGGCACAGCTTTTAAGCCAGAAATCCGGTTATACCATTGTGACCAATTCCATCAATACCACTTACCATTTAAATAACGGCAACAACGTGACCATCTTAACCGGAGGCCAGCTGAACCCGAACAATATGTCCACAGAAGGGTTCCAGACCACCAACTTTATCAACACCATCAAGGTAGATATTTCATTTCTGGGGACCAGCGGATTTGAGCAGCACAACGGGCCGGCAGTCTCAGAGTTCACAGATGCACAGATCAAACAGGCCATCATCCCCCAGTCTAAGATCATTGTTGTCATCTCTGACAGCTCCAAGGCCCATATCTGCTCTCTGGTGCAGTACGCCAACTGGAAGGATATCGACTATTTTATCACGGATAAAGATCTGCCGTCCGCTGTTTATAAGACATTGAGCGAGCTCACGGAAGTTATACTAATTTAAGATTTTCAGCTGGCCCATTCTTTATAATTTGCGAAAGCAGCTACCAATAATGATAAATAAATTGTTAAAACCGGCAGCGGAAAATCTATTTCCACTGCCGGTCTGCTATTATTTATAAAGTTTTCAACACATCCATAACTTCGCCTGCAGTATTGGCTGCCAGAAGCTTTGCTCTAAAGTCTGCTTTAATCAGATTTCTTGAGAGTGTTGCTAGCGCCTGTAGATGCAGGTTGCTGTCTGTATCGGTTGCCGCTATCATGAAAATCAGGTGTGCTTTTGTCCCGTCCTCGGCTCCGAAGTCAAATCCTTTGTCAGATTTTCCGAAGGCTACTCTCGCAGTTTTAACCGCCGCAGTTTTTGCATGTGGGATCGCGATGTCGAATCCAAGTCCTGTGGAGGACTGTTCTTCTCTTGCATAGATTGCTTTTTTATAGTCGTCCTTATCAGCGAGCACTCCGCCTTCGTCTAAAAGTGTTACCATTTCTTCAATGATCTGGTCTTTTGTCTCTCCCTGTAAGTTTAGATTCATTGTTGACTCATCAAATAATTCCATAATTTCCATAAAAGTTACCAACCTTTCTAATACCCAGTAGGGTAAACGTTTATTTCTGTTCTACATCCTTTGCAGTGAGAACATAAAGTACTGCGCCTACTACAGAACCTGCCAGGATACATAATACCCATGTGACAGCCGGATGTACTAATGGAAGGATCAAGAATCCGCCGTGAGGTGCCGGTACCTGGACCTTCATCACGTAGGACAGGATCGCTGAGATTGAGGAACCTACCATCAGAATTGGCAGCACTCTCACCGGATCTTTTGCCGCAAATGGAATTGCACCTTCTGTGATGTGGGTGCATCCAAGCACATAGTTTACAAGTCCTGCTGCACGGTCAGCTTTTGTAAATTTCTTTGGTGCAAATGTTGCTGCAAGCGCGATGATCAACGGCGGTGTAATACATGCCGCAGATACACCTGCCATAAAGTAAAAGTTCCCCTGTGCTAAAAGTGTTGTTCCTGTTACATATGCAGCTTTGTTTACCGGGCCTCCCATGTCAAATGCAGACATACATCCTACAGCAAGTCCCAAAATGATCGGGCTGGAGTTCTGAAGCCCTGCTAGGAAATCCATCATTCCCTTATTGATTCCTGAAACTGGCCCCGCAGTTACCTGCATTACAATACCCACGACAGCCACTGTGATGATCGGTATAAAGAAGATAGATTTTAAACCTTCAAACTGTCTTGGAAGTCCTTTTAATGCATTTACAACAAACTTACATAAGTATCCTGCAAAGAAACCTGCAATGATAGCTCCGATAAATCCGGACCCTGTAGTGTTGGCGATCATACCGCCTACAAAACCTGCGATCATACCCGGACGGTCACCGA
>OLSH01000895.1_pt1 | contig 19819 bp, 10 predicted proteins | sample 1643221 | NCBI WGS metagenome assembly OLSH01 (sample SAMEA3136681, study PRJEB25190) | human gut metagenome | biome: human gut; feature: human-associated habitat; material: faeces | place: Austria | collected 2013 | reverse complement strand
TCCGGCTTTTTTGTACCACTCGCTTAGCAAGTGGTTTTTTTATACAATAAGAAAATGGGGACATATTAGTTTATCTTTTTGTCCCCATTTTTTATATTCTCAATATTATTTTATCTTAATCTTAGCTATTAAACTCCTGCCTGACTTTTGGCATATTCCTTCTCTTCCTTAGTACGAAGAAGTCCAAACTGTATTGTAATAATTACTGCTAAAAGTAAGAAGTAACAATAGAAATTATATTTAACAACTTCAAGGGGATTCAATGCTGCATAGAATCCTGAAAGTGTCAGCATCCCACCAGCATGCGGAGCAAGACCATGAACTGCACAAGCAAATATATCCATCAAACTTGCATTACGTTTAGGAGAAATATGATGTTCATCTGCAATATCTTTCGCTATAGGAGCTGTTATCATTATAGCAATTGTATTATTAATAAGTGCAAAATCTAGTATTCCTGACATTGCTCCTATACAATATTCTGCACCTTTACGACTTTTAACATTTCTACGAAGTACTTTTATAAGCCATTCAATTCCACCAAATTCTTCAATCAATCCAATAAGACCTCTTAAAAGCATTGCTACTATTGCAGTAGACATCATTCCAGACATTCCTGTCCCTATAGACTGAACAAATGTTATCAATGTCATAGTTCCAGCAAGCATGCCTACAATACCTGCAAAGAATGTTCCAGAAACCAGAACAATAAATACATCCATTCCCTTAACTGCTGCTGCTATTACATAGATATAAGGCAAAACAAGCAATAAATTATATGGAAGTGTTTCTGAACTTATTGTTACATGACTCCCAACCATGTAATAAAGTATCGCAGAAACTATAGCTGCTGGTAAAGCAATACTGAAATTCATTTTAAATTTATCTTTCATTTCACATCCAGCACCTTTAGTTGCTGCTATAGTTGTGTCTGAAATAATAGATAAGTTATCTCCAAATAATGCTCCACTGTAAACAGCTCCAAAAAACATTGGAATACTTGTTCCAGTAGTTTCTGCAATTGCAAGGGCAATTGGAGCTATTGCAACAAGTGTTCCTGAGGAAGTTCCAATAGCCGTTGCAACAAGTGATGAAATTATAAAGATCCCTGGCAGTACAAAGCTTGTTGGAATAAAAGAAAGCCCCATATTTACAACACTAGCTACTCCCCCCATTTGTTTTGCCACCCCTGCAAAAGCTCCTGCAACCAAGAAGATCATACACATCATTACTACACCATCATTACCTGCTGCAACACAAAACTTTTTCATTTTAGTTTCAAAAGGCATTTGTCTATACATTAAGCAGGCTACTATAATTCCAATAAATATAGCAGCATGACGTGGAAATAGATTCCATGCATTACTTACCCCAGTTATTGTGAAATAACATCCACTTCCCAAGTAAAGAATAAGAAAAACCAACATAGGAATAAAAGCAGAACCACCTAATTTCTTTTCTTTCATAAATATCTCTCCTTTTATATGTTTTATATAATTCTTTTACCCTAATTTAGAAAATTTTGAACATAAACTTTCTATTTACCAGTTGTCTATTATATAAGCAACTCTTATGCCAAAATTCATTATATGTCTCATTTAGAGAAGAAGTTAAAAATTAAATTTAAAATGACAGTATATTTTTCTAAAAAAAAGAGAGTTATATTTATAAAAAAATAGAATATAAAAATATAAATTGGAGAAATAAGGATAAAAATAGGATAAAATAAAATTAAAAAGGATATTTAACCTATTCTCTAAAATAGTCTTGACATGTTATTTTTTCCCTCCTATAATACAAGTGAACATAAACTTAAATATTTGCCTTAATATTTTTTTAAAGGCGGATGATTATAATGAAAATAGAAAATTTAAAAAAAGCTAATGTTGGGTATACTAATACCCCTCTTGAATTTATGGAAAACCTTTCTAAAAAACTTGGTAAGGGAAATTTATATATCAAACGTGATGATATGTCTGGACTGGCTTTGGGTGGTAATAAAACCAGAAAACTTGAATATCTAGTTCAGTTTGCTATTGATAATGGGTATACTGCACTTATGACATTTGGCGGAGTTCAGACAAATCATGGAAGACTGACTGTTGCAGCAGCTGTAAAATATGGACTGAAACCTATCTTGGTTTTAAAAGGTAAAAAACCTGATTATCTATCTGGAAATCTTTTGCTTGATAGATTAATGGGAGCAGATATTTATTTTGTTGATTATTCATCTGCTGAAAACTTGCCAAAAACTGAACGTCAGATTATTGAAAAAAAATTCTTGCAAGAATGTGCAGATAAAATTGTAAAAAAATATGAAATACAGGGAGAAAAAGTATTAAGCATCCCTGTAGGAGGCCAAGGAGTAATCGGTTCTGCTGGATATGCAATGTTTGTCCCTGAAATTATGAAACAGATGAAAGAGCAGAACATCACTGCTAAATATCTTGTATGTGGCTATGGTTCAACAGGTACATTTGCTGGTTTATGGGCTGGAGCAAAATATTTTAATGCTCCTTTTGAAGTAATTGGTATTCCAATAGAACCTGATTATACACCTGTAGAAGATACAGTAAAATCAATTAATGAAATCAATAAATTCTTTGATATGGGATTCACATGTGAAAAAAAAGAGATCCACTTGGAAATAGGCAGTGACCCAATTCCTTATGGGGGTACTAATTACAATGAACCTGATATAGAAACTCAAAAGAATCTTGAACTAATGGCTTCTACAGAAGCAATTATATTAGATCCTTGCTATACTGGAAAAATTTTCAGAGGATTTGTGGATTTAATAGAAAAAGAAATAATTCCAGCAAATGAAAATGTTATACTGCTTCATTCTGGAGGTGCTCCTGGTTTATTTGGAAAAGAACATTGTGATTCTTTACAAAAATTATTATGGTCAGATGAAGAAAAAGATCATGTGACAGTTATGAAATTATAAGGGGTGTTGCTATGTATAAACTAATTAAAAATGGATTAATTTATGATGGAACACTGGAAAACAAACCTTTTATTGGAGATATTCTTATTAAAGATAATATTATTGAAAAAATAGATAAATCTATAGACTTTGAAAATACTGAAATTATAATAAATGCCGAAAATAAAATTGTTACTCCCGGATTTATTGATATTCATAGACATTGTGACCTTGCAATTTTCAAAGAAAATTTTGGAAAACTTGAACTGGCTCAGGGAATAACTACCATTGGAACTGGGGTCTGTGGTTTTTCCTTTGCTCCATACACAGAAAAATCTAAAGGTTTATACGATTATTCTGTTCCAACACATGGCCATCCAATTAAAGATACTAAATATCCAAAACTAAGCGATTATATCAATGATTTAAAGTCTATAGATAAACCTGTTAATATTTCAACACTGCAAGGTACTGGGACTGTAAGGCTTGCAGTAAAAGGATATGATACCTCTCCTTTTACTGAAGCAGAAATGCTTAGAGCTCAGGAATATATAAAAGAAACTGTTGATTTTGGAATAAAGGGATTTTCATCTGGTTTAGTATATCTCCCTGAAGTCTATAACACTAAAGAAGAAATGAAGAAACTATTTGCTCCATGCAAAGGTAAGAACATGATTTATATGCCTCATATGCGTGATGAAGCTTCAAGACTTGTAGAAGCAGTTGAGGAAAGCATTGAGATTGCACAGGAAAATGATATGGCTCTTCACATAAGTCATTTAAAAGCGTTAGGACCAGAAAATTGGAATACAACTCTTGATAAAGCAATTAATCTAATAGAAAAAGCTCAAAAGAATGGAATGGACATTACAGTAGATTTTTATCCTTATCATGGGACTGCTACTACATTGGCTGCAATTCTTCCAGTTTCTTTTCTTGATAAAAATTTTGATGATATCTTAAAAAATATTACTTCAAAAGAAAGTATGGAAAAGATGCGTTATTGCTACCAAAATCCAGGTCCAAATGATGAAAATATCAGTCCTGATTTTCGTTGGTCACACTCTATGATCAGCAGCCTTTCCAAGATGGAAAATAAAAAATATATAGGAAAGACTATTCATCAATGTACAGTTGAAGCTGGTTGTCAGGATGAAATAGAATTTATATCTTATTTGCTTGAAAGCGAAAATGGAAAAATAGGAATTGTCGGTTTTAACATTTCACCAGATGACATAATAAAAATTGCTGAGCTCCCTTATTCGATTGTAATTTCAGATGCTCTGTATGATGAGAGTGATACCCCTCATCCTAGAAAAATGGCTGCTTTTACCCATTTTCTTAAATACTATATCAATGATTTAAAAGTTCTCTCATTACAGGAAGGTATACATAAGATTACACAAATGCCTGCCAAAAGACTAGGTTATCAACATCGTGGAGTCTTAGCTGAAGGAAATTTTGCTGATATACTTGTTTTTGATATTGATAAACTTGGAGATAATGCAACTTTTGATAATTCTAACCATCTTTCTACAGGAATGAATTATGTTCTTGTTAATGGAGAAATTGCATGGAAAGATGAAAAGTTAATTGGAAAATATGGGGAAGTTCTTCATTAAAATGAGGAGGATACGCTAATGAAAAAATCAATAGGTATAATTTCTAAAGCCAGTTCTATTGCCAACTTTTATAAAGATATCTTATCTCAAGTTTTTACTGATAATATTGATATCTATACTTACAGCATTGAGAAAAAAACTTTGAAAATGATTCATAATTGTGATCTGTATCTTTTATCAGCTACCAGTGATGATATTGAAAAAAATAAATGGGCAGAACCATTTTTACCTCCAGAATCTAAAACTGTTAGAGCTGATATTGTTTTTTCAAAAAAGGCAGTTGATATTTTAAGAAAATATCCTATTGGTACAAAAGCATTAATAGTAAATCAAAATAAACATATGACAATGGAAAGTTTATCACAATTAACCCATCTAGGAATATCTAATATTGAATTTTTTCTCTACTATCCTAAAATGAAAAAAGTTCCTTCAGTTGATCTTGCTTTTGCAACTGGTGAAAAAGAACTTATTCCACCTAAAATAACTAATTGTGTAGATTTAGGGTGTAGAAAATTATCAATCAATACCATTTATGAAATAGCTCTAAAACTAGACCTTAACTTTGTATTAAAGGGAAAAGAATTTGAAAATTATGCCAATTCTCTGGCTGTAAAAGATTACTCACTTCAAAAGATTTCATACAATAATCTTACTACTGAATTAAAACTGGAGGCCATACTTAACTCCTTAGATTCAGGAGTAATCGTCATGGATGAAAAAAATAATATCTCCATGATAAATGAAACTGCCAAAAATTTTTTACAATTAAATTCTGGTGTTATTGGAAAGTCAATAAAAGAAATTTTTCCATGGCTTACAACTGACCCTTTACCTACATTCATTGATGAAAATTCAAAGCTTATCAAAATAGAAAATAATGAAATCAGCGTATCTATAATGCCCTTGTTTTTAAAAAATCAGATTCTTGGTAATTTTGTTTTATTAGAAAAATTTGATCTTTCTGAAAAAAAGCAAAATGCTTTACGGATTCAGAAAATCAAGAAAAAATCTTATGCCAGATTTACATTTGATGACATTATTGGAACAAGTGCTGCTATTCAATCAATAAAAGAAATAGCCATACGAATGGCTGCTAACAATGGCTCTATAATTCTCGAAGGAGATAGTGGTGTAGGAAAAGAAATGTTTGCTCAGGCTATCCACAATGCTTCTCCCAGAAAAAATGCAGCTTTTGTTGCAATAAATTGTGCTGCTCTTCCTGAAACTCTTTTAGAAAGTGAACTTTTTGGATATACTGAAGGTTCTTTTACAGGGGCAAAAAAGGGTGGAAAAATCGGACTTTTTGAATTTGCAAATGGTGGAACATTATTCTTAGATGAAATTGAATCAATGAGCCCAATGATGCAGGTAAAATTATTGAGAGTTTTACAGGAAAAGGAGATAGTTAAAATAGGAGCTACAGAACCAATTGGTATAGATGTAAGAATAATATCATCTACCAATGAAAATATTGTTGAAAAAATTATGCAATCAAAATTTAGAAAAGATTTATATTATCGTTTAAATGTAATACCTATTCGTATTCCATCATTGAAAGAAAGAAAAGAGGATATTTTTTCACTTATTAAATATTTTCAAAATGAATTAAACACAAGTTTTGAATTAACTGATACAGTTAAATCTATATTTTTAAGTTATCCATGGCAGGGAAATGTAAGAGAACTGCGAAATCTAATTGAATATTTTTCTTGTTTAAATATTTCTAAGATAGATTATTCTCACTTACCAGAAGCATTTCAAAACAGCTTAATTCAAAACCATATAAAAGTAAATGTTAAAAAATCAGGAAACAGCAGTTCCAATTTAAAACTTCTTCCACAAGAATTGGCTGTTTTACAAGTCTTAGAAAATCGTTACTCATATGGAAAAGGATTTGGAAGAAAAGGAATTATAAAAGCATGTGAGGAAATAGGCTGCCTTATCACTGAGCATGAAGTTCGTGAAATATTAAAAAAATTTCAGAAAGAAAAATATGTAAAAGTAAATAAGGGAAGAAGTGGAACTTATTTAACTGAAAAAGGAAACAGTACTATAAAAAAAATAATCTCATCCAATCAGTAATATTTCAAAACAAAAATATACTACACCCTAAATCTTAGGCAACTAAGCTGGAGGGTGTTTTTATTTTAAAATTCATATTTTTTTCAATAATATTATACAAAAAAGAACTATCTGGTTGTGACAGATAGTTCTCTCTGATGACTACCTTATATATAAAAAGTAAGGTCTATATTTATGCTAAAACTTGTATCCTACTCCTGCTCCTACTATCCATTCACCTTTAGTTCTGTTTTTACCAGAACCATTGTGTGAGTCTCTTTCTACTGAATAAGTTCCCTTTACATCAAACAGTACTCCATTTTCTAATTCCAGCGCATATTTTGCATTAAGTCCTATGCTGTGTTCATTTTTATGAGCCACTAAGATATCAAAGTCGCTTCCACCTTTAAATCTTCCTGTGATATGCTCTTCATCTGCTCCATCTAGTATTTTAGTGTAGTTTATCCCTGCTGAAAGTGTACTTTTTCCTTTTTCATGAGGAATAACTTTTTTCAAGTCTACTCCTACTTTTCCTACTGTGTAATCAAATGATTTAGAATCAGTTTCTATTGCTAGAGTTTTATTTCCTTCATCAGCTTCATCTTGATCTATGTATGTATATGACAATGTTCCATAAGGTTCTAGGAATAAGTTATCTCCAATATTATGCGAATATCTTCCATTTAAGTAAATATCATAAGTTATATCATTGTAGTTATCTGAATATTTCATTACTGACATTTCTGTATCACTTGCTACTTTATTTACTGCCAGTCTGTCAGCGTCATAATCTCCATACTGGAATCCTGCTCCTGCTGTTACTTTTAGATTCCCTACATACTTCTTAGCATATGCTCCAAGATATAGCGCACTTCCATCTACTTTTGAGCCATTAGACAAGTCAGATTTTAATTTGTTTCCTCCAATTACTACTCCTGAAGTTAGTGAATCTGATATTCCATATTCTCCAAGCATATATGCTCCAGTGACTTTTGTATCAGCATCCATGTCACTGCTTCCTATGTCATATGTGTAATATCCTTTTCCATAGTATGTATCTTTAGTTCCACCATCTACATGAGTTAGTCCTCCATAGATCATCCACTTATTTGTTTCTGGCTTGAAAATATTTTCTGTTACAATATCCCTGAACATACCAGCTGACTTTCTTGATAGTTCACTTGAATATGAGTATGGATTTCCTACATAGATGTCATTTAAATAAGACAGGAATGTTGATAATTTTTCATCATCATCTACATTGAAATTTCCTAATTCATCTACTGAAAGAATGCTGTGATATATTTCATTCAATTTTTCATAGGCTATGTTATCTTTTACAACTAAATCAGCTTTAGATGTAATTATTACCTCATTAGTTGTTCCTTCTACTCTCTTTACCTTATGAAGCAGAGATGTTGTAGCAAAATTTATCTCTCCCTCAATCTTTGTTTCATGGGCTGTTACTAGACTTCCATCTAAAGTAGTATCTCCAAAACTTATCACACTTTCATTTCCTGCTCCATTTAATGCTAAAAGAAGCTTTCCACCAGTTGAAGTTATTGTTCCATTATTCCCATAGAGCGCATGACCTTTTATTTTATCTGTTCCACTTATATTATCTATATTAGTTATATCCAACCTTAAAGTAAGTATTCCATTTGCTCCTATTGTTATATTTTCTGCTCCTGTTATTGCTAGATCTCCTATTGTTCCATCATCTGCAATAGTCTTTTCAAATAGAGTTACATTTGTATTTATATTCATATTTTCAAAATCTGATATATTATGCTGAATATTTATTTCGCTATTTCCCAAAGCTCTTGTTGTCTCTGGATTAAAATTAAGAGTATCATTTCCTGTTCCTCCATCAAGAGTTCCATTAACCATACTTCCTTTTTCTATTGTAAGAGTATCATTATCATCTCCCATATTTATCTTTTCATTAACTATTGCTCCAGATTTTAAAGAAAGGTTATCTTCTCCAGCTCCCATAATTATTTCTCCATTAGCTACTGCTCCATTTTCTATTGCTATGGTATCTGCTCCAGTTCCTGTTGTTATAATTCCATTAACTGCTGAACCTTTTTTTAGAGTTATCTTATTATTTCCATTCAGCATATCTATATTTCCATTGATTACTGTATTTTGAGATACTGGACTTCCACTACCTACATAAGTAATCTCTCCTGCTTGAAGTATTAATGTATCTCCATTACCACTTCCTGATACAGCAGCTTTTCCATCTACTCCACCATTTACTATTGTTCCTGATAAAGTAAGCTGACTATCTATTCCATCAAAAGCAACTGCTGTTCCATAGGCATTTATTATTGCTCCTTTTACCTCTCTGTCTGTTCCTGAAACCTTTAATGTATCATTCTTTCCATTTAGTATAGAATTATCAAATTCATTAGGAGTAGCAGAAAATACAAAACTATCTGTTGATGTTCCTATACCTGATCCCCCTTGAATAGCAGCATTCTTTATTGTCATATTTCTTCTTATTGTATTTCCACTATCATCATAACCTACAATTATATCTGTTGGAGCAGAGATAGGGTCAACAGTTACAATTCCTGTCGAATCTTCAATATATAACCCATAATTAAGTGGTGCATTTGTTATAGTTCCATTACTTTCTATGATAGTGCTTCCTTCAGTTGCTAATATTCCATAGTTCCTTAAAGAATTTATTTCCCCACCAGTTTCATTCTTTACAGTATTAGTTTTTCCATAAATAACTCCAGTATTTGCTATATCTCCTATTTTACCGCCATTGCTTTCATGTTGCTTATTAAAAATTCCATAAGCAGTCCCACTTCCTGTACTTGTTCCTGTTATTAAACCACTATTTACTATAGAGGCTATACGACTGTTATGCCCATTTGAGTTCCTAATCCCATAAACATTAGCTGTTCCTGTAGCTATATTTACTACAGAACCAATATTTGAAACTCTCACTCCATCACCTTGATTATATATTCCACAATTATTTTCACCATTTATGCTTCTTCCTAGTACTAAGCCATTGTTTTGTATAGTTTTTGTTATTCCAGAATCAAGAGCTCTAATTCCATAACTATTACTACCAGGTGCATTTGATTCCTCTGTATTTGTAAGAGATATTAGTCCATTATTTACTATTTCTTCCGTTAAATGTCCATTATTATAAATTCCATAAGTAGAAGATTTTCCTTGGGCTATTATTACCCCCTCATTACACGTAGTAGTAGTAGAACCAGCATTTAAATAAATTCCACTGCTATTCACTTTTCCTATTCCTGCTATCAACCCAGTGTTCATTACGATTCCCATAGTTCCTGCATTATAAATTCCAGCACCATCAATATTACCTATTCCTATTATTAAACCTGTATTTGTTATATTTCCCATAGTTTTACTATAATTATTATAAATTCCATATCCCCTATATGTTGGACCTGTTCCTATTATCAATCCAGTATTTGTTATATCTCCTATTTTATTACTTTCATAGTCATTATAAATTCCATGTCCATACTGATTTCCAGTATTTGTTCCTATTATCAAACCTCTATTTGTTATATTTCCCATAGTTCCCTTATTATAAATTCCATTACCATTAGTAAAATTATCTCCTGCACTTGTTCCTGTTATTAATCCAGTATTTGTTATATCTCCTATAGTTCCTTCATTAGAGATTCCACAAGTTAGATTATTTCCTGTTACTGCTATTAACCCATTATTTGTAAAATTTATTCCAGATAAATCACCACTCAATTTAAGTCCATAACCACTGCTGGTAGAATTTAATATTATATTATTTACATAATCAGTTCCATTCCAAGTATTTTCTCCATATGGATTTTCTGTACTTGTTGGTGTACTATTATCTGTACTAAATTTTATTCCCCCATCATTTTTTATCCAAAGATATTCGTTTGCTCCCATTACAGCTGTACATGACAATAGCATTCCCACTACTGCCCCTACTGTTATATTTCTTCCCCTCTTCTTGTTCCCACTTTTTACAGCCTTCATAATCTTTTCTATCATCTTCCCCCTCCTTATATAATTTAAATGAATATTTTTCGATGCAAAGATATGTTTTGCATATTTTTATATACTAAGTAGTACTTTTTACTGTTCGTATTTATATACAAATGCGAACAGTAGTTAATTTATTAATTTTAAAGATTATTATTAAAATATAAGATATTGACTTTTTTGAGAAAATAATATATTATCTATCATATAAGTATAAGTTATTAAATTATGAGTTAAAGAAATTTTTGGTATATATAAAATATAAGTGTTCGCATTTGTATATAAATGCGAACACTTCAAATAGTCCTCAAATACAAAATCCTCAGCATAAGATTGCTGAGGATTTTGTTAATTTTATTTTTATTTTCTATATGCTGTTTTTTGTAGAGGAAGAGAAGTTCTAAACTCCCCATCATATTTAAAATAAGCATTTTGAATAGCTGGGGCTGTAGGAATAACAACTATTTCTCCTACTCCCTTTGCTCCATAAGCTAGTTCTTCTTTGTTTTTTTCTACTATTACAGCTTCAATTTCTGGAGTATTTGTAGCTCTGAATAGTCCAAGAGTTCCAAATTTTACTTTTGGCACTCCTTTTTCAATAGGCATAATTTCAGTAAGTCCATATCCCAGTCCCATAACTACTCCGCCTTCTATCTGTCCTTCTAAAGCTTTTGGATTGATAGCACGACCTACATCATGAGCAGCAGTTACTTTCTTAACTTTTCCATTTTCATCCAATATTACTATCTGAGTAGCATATCCATAAGCCACATGACTTACAGGATTAGGCTTATCCGATCCCAGTTTGTCTGTAATTCCTGAATACTGTCCTTCATAATCCCAACCTTCCAGCTCTTCCAGTGTTTTTGTTTCAAGTTGTTTCTTTAGTTCCAGAGAAGCTACCCTTGTTGCCTCCCCTGTGAATACTGTCTGCCTCGAAGCAGTTGTAGTACCACTGTTAGGAGTTATTCCTGTATCTGGAGAATCAACTATTACTTTATCTGCTGTTAGTCCAGTAGTTTCACACAGCATTTGTAAACAAACTGTTGCCATTCCCTGTCCTATACAAGCTGCTGATGTTCTTATCCTTACTTTTCCATCTTCTACAGTAAGTCGGCATTTCCCTATATCTGGAAGTCCTACTCCCACTCCTGCATTTTTCATTGCACATGCAATTCCTACTATTTTATTATTAAAGTATTCATCCTTTACAGCTTCAAGTGTTTCCACCAGAGCCGTTCCTTCATCAGCTATCTGTCCATTAGGAAGTACCTGCCCCGGTCTGATAGCATTTCTATATCTTATTTCCCATGGAGAAAGTCCTGTAAGTTCTGCCAGCTGATTTATATTTGCCTCTATGGCAAAAGCTGATTGTGTAACTCCAAATCCTCTGAATGCCCCTCCTACAGGATTATTTGTGTAAACAGCTATTCCTTCAATATCAATATTCTGATAATTATATGGTCCAGCTGCATGAGTACAAGCTCTTTGCAGTACAGGGCCTCCCAATGAAGCATAAGCTCCTGTATCAGCATATATTTTACATTTCATTCCTGTAAGTATTCCATTTTCATCACAACATGTAGTCATTTCTATTTTCATAGGATGTCTTTTAGTGCTTATATTTATACTTTCCTGTCTACTCAAAGTTACCTGAACAGGTTTTTTCAAAACATATGCCAGAAGAGCTGCATGGTGCTGCACAGACATATCCTCTTTTCCACCAAATCCTCCCCCTACATATGCTGATTTTACTCTTACCTGATCTTTTTCCAATCCAAGAAGTCTTGCTATTTCTCTTTGTTCATCATATATAGACTGACTGGAAGTATGTATTTCTATACCTCCATTTCCATCAGGCATAGCAAGAGCTGATTCAGGCTCCAGATAAGCATGTTCTGTTGCAGGTGTTTCATATACATTTGTCACACTATATTTTGAATTTAACAGAGCCCCTTCATAATCCCCTCTTTTCAATACCTCTCTTACCAAAACATTATTAGGTTTAGAATGGATAAGAGGAGCTCCGTCAGCCATGGCATCTTCCATTGTGAATAATCCCTCAAATTCTTCATATTCTACTTTTACAAGCTTTTTAGCTTCTTCAAGTGTTTTCTTATCTTTAGCAGCTACTAATGCTACTGCATCACCAATATATCTTGTTATACCTCCAACTGGTATGAGGGCATCCCAGTCAGAGATAAATTCCAAATGTCCTATATTATTTTTTCCCGGAACATCTGCTGCTGTAAGTACACCTAGAACTCCATCCAGTTTCAAAGCCTCACTGTAATCAATAGACAGTACTTTTGCTCTAGGATATTTTGTTCTCACTGCACTTCCATAGTACATTCCATCTTCTTTATAGTCTTCAGCATATTTTGCTGTTCCTAATGTTTTTACAGCTCCATCTACTCTTGGTACATGTGTTCCCACCAATCCTGCACATTGAGTTTTTGGAACTTCTTTATTTTCCCTGAATAATTCTGCTGCCAGAAGTATCGCTTCCTCTATCTTTACATATCCTGTACATCTGCAAATATTTCCAACCAGAGCCTTTTTTACTTCCTCTCTAGTAGGAGCAAGAGTCTTCATAAAAAGACTTTTTGCTGCTATAACCATTCCTGGAATACAGAATCCACACTGTACTGCTCCACACTCAGTGAATGCATAGGCAAAGACTTCTTTGTCTCTTTCTGAAAATCCTTCTATAGTTCCTATCTCTTTACCAGCTATTTTCTTAGTAGTAAATATACAAGATTTCATTGCCTTTCCATCTATGAGTACTGTACAAGTACCACAGGCACCTTCTTTACAACCATTTTTTACTGAAATAAGTCCCAAATCGTCCCTAAGGAAATCTAATAAATTTTTATCTTGGGAAGTTTCTATTTTTTGCCCATTTACTATAAAAGTGTATACCTCTCCCATATTTCCCTCCATTATTTTTATCTAGCTATATCCATAGCTTTTGTAGGACATTTAGAAACGCATACTCCGCATCCAAAACATTTATCCTTATTAATAACAGCTTTTTTCTCAACTATTTCTATTGCTTTATATCCACATACAGTTTTACAGATTCCACATCCTATACATTTATCTTCTGATACAACTGGAGGATTTGTAATATAGTTAGCTTTTTCTCTTTCAGCTAAATATTTTATTGTTATTCCTCTTATTTCATCTAAAGAATTATATCCATGTTTATCCAGCCACTCATTTGTCTCTTTTGCTATTCTTCCAAAAGCTTTAGGCCCTTCTATTATTCCCTGAGTACATACTTGAACTGCTGCTGCTCCTGCCATTATCATTTCTATAACATCTGCTCCGCAAGTAACTCCACCTACACCAAATACTGGGATTTTTACTGCTTTTGCAAGTTCATATACAACTCTCAATGCTATTGGTTTTATAGCTGCTCCTGACATCCAGCCATATCCTGTTGCACTTCCCATAAATGGTTTTCCAGTTTCTATATCTATTGAAAGACAAGGACCTACTGAGTTGATAGCTACTAACCCATCAGCTCCATTTTCTTCTAAAATTCTTCCTACTTCTCCTAAATTCTCAACTCCTGGAGACACTTTCATAAATACCGGCTTTTTAGTAAGTTCCTTTGCTGCTCTCAATGTATTCAGCATAGGAGTAAGATCTCTTCCTACATAGTGGCTTGAAATCTCATAAGCATCTGCATATTTATCCAGCATAGGTATAAGGGCTCTAATATCAGATTCTACATATCCCATTCCTATTATTAATGGTTCATTATTTACTTTACATTTTTCATATTCCTCTGCCACCCAGTGTTCCACTGAAAGTTCAGACCATAATTCTGTATTAAGAAATAATTTTCCTTTAAAGTCGTGCATACATGGTTTTGGTACATTTGCTGGAACTGCTGATACAGTTTTTGCAACTACTCCTGCTGCTCCATTTTCTACACATGCTCTGCATGCTTCTGCATCCTTTGAAGGTGGTCCTGCTGCCACTATCACTGGATTCTCATATTCTAAACCTGCTATTTTAACTCTTATATCTGCCATTTTTCCTCCTAAAATTACATTTTAATTTTTATATTTTAATTTCTATTTTTTATTTTCTTCAATTTTTACTTCTCTAATTTTTATTTTATTTTTTCTTTTCTCCTACTTCTCATTTCTTACTTTTCTTGATTGCTGCTTACTTCTTGCTCTTTCCTAATTCATTGAAGATTATATTCAGTATAAGCACTGAAAGGCATCCTAAAGTTACTGGACTTTGAAAAAGTATTTTTCCCCAGCTTGGAAAATGTTTAAAAAACTCTGGTACTGCTATTGGTATAAGGGCTATTCCTATACTTGTAGCAACTATCATAAGATTTTTATTTCCATTGTAGTTTACTTCTCCAAGTCTTTTTATTCCATTGGCTGCAACTATACCAAACATTATTATTCCTGCTCCGCCTAATACTGGTTCTGGAATAGATGTAAGTATATTTATGAGCTTAGGAAAAAAACTCACTGCCAGAAGCATTACTCCTGCTGCGGTTCCTACAAAACGGCTTGATACTCCTGTTATTGCAGCTATTCCTACATTCTGCCCAAAAAGTGAGTGTGGAAATGTATTAAATAGCCCACCTAATACTGAAGAAAGTCCATGGGCTCTCAATCCTGCTACCAGCCTTCCTTCATCTTTTTCATCAGCCTTACAGATATTACTGAGATTCAGTTGATTCCCAGTTGCATCTGTCATAATTACCAGCTGTACCAAAAATAGCGACAGTACTGCTGTTATATCAAACTTTGGCATTCCAAAATACAATGGTGTATTAAGGTTAAAAATTCCTGCTTCAGAAACATTTGAAAATTCTACCATTCCCATAGGTATAGCTATTAATGTTCCTGCTATTATTCCTAATAAAATAGCTATATTCCCAAGAAATCCCTTTGATATTTTCTGAATTCCCACTATTATTATCAAAGTTATTCCAGCTAAAAGTATACTTTTAAAATTACCAAAATTTTCTGCTGAAGGATTTCCTCCTCCTATCCATCTAATAGCTACTGGTATAAGGGATAATCCCATACATGTAACTACTACTCCTGATACAAGAGGTGGAAAAAATTTCAGTAATTTTCCAAACACTGGTGCTACCACTATACAAAATACTCCTGAAATAATAGTTGCTCCCATCATCACTTGTATTCCCATTACTGGATCTGCATCTCTATATGCCACTCCTACAGCAGATAGAGCTGCTACTCCTGCAAAACTTACTCCTTCCACCATTGGAAGTCTTGAACCTATTTTTTTTCCAATACCTAAAGTTTGTATAATAGTTCCCAATCCTGCCATCATAAAAGAGGCAGCTACTAATATACTTATTTGATCATATGTCATTCCCAAAGAATTTCCAAGAATGATAGGAACTGCCATAGCTCCTGCACACATTGCTGCTATATGCTGCATTCCAAAAAGAAAAAGTTCTTTCGGGCTCAGCATTGTATCTATTGAGCTGATTTGTCCTACATTTGCTGCTTTGATATCCATCATTAAAATACCCCCAACCCATAATTTGTATTACATTCTATTCCACAATTTTTGTGCTGTTTCCCTTGAGTGTCCAAATATTTCTTTTTCATCTCCTGTAAGGAGTTTTCTGTCTTTCATTACTATTTTTCCATTTATTATAGTTGTCACTACACTTCTTCCCATCATTCCAAAAAGTATGTGACCATTAGTGTTATTTCCATCCATTGGAGTAAGAGGATCATAATCTACTACTATTACATCAGCTAATGCTCCTGCTTTGATTACTCCTATATCTCCCTTAAAATATTTTTCAGCTATTTTTCTATTATTTTCAAATAGAGCTGTTGGTACTTCTCCCCATGCTACTGAAGGATCTTTCTTTTCATGTTTGTGCAAAATATTAGCTACTTTCATAGACTCAAACATATCACTTGTATATCCATCTGTTCCTATTCCTATATTTATTCCTTTAGCAAACATTTCCAAAAATGGAGAACATCCAACTGCATTTCCCATATTAGATTCAGCATTATGTACTACATTTGTTTTTGTATCTCTAAGGATGTTCATTTCCTCTTCATTTATATGGATACAGTGAACTGCTATAGTTTTATCTCCAAGAATATTAAAATCTCTCAATCTTTCAACTACTCTTTTATTATATTTTTTCAATGAATCTTCTAGGTCAGCTTTTCCTTCAGCTGTATGTACATGATATCCAGCATTAAGTCCTTTCATCTCTTCATCACATCTTCTCAGACTTGCATCTGACAGAGTAAAAGAAGCATGAAGTCCAAACATTCCCTTTATCATATTTTGAGAATCAGCGTTATATTTTTTTATAAAGTTTATATTTTCTTTTATTCCTTCTTCCATTATTTCCATTCCATCTCTATCAGAAACTTCATAACAAAGGCATGTTCTTATTCCTAATTTATTTGCTGCTTCTGCTATAGTTTCCAGACTTCCTGTTATGGCATAAGGACTTGCATGGTGGTCAAATACTGTTGTTACTCCATTTTTTATACAATCTGTATATGTTGTCAAAGCACTGTATTCCACATCTTCCAAGTTTAATTTTTTGTCCAGCTTCCACCAAAGATTTTCAAGTATTTCAATAAAATCTTTTGAAGGTTTTCCATTAGATTTCATCCCTCTGGCAAAGGCGCTATAAATATGATGATGAGTATTTATCAGCCCAGGCATTACTACTTTTCCTTTGACATCTTCAATTTCTTCATGGGGATATTTTTTTATCATATCTTCAGTATTACCTAAATCTACTATTTTTTCTCCCTTTATGACTATACTTCCATTTTCTATGTATGGTCTTTCAATATCTTGAGTTATTATTCTTCCATTGATTAATATCAAAATATTCCCTCCTATCTTATTTGCTTGTTAAATTTAAAAGCAATATGTATGCCAATACAATAAAAATATACAAATTCTTCCACAGTCACCTAATTTTTCATTATTAATATAAAAACCATTTAAATTTTAAAAAAATCATTCACTAAATCTCTTCTCATTATCATAATGATAAAAAATAAATATCATTTTGATAAACTCTTCCTTTCTTTTTATAAAATATATGATATAATGGTTAAAAGCGGTCATAATTTTTGACTGCTCTTTTATGGAGGTCACAGATGTCTAAACTAAAAAATATAGAAAATCATGTAAAAAAGTATGCTAATATAATATCTAATGTAATTGAAGCAGAAGTAGAAATAGTTGATGCTGATCTTGTAAGAATAGCTGGAACTGGTTTATTTCAAGATAAAAATAATGAAATAGTAAGTGGTGTTGTATATAAAGAAGTAATTAATACTAAAAAAAGTCTTTTAATTACAGAGCCTAGAAAACATGAACTTTGTAAAAAATGTAATTATAAAAAAGAATGTAAAGAAAAGCTGGAGCTCTCTTCTCCTATATTATATAAAGATGAAGTAATCGGAGTAATTGGACTTATATGTACTACAGATTTACAAAAAAATAAAGTTCTGAGCAACCTTGACTCTTATCTTAAATTTCTTGAACAAATAGGTGACTTTATATCTGGAAAAGTATATGAATATCAAAATGAAATAAAAACTCAAGAAGTGAATGATGTTTTCAAACAAATATTAAATAATATGGATAAATGTGTCCTTTCTTTAGATGCTAATAATTACATCGTCAATGCAAATAAGCCTGCAATGAAAACCATGAAACTAGGAGCAGACTATACTTCAAAGCAGGTAAATATTGTTTCTAAGAAACTTACTATTCTTGGAAAAGATATATTTGAAATGACAATTGATGATAAATATTTCAATATGGTTGGAGTTTCAATTCCGATATCTTCAATAAATGAAAAAGCCTATACTATATTTATCTTTGATAATGTAAATACTGATATTCCCAAAAGTACAAAGGGAAATAATGAATCATCAGCTTTAGATGCTATAATTGGGGAATCTGAAGTAATGCAAAGTTTGAAAAATAAAATAAGAAAAGTGGCAGATACTAAATCTACTGTCCTTATCACTGGAAAAAGCGGAACTGGAAAAGAATTAGTAGCCAGAGCCATTCATGACAGCGGTGAAAGAAGAAACAGACCTTTTATAGCAATCAACTGTGGTGCTATTCCTGACTCTCTTTTAGAAAGTGAGCTCTTTGGTTATGTAAAAGGTGCATTTAGTGGTGCCAGTTCAGAAGGTAGAGTAGGAAAATTTGAACTTGCCAATACTGGAGATATATTTCTGGATGAGATAGGGGAAATGCCATACTCTTTACAGGTAAAGCTTCTAAGAGTATTACAGGAAAGAACTTTGGTAAGAATAGGATCAAACAAGCTTATTAATCTAGATCTCAGAGTAATAGCTGCTACTAATATGGATTTAAAAAAAATGGTAGAGGAAAATAAATTCAGAGAGGATCTATATTATAGATTAAATGTAATTCCTATTGAAATTCCCCCTCTTTGCGAAAGAGACCACGACCTTTTCCTTATCATTGATAAGCTTATAGAAAAATACAACAACATTTTCAATAAATATGTTCATACAATAGATGATGATGTAAAAGAGATATTAAAAAATTATTCATGGCCTGGAAATGTCAGAGAACTTGAAAACATTATAGAATTTATGGTAAATATGGCTGATGATTCTGGAAGAATAACTAAAACTATGCTTTATGACAATATCTTAAAGAATAAAGAAAATGTAAAAAGTAGTAAAGTTATTTCTCTCAATGACAGTGATGATATATGTACCATTGAAGAAATGGAAAAAGTTATGATAAAAAAAGCTTTAGACCTGTATAAGGATGATTCAAACTGTAAAAATAAAGCTGCTGATAGACTTGGTATAGGAATTGCAACTCTCTATAGAAAAATAGACAAATATAAATTAAATGAAGTGTAACTATATTCCCTATCATTATGATATTGAAATTATCATAATGATAGGATTTTTTTAAATAATTAAATTTTCATATAAAAAACCACTTTTTCTTTAAAAATAAATACTATAAAAAAAATATTTGCTCTGGCATAAAAATTGCTTATTATATAATTAAAAATAAAATAATATATTGAGGAGGATTTTAAAGTGGAATTATTAAAATGGGTACACAATAAAAAAAGCAGAGATGCTGGATATAAAAAATCTGA
>OLSH01000889.1_pt1 | contig 19963 bp, 17 predicted proteins | sample 1643221 | NCBI WGS metagenome assembly OLSH01 (sample SAMEA3136681, study PRJEB25190) | human gut metagenome | biome: human gut; feature: human-associated habitat; material: faeces | place: Austria | collected 2013 | reverse complement strand
GTAAGGACAACAGATTTTGAGTCTGTCTCGTCTGCCAATTCCGACACGCCGGCTTGTCTTGACGACCTTGAATATAATATCATCTCTGTCATGGAATGTCAACAAGAAAACCCAAGTTTTTCATCTCTCCCCTTATTCTCCGCCGATCATATTTTCCAGTGAATTTCCCGGAGGTACAATTGGAAGTACATTCTGTTCTCTGCCTATTATAAACTCAATAACCGTAGGGACATTCTTGCTCTCTTTGGCTTTCAGGAGAGCGCTCCGAATGTCTTTCACTTCCCGGACACGAATCCCTTCTGCCCCGTAACTCTGTGCCAAATGGACAAAATCAGGGATATAACCGGATAGACAGTGTGCAGACGCACTTTTGCATTCTTTCATACAGCTTTCTCTGCGGCAGGTACATGTGGCAGAATAACGCCTGTCATAAAACATCTCCTGCCACTGCCGGACATTGCCCAGATAACCGTTGTTGAAGATGCAGATGATAATGGGGAGTTCATAGAGCGCTGCCGTGGCAAGTTCCTGAATATTCATCTGAAATCCGCCGTCTCCGCAGATGGCTATAACATCTTTTCGGGGTACTCCTAATTTAGCACCTATGGCAGCAGGGAAACCATAGCCCATTGTTCCCATACCTCCGGAGGTGAGCATTTTTCTCTTCTCCGACAGTTTCAAAAACTGTGACGCCCACATCTGATTTTGTCCCACATCCGTTGTGATCACGGCACTGTCAAACAGATCATTGATGTATTCTATCACATTCTGTGCGCTCATTTCTCCAGATGTGCTTTTCTTTAAAGTGACCGGATGCCGCTGTTTCCACAGTTTCAGACGGCTGACCCACTCCCCGGCCGCAGACGGCTTTGCTCTTTCAAGAAGAATTCTGATCAGTTTCCCTGCATCTGCGGCAACCGATATATCTGCCGGTACATTTCGCGAGATCACATCCGGCTCGATGTCTGCATGGATAATAACTGCCTTGTCTGCAAAGCTGTCCGTTTTTCCTGTTATGCGGTCGTTAAACCGGGTGCCGATGGCAAACAGAACATCACACTCACTGGTGGCCATATTTGCAGCGAAACTTCCGTGAATACCCAGATTCCCCATATACAGCGGATGATCTGAGGGAAGGACCCCTTTCCCCATAATGGTCGTGACAACCGGTATCCCGGTCTTTTCTGCCAGACTGGCCATTTCTTTTTCCGCCCCTGCAATATGTACACCTCCTCCCAGCAAAAAAAGAGGTTTTCGGGCTGCCCTTAAAGCTTCCAGACAGCGGTCTATTACTTCCTGTGGCACAGGCACTTCAGGTTTATCGTCTGTGCACAGCGGATAAAAGTCAGAACCCATTTCCTGCTGAATGTCTTTCGGCAGATCAACGACTGCCGCTCCGGGCCTTCCTGACCGGACTGCCTGAAAGGCACTGCGGATCGCTTTCCCCAGTTCACTGCGGTCACGTACAGTCACTACATATTTACATATACTCTTCATGATCTTAATCGTATTTACTTCCTGAAAAGATTCTCTCCCGATCAGCCCTGAAGAAACCTGTCCCGTAAAACAAACAAGTGGAACACTGTCTATATTTGCAGTGGCAATGCCGGTCACAAGATTGGTCGTCCCAGGTCCGCTGGTCACAATACAGACTCCTGTTTTTCCCGAAGCCCTGGCATATCCGTCTGCCGCATGCACTAGTCCCTGTTCATGGCGCGGCGTAATGACTCTGATCTCCTTCTCATCATAAAGCTCGTTAAATAAATCAATTACCTGACCTCCCGGATACGCAAACAAAGTATCTGTTTTTTCCGCCTTTAACGCTTTCACAACCAGCTGTGCTCCTGTAATCTCCATGTAATATTCCTCCATTCACTTCATAAAGCAAGTAAATACTTGCATATTAGTTATATTTATACGGCACCGTCAAAAGACAATGCCGCCTTCTTCACTCTGCCGTAATTCCATACAGGAATGCGGCAACTGTTTTTTTAATAAAGTCTTCTCTCCCAACCTCCGTAAGCTTTTCTTCAAACGACGCATTTAAAAACGTATAACCAAAAGCGCTGGAAAAAAGCGTCATAGCCAAAATCTCAAAATCCGACCTGGGAAGCTTACCTCTCTGCGCCATCTGTTCAAAGTAAGAAATCAACGATGAGAGGAACGCCTGAGGGATTTTCATAATAAACGGCGCTGTTTCCTCATAAATCTGCGGAGCCCGCAGGCCGATGGAGAGTCTCACAAAGTCAGGGGTAATCCTCTTCATATACTCTCTCATATACATTTCCAGATCATACTGCAGCTCCCACCGGACATCCTGAAATACATCCGGCGTAAAATCCGCCCGCCACTTTTCCTGCTCGATACCGCTCATAACGATACTTTTCTTATTCTGAAACTTCCGAAACAGGGTGCATTCATTCACCCCTGCGGAATTTGCGATATCTTTTGTAGTCGTTGCCACGTAGCCTTTATCCCTTACCAGAGACATAGTCGCATCTATAATTTTTTGACCGGTCTCGTCCATATGTATCATCCCTCTCTGTAATGCAAGTATTTACTTTCATTTTAGAATCTCCCATAAAAAAAGTCAAGGCCGGAGAAGTGATATCTCATCAATTCTCCGGCCTTTTGTTATTTCATAGGAAAGTTCTACGACCTTCCCTATGAAATAAAAACGCTCCGCGGGTTGTACACAGATGCGTAAGGAAATTATTTGGATTTTAACTCTGTAAGTAATTCTTCAATATTGTCAAGACAAGCCCCGCAGATGCTTCCTGCGCCGGTTGCGTCTTTGACTGCATCCACTGTTGTGGCACCTTCTTCATAGGCATCCATAATTTCTCCCACGGTCACATCGACACATGGACAGATAATATCGTCACGGTCCATTCCTTCCACCTCCATAAATAATATAGGAGTATTATGGACCTAAATTCCGCGGAATATACACTATTTATTCTGAACTTTCTCAAGCAGCCCTTTTTTCCTCAGTCTTTCGTTGGCTGCATCCCTTAAAAGCGCATAAATAACGGAACAGGCCGGGATACTGATAAACATTCCGGCTACTCCGGCCAGATTGCCGCCGACGGTCACTGCAACTAAGACCCAGATGGCAGGAAGACCCACTGAATTTCCCACAACATGAGGATAAATAAGATTCCCTTCAATCTGCTGTACTACAACAAACATGATAACAAAAATAACCATCTTAAACGGGCTTACCATAAAAATCAGAACCGCCCCCAGAGTGCTTCCGATGAATCCTCCCAAAATAGGGATCAGCGAAGTCACGCCGATAAACATGGCGATCAGCATGGCATAAGGCAGACCGAGTATATTCATGCAGATAAAAATGATCGTGCCCAGGATTACGGCTTCCGTACACTGGCCGGACAAAAAACTTGAAAATGCCAGATTACACATGTTTCCAATGTATATGATACGGTCCGCATATGCTTCTTTCAGATAAGAGTATAGAAGTTTCTTCGTCTGAAGTACCAGCTTCTCCTTTTTCAGCAGTGCATTAACTGCAAAAACAATGCCAAGCAAAAATGTCACTACGGTCTGTACTGCCGAACTGATGACAGATACCGTGGAGCCCAGAATATTGCTGGCGCCGGACTGGAAAAATCCCATCAGTTCTGTACTGATTTTATTCCAATCTAAGTCGATCTTCATCAGATTCTGTTTGGTGAACAGAGGATTGTTGGATACATTCTGTAAAAATTCTTTGATCTCGTTCACAAATCCCGGAATGCTGGATGCCAGGCTGTAAAGTGTATTGGCAAGTTCCGGAAGAATGAGAAAACTGATCAGCGCCAGAACACTGATAATACATACGACAGCCAGGATCAGGCTCAGTGCCCGCTTTCCTTTTTTCACTTTTGAAAACAGCTTTGTTTCAAAAAATCTCATTGGCACATTGATAATAAATGCCATACATCCTCCGATAATAAACGGGAAAATCACTGAGACTAAATAGGAGAATGCCTTCAATATGTAGCTTATATTGCTGACACCCAAATAGAGAAGTACTCCAAACGCCACAAGTCCAAAGAATCCCTGTGTGTTTTTATTATAAAATTTCATATGATACTGCTCCTTTTAAAAGATATTAAATAATTATACCGAAAATAAAAACAGATATCCAGACATATTTAAAAAGATTCGGTTTCTTGTTGTGCTTCTAACTTTTTCCATGGTAAAATAGAGAAGTACAAAATGCGAAATGGAGAGTATATGCCAATGAACATTTACACTTTTAACAATAATCGGAACTCCTCCGAAGATCATATAAAAACATTGAAAGACATTGCTTCAGAGCACCACTTTAACATCCATATATTTAAATACACCAATAAAGACGAATTATTATTTGATCTGTCATCTCATCCGGAACGGGCAGATATTATTTTCCTGAGAATATCAAAAAGCAAAGACGATGAGATTGTCGGTCTTGAAGCGGCCAAAAGTCTCCGCAAGCTTTGCTGTCATGCCCTGCTTATTTTTATCTCTGCCAATAAACAGCTTGCTGCAAATACTTTCCCTACGTTTCCTTTTTACTTTTTCTATCTCAAATATCTGACTCTGGAACAATTCAAACCTGTATATTTAAAAGCTCTTTCACTGGCCGAAAGGAGGCGGAACAACCTGTTCCAGTGCGGCAGCGGCGCGCATGAACATTACATACCTCTGGGTGATATTTACTACTTTGAAATCTTTCAGAGGATTACAACTGTATACCACAGCAACACCAGCTTTTCGTTTTATATGTCCATGTCCAGGCTGGAAAAAGAATTAACACCGAAAGGATTTCTGCGCATTCACAGATCCTTTCTCATCAACATGCGCCATATTGACCAGATTACTGACCGCACGGTACGGCTGACGAATGGATTTACTCTGCCCATAGGAACCACCTATTTAAGTCAGGTACGAAAAATGTTGTCACAGCTTAAAATCTACACCCTATAAGAATTAAGAAGGTGATATTATGTTTTCAATCTGCTTTTGTGATGATACTCCCGCAACACTGCATAAGTACATAGAACTTTTTGAGTTGATCGCCGAGAGACATCAGATCCCTGTCAGTATTCGGGCATTTTCTTCGGGTGAGGAGTTTCTTGTTTACTTAGAGAACCCAAACCACTTTTTTGATCTTTATTTTGTTGAAGCCGGACTGAAAGACATAAGCGGGATTGACACGGTTCTCCGTATCCACGAGTATGATCCGTGGGGACTCGTGATCTTTCTCGGAGTCCGCGCGGAATGTGCCAGTGACTGCTTTGCCGCTTACCCTTTCAATTACATCATCAAGTCAAAGCTGAACTTTATCAGGGGCGAATCTGTCTTTCTCAATGCTTACTCGGTTTTCAAGCAAAAAAAGAAGCCGTATATCGTCTGTAAAAACCGGACCACGTTCCAGTGCATTCAGCTTTCCGATATTTCTCATTTTGAGACTCTCGGACGCCTCGTGGTTGTACATTTTAAAGACCGGAGTTTTGAATTCTATTCCAAACTCAATATCATAGAACAGTCTGTTAAAAACAAAGGTTTTATCCGTGTCCACCGTTCTTACATCGTAAACCTCTCCTATATTTTAGATGCGGATAAGGAAAATATCTTCCTGACAGGCCACGAAACTCCCGTCCCCATCGGCCAGATTTATCTTGACCATGTTCGCAGGGAGACTTATCCGTTTTTTTCCATCAATTCTTCCAGTCTGTCTGTCAAATAAAACAAGGACTTTTGCACCCTTATCTTAACAATGTACAAAAGTCCTGTTTATATGATGACGCCCTGTTTTAAGTCTTATGATCATCAATATTGCCGCCTGCGCGGATCACGATATGTCAGGACTCTCTGCATTGAGCTTCTTCACCTTATAGGAATTGCTTACTCCCCAACTACGGCAAGTCAGTTTCTTCATGCTCGCCTTGAACTTTGCTATCGATTTTGCGTGTGGTTTTGCCTTGAATTGATGTGCCCTGCTGTCAAAGCAGAACCCAAAGCCGAGGTATTTAAGCCCTAGTTTCTCTTCAATAAACTTTGTGAGATTTCTCATTACTCGCTTTGCCGACATTTCACTTCCTACCATAACAATACAGTAAGTAGACCCAGGGAACCTCCCCCTAAGTCCCTCTCAGAACTGTACGTGAACCTCTCAGCTCATACAGCTCCCATTATCCGGCCGATGGCAGTATTCCAAACTTCCAGTGCGCAAACAGATTCCCGTCTCGCTTGAATTGACCACCCTTTCCCCGATTGGTTACGGCAGATGTTGTCTCTTCTGCAATCCAGACTCTACTAAAACTGATTGACTGTTCACCCCTTCGCTCCATTTCCGTTACAGAAACTTCTTCACTACTATGGGCTCTGCTGACTTCTCACAGTTCGTTGTTATTAGGCTAATGAAACCTCTGTGAGACCTCCATGCTTAAGGTGCATGCTCTTTCCCTCCATATATCCGCCGCATTTACTTTACTCCTACAAATGTGATAGTTATTAGACTTTGTTGCTTTGAGCCAACTTATCTCTCAGAGTCCAGCCTTATATGCGATTTCTGTCCGTCGAACCGGAGGTTTGCTTTCAGCTTCCTTCAGATTCCATCTCACGATGGACACCCTTGCTGTTCGGCTATACATTTCCCACTACCCGGGCATGTTCGGGACTTTCACCCGTTAGAGTGCGCCCATGGCGCGCAAACTCAAAAGAGACTGCCGGCTCAGCCTGCAGTCTCTTTAACTTATCTTTTGTTATGCCCAAGATGCCGTTCCCCGCAATTTTGACTCCTAGCCACAGCTAGGTGGGTTTCCTCATCCTGCCTTCTACCTTCCACCGTATTGTGGCTTGGTATCCAGCCGGATATTCGGAATCCCGTTCAAATAGTTGTAGGTTCAAAATAGCAGGCGTTATCGAACACCCCAGGCCGTTTATTCCGTTTCTTTACAAGTTATTATACATGAAGTATGTGAGAGTTTCAAGAAGTACATACATGAAATTCTAGCCAATCGGCACCGGGCCTGTTTTCTCAAAAGGAGAAATGCGGTCATAGCCGCTGATGTCCTCTTTCAAGTCTCTTTTCAAATAGCGAAATGTCTCCTTCTCTCCTTTTTCAGCATACATTGTCAACAGCATCATCAGATAATCTTTGGAAGCCTCATGCATGATCAATGCCCCGATTCCGTTATTAAAATACTCCAGAGGACTCTCTTTCGTAAAATCATTCTTTTTGTAGATTTTCCCGGCGCTGATTCTGTCCACTAACATTTCCGCCATATATTTTTTCGGAATTTTCATTCCTACCAGGCCCTTAGCGTCAGGATTCAGGCTGTAATCGATCCAATACTCAAAATGATGCCTGTTCCTCCCTTTATGGTGCAGCCATGCCCTGGATATCCCATATTTTCTTCTTTCGATGTTGTTAGGGCTTTGATTTCCCTGGTAGTATTTCGCCCCCGGAATAAATTCCGTCGGAGAATACTTTGACATATCGTGCATGATACCCTGGTAGTAAAGTCCCACCTTAAAACAGCCTTTGGCCACAAGGATTTTATGTTTTGTAATTGTCTTAAAGTGTCCTAAAATATGCATAATCAAGCTCCCAGCACGGCAATCCCGATACATCCCGACAACACGATCAGGAAAATCGGATGTATGGATTTCCCACGTTTCTCTGCTACTTTATTTATCATATATAATATAACAAAAAGAATCACAGATTTAAAGTCAATGGAAGAAACTATTTTATGAAGATCCAGTTCACCATCTTTTAAAAACGCCACCTGAAACACAGACAGAGTCGCCGCGCAGATTAATCCGGCCACCACCGGACGGATGCCGTAAAATCCTGCCTCCACAAGACGGTTGTTTTTAAAACTTTCCAGCACTCTGGCAACGAGGATGATAATGACCACCGACGGCAGCACAAGGCCGAATGTGGCGATCAGGCTTCCGGGGATACCTGCGATATGAAATCCCGAATAAGTCGACATGTTGACGCCGATGGCTCCCGGCGTAGACTCGGAAATTGCCAGCATATTTACAATATCTGCGTGGGTAAACCAGTGAAAACGGTCCGCCATGCTGTAAAGGAACGGAAGTGTGGCAAGCCCGCCCCCAAGCGCCAAGAGTCCGGTCTTAAAAAATTCAATGAACAGCTTTAGAAGGATCATTTTCTATCTCCTCCTCTCCGCACTTTCCCGCAGAGCAAAAGTCCTAAAACAGCGCCGATGATTACATAAATCACAGGATTACTCATGAAAAATACCATGCCGAAAAATGTGGCCGCAAATATCATACCCGTCAGCCAGTCCACGACTCCGCCTTTTACCATCTTCTTGATACTGTTGATCATCAGAACACAGACACAGACCCGAATGCCCCAAAATGCACTCTGCACCGCTTTTAGGTCACTGAAATTGGTCATAAAAGCTGCGATGAGCATGATAATAATCAATGATGGGGCTGTAAACCCTAATGTCGCCGTGATACCTCCTCTGATACCCTTCAGTTTGTATCCAATAAACGTGGAGGTATTGACAGCGATGACTCCGGGCGTACACTGTCCTACCGCAAAATAATCCATGACTTCTTCACTCGTCGCCCAGCCTTTATTTTGAACAACCTCCCGTTCGATCATCGGGAGCATGGCGTAGCCTCCGCCGAATGTAAATGCACCCATTTTAAAAAAGGTTAAAAACAGTTCTTTATATTCTTTCAACTCGCTGATCCGTCCTTCCCATTAAGTTTTCTTTTTATTATACGGAAAAAATGCGAAAAAAACCAGAGACAAAACCAAACTGGCTTCGTCTCCGGAAATGTAAAACATATTACAGGTTTGTATATCCCATCATCTGAAGGTCGACTTCTCTCGCCGCTTCCCGTCCTTCGCGGATTGCCCACACGACCAGTGACTGGCCCCGGTGCATATCTCCCGCGGTAAATACATTTTTAACATTGGTGCAAAAAGAGTCCGGCTCTGTGGCTACATTGGTACGTTCATTGAGTTTTACGCCGAATGCGTCGGTCACATAGGATTCACTTCCGAGGAACCCGGCAGCGATCAGCACAAGATCCACCGAAATTTCTTTCTCTGTTCCAGGGACCTCCGCCATTGTCATCCGACCGGTTTTCTCATCCTTTTTACTTTCAAGCTTTACGATAACGGCTTTCGATACATCACCCTTTTTGTTTTTCTTAAATTCTTTCACTGTTGTCTGATAAGTTCTCGGATCATGGCCGAATAAAGCGATGGCTTCCTCCTGACCGTAGTCTGTCTTGCAGACTCTCGGCCACTCCGGCCACGGATTGTTCTCTGTGCGCTCATCCGGGAGTTTCGGCATCATCTCCAGCTGGATGACACTCTTGGCCCCGTGGCGGATGGATGTTCCCACACAGTCATTTCCCGTGTCGCCGCCTCCGATGACCATGACGTTCTTCCCTTTGGCACTGATGTAAGTGTTGTCTTTCAGTCCGCTGTCCAGCAGTGCTTTCGTGGTGGATTTCAGGAAGTCTACGGCGAAATAAATGCCTTTGGCATCCCTTCCCGGAACTTCGATGTCTCTCGGATGGGAGGAACCGCATGCCAGGATAATGCTGTCGTATTCTTTTTTCAGCTGTTCCGCCTTGACATCCTTTCCCACATCCGTATTCGTCTTAAATATAATGCCTTCTTCCTCCATGATTTTGATCTTCCGGTCCACGATCTGCTTTTCCAGCTTCATATTTGGAATACCGTACATCATCAGTCCGCCGACCCTGTCTGAACGTTCATAGACCGTAACCTGATGTCCTCTCTTGTTCAGCGAATTGGCCGCCGAAAGCCCGGCGGGTCCGGAACCGATTACAGCAACCTTTTTCCCGGTCCTGCTCTTTGGCAGTTTTGCATCCGCAAGTCCGTTGGCATAGCCGTATTCAATAATGCTCAGCTCATTCTGCTTGGAGCAGACTGGCTCCCCGTTGAGGCCGCAGGTACAGGCCGCCTCACAGAGAGCAGGACAGACCCTGCCTGTAAACTCCGGAAACGGATTGGTCTTCTTAAGCCTCTCAAATGCCTGTTCCCAGTTTCCTGTATAAATCAGGTCGTTCCACTCCGGCACCAGATTATTCAGCGGACACCCGGACGCCATGCCGCCAAGCATCAGTCCTGACTGACAGAACGGTACACCGCAGTCCATGCATCTGGCTCCCTGTCTCTGCTGCTCTTCAGTCGGGAGAGGAATGTGGAATTCATTATAATGTTTGATTCTCTCTCTGGGCTCCTCCGCCCTCGCGTCTTTTCTCTCGTAATCTATAAATCCAGTTGGTTTTCCCATTCGTCTGTCCTCCTACTTAGCGTTCTCATAAAATGCTTCGATCTGCGCCTGCTCACTGCTGAGTCCCCGCTCTTCCATCTGTACGATCAGATTCAGCATCCGTTTATAGTCTACCGGCATGATCTTTTTAAACTTCGGCAGGAATTCTTCAAAGTTTCTGAGGATCTTCTTTCCTTTTTCGGAATTGGTATAAGCCACATGTTCTTTCAGCATTTCTTTGACTTCAAGCACATCGTATTTGGAGGTGATATTTTCGATGGTCACCATCTCCTTGTTGACATTCATATAAAGGGAACTGTCCTCATCTAAGACATAGGCGATACCACCGCTCATGCCTGCCGCAAAATTCTTTCCTGTCTCACCCAGGACTAAGACACGGCCTCCGGTCATATATTCACATCCGTGATCACCCACGCCTTCCACTACGGCAGCAGCCCCGGAATTTCTGACACAGAACCGCTCTCCCGCGACTCCATTGATAAATGCTTTGCCGCTGGTAGCCCCGTAGAGGGCCACATTTCCGACAATGATGTTTTCTTCCGGTTTAAACTTGACGCCGGCCGGCGGATATACCACCAGCTTTCCTCCGGACAGCCCTTTTCCAAAGTAGTCGTTGCTGTCCCCGACAAGTTCCAGTGTGAGGCCTTTCGGGATAAATGCCCCGAAGCTCTGTCCGCCCGCACCACTGCATTTTACCGTGTACATGTCGTCAGGCAGCGTGTTTTCTCCCCATCGCCTGGTGATCTCGGACCCGAAGATCGTACCAAACGTACGGTCGATGTTTGTGACATCCAGTTCGATGCTCTTTCTCTGTTTTTTCTCAAGTGCGGGTTTCAGTTTTTTCAGAAGAACCGTCTCGTCCGCCACTTTATCCAGCTTAAAATCATAGACTTTCTTATGGGTGTAATCAATCTTTTCTGCCTTGGCATAGGAAGTATCCAGGATTCTTGACAGATCAATGTGTCTGTCTTGTGTCTCTTTTGTCGGCTTTAACAAATCTGTGCGTCCAACCAGCTCATCGATGGTGGCCACGCCCAGTTTCGCCATATATTCTCTCAGCTCCTGTGCTATAAACCGCATGAAATTGACCACATATTCCGGTTTACCGGCAAACCGCTTACGGAGCTCCGGATTCTGTGTCGCAACACCCACAGGGCAGGTATCCAGATTGCAGACACGCATCATTACGCATCCCAGCGTCACAAGCGGCGCCGTTGCGAACCCAAACTCTTCTGCCCCAAGCATGGCGGCGATGGCCACATCCCTTCCGCTCATAAGCTTTCCATCTGTTTCCAGTACAACCTTGTTCCTTAAATTGTTCATGATCAGGTTCTGGTGCGCCTCAGCAAGCCCCAGCTCCCACGGAAGCCCGGCGTTGTAAATAGAGTTTCTCGGTGCGGCTCCCGTACCTCCGTCATAACCGGAGATCAGAATAACCTGGGCCCCGGCCTTTGCGACACCAGATGCGACCGTACCGACTCCCGCTTCGGAAACAAGCTTCACGGAAATCCTTGCATCTCTGTTGGCATTTTTGCAGTCATAGATCAGCTGTGCCAAGTCCTCGATAGAATAAATATCGTGATGCGGCGGAGGTGAAATCAGCCCCACTCCCGCCGTTGAATGACGGGTCTTTGCAATCCACGGGTAAACCTTCTTTCCGGGGAGGTGCCCCCCTTCTCCCGGTTTTGCTCCCTGGGCCATCTTGATCTGGATTTCCTTCGCACTTACAAGGTACTCGCTGGTCACTCCGAACCTTCCGGATGCCACCTGTTTGCCGCCGAGCAGATCAAGATCGAGATCGGCTCTGCCTATCCGATGGACCCCGGATGCCACCTGTTTGATGGCAGAACAGCGGTTCTTTCCGTCTCTTCCCACAGCCAGCCGTTCCGGGCGTTCACCACCCTCTCCGCTGTTGGACTTGCCGCCCAGCATATTCATGGCGATAGCCAGTGTCTCATGGGCCTCTCCTGAGATAGAACCGTAAGACATGGCTCCTGTCTTAAATCTCTTTACAATGGAATCCACACTCTCAACCTTATCCATAGGTATTCCCTTTGAGGGATAGTTAAACTCCATCAGGCCTCTTAAATTTCCGGGCTCTAATTCCTCATCGATCATGTGGGTATACTTTTTAAAGGTCTCGTAATTTCCTGTTCTCGCCGCCATCTGGAGCGTGTGGATCGTCTGCGGATTATAAAGATGCTGTTCCTTTCCGCTTCTGAATTTATGGCTGCCTGTGCTCTCCAGCATCAGGTCATTTTCCAGTCCCAGCGGGTCAAATGCAGATGAATGTCTGATGTCTACATCTTCTTCGATATCCTTTAGGGTGATTCCTTCCACGCGGCTGACTGTATTGGTAAAATACTTATCAATCACTTTAGAGTCAATGCCGATGGCCTCAAAAATCTGAGATCCCTGATAAGACTGGATCGTGGAGATCCCCATCTTGGATGCAATCTTTACGATTCCGTGAAGGACTGCGTTTGTATAGTCTTCCACAGCCGCATAATAATCCTTGTGAAGCAGGTCATCGTCGATCAGCTTCCGGATGGCCTGCAGTGCCAGATATGGATTCACCGCACAAGCTCCATATCCGAGCAGCGTGGCAAAATGATGAACCTCTCTCGGCTCTCCGCTCTCAAGGATCAGAGCCACGGAAGTCCGTTTTTTTGTCTTGATCAGATGCTGGTGCATGGCAGATACAGCAAGCAGGGATGGGATCGCCACATGGTTTTCATCTACTCCCCTGTCAGACAGGATAATGATATTTGCTCCGTCCCTGTAAGCACGGTCTGCCTCAACAAACAAGCGGTCCAGAGCCTTCTCCAGGGATGTATTTTTATAATAAACGATCGGAAGCTCCGCTACCTGAAAGCCTTCTCTCTTCATATATTTGATCTTCAGCAGATCTGTGTCCGTAAGAATTGGATTGTGGACTTTCAGCACCTGGCAGTTATCCGGTTTCTCTTCCAGGATATTTCCGTCTTTTCCGACATAAATAGTGGTGGAAGTCACAAGTTCTTCTCTGATCGCGTCGATCGGCGGATTGGTTACCTGTGCAAACAGCTGTTTAAAATAGTTAAACAGAGGCTGATGCTTCTTTGAGAGAACCGCCAGCGGAGAATCCGTACCCATGGCCGCGATAGCCTCTGAGCCGCTTAACGCCATAGGCTGAATGGCAGTTTTTACTTCCTCATAAGAATATCCGAATGCCTTTAAAAGTTTTTCTCTCTGCTCTGTCTCATAAGACGGCACCGGAAGATTTGGGATCTTTAAATCCTTGAGTTCTGTGAGGTTACTGTCAAGCCATTCTCCGTACGGCTCTTTTCCCGCATAAGATTCCTTAACCACATCATCATCGATGACTTCGCCCCTGACCGTATCCACCAGGAGCATCTTTCCGGGACGAAGCCGTTCTTTCACGAGGATCTTGGTAGGGTCGATATCCAGGACTCCGATCTCAGAAGATAAGATCAGCTGATCATCATCTGTGATGTAGTATCTGGAAGGGCGCAGGCCGTTTCGGTCGAGCACGGCTCCTACCTGGTCACCGTCGGTGAACAGAATGGAGGCCGGTCCGTCCCACGGCTCCATCATCGTCGCATAATACTGGTAAAAATCCCTTTTCTTCTGGCTGATGACTTTATTGTTTTCCCAAGGTTCCGGTATCGTGATCATGATCGCGTGCGGCAGGGCCATTCCGCTCATCACAAGGAATTCCAGGGTATTATCAAGCCGTGCGGAGTCGGACCCGTTTGGATTGACCACCGGGATTACCTTATGCATCTGGCCCTTCAGGAACTTAGACTCCATATTTTCCTCTCTGGCCAGCATCTTATCTGCATTTCCGCGGATCGTATTGATCTCACCGTTATGTACGATGAACCGGTACGGATGCGCTTTCTCCCAGCTCGGAGTCGTGTTCGTACTGAAACGTGAATGAACGAGGGCGATTGCAGATTCATAGCCCGGGTCCTGAAGGTCTTTAAAAAATGTTCTGAGCTGTCCCACAAGGAACATTCCCTTATATACGATAGTCCTGCTGGACAGGGAAATCACAAAGGTCTCTTCATTACTCTGTTCAAATACTTTCCGGACAATGTACAGCCTGCGGTCAAACTCTAATCCTTTCTCCACATCCTCCGGCTTTTCGATAAATGCCTGGAGAATCTTCGGCATACATTCAATGGCTTTTTTGCCCAAAACCGTGCTGTCGGTCGGCACTTCTCTCCATCCGAGGAACTTCATGCCTTCCTTTTCCACGATGATCTCAAACATCTTTTTGGCCTGCTGTACTTTCAGTTCATCATTGGGAAAAAAGAACATTCCAACTCCATATTCCCTCTCTCCTCCGATTCCGATGCCGGACTCTTTACATGCCTTTTCAAAAAACTTATGGGAAATCTGGAGCATAATGCCGACACCATCTCCGGTCTCCCCTGCCGCATCTTTTCCGGCCCGGTGTTCCAGTGTCTCAACAATCTTTAATGCATTGTCGACTGTAGTATGACTTTTGATTCCCTTGATATTGACACAGGCACCGATCCCGCAGTTGTCATGCTCAAAGCTGGAATCGTATAACCCGGGTGTGTTGTCTCTTTTGATCGTCATAAATCTCTTCCTTTCATTCAGCAGTTTCGAAATGTTATTTTTTGTAGAATTTCTTTGTTGGAATCTATCATACAAAAATATATCTAACTTGTAAAGCATTTTTTTCTTAAGTTTTCTGATTATTTGAAAATTTAAATTACAATCTATAATTATCAGATTATTCTACAAAATAAAATCTCCAGTTCAAGACTGAAAAGAAGGTCTGTTCAGTAAACAATCGCAGCACAGCGCCGTTTTGCTGCAATAAGAATCACTAACATCTATTCAATAAATTTTTGGCAAATGCTCTTGCTCTATCAGTTTTATTATCACTGATAAATCCACTATTGTATCCCAAATCACGTTCTGACAGCATACCTTCGTATACAAGCCGATCAAGCAAGGCTTTCACAGGTGCTGGACACGACCAACTATAAATGGGCGCAGCCAATATTATTTTATCAGATGCAAGAATAGAATTGACTGATTCTCCATCACAAATTATGTTTGCTGCCCAGCTTCTTCTTACAAGGAAAGGAACAGCCGGGACATAAACTGTCCCGGCCTCGATTATGTATATTTATTAAAATGTTACATCTTTTCCGTAGTAGATGCATTCCAAAACTTTTTCCATGTCATCTGTGGAAGTCTCTCTCGGATTAGATCCCGTACATGCGTCTGCCACGGCGCGCTCTGCGATCATCCTCTTCTTCTGATTAAATTCTTCTTCATTAATTCCAAAATCTTTCAGATTGGAAACAATGTTTAATTTCTTATTCATCTCGCGGATGGCCTCGATCAGTGAAAGAGTCAATGCCTTATCGGAATTTCCAGGAAGGCCGATCCTTCTTGCGATAGCTGCATAGCGTTCCTCACAAACCTTCGCGTTAAACTGGATCACATACGGCAGGTAGATGGCATTTGCACATCCATGTGTGATATGTCCGGTGTCAAAGACGGCTCCTGTCTTATGAGCCAAAGAGTGTACGATTCCCAAAAGTGCATTGGAGAATGCCATTCCTGCGAGGCACTGTGCATAGTGCATATTCTCACGGGCTGTCATATCCCCTTCGTAGGAAGCTTTTAAGTTGTCAAACACCATCTCAATAGCTTCTAATGCCAGCGGATCTGAGAACGGAGAATGAAGTCCTGCCACATATGCTTCAATGGCATGAGTCAGTGCATCCATTCCTGTATAGGAAGTCAGTTTCGGAGGCATCGTCTCCGCCAATGCAGGATCTACGATTGCAATATCCGGTGTGATCTCAAAGTCTGCCAGCGGATATTTGATTCCTGAACTGTAATCTGTGATAACAGAAAATGCCGTCACTTCGGTAGCTGTTCCTGATGTTGACGGGATCGCAAGGAATTTGGCTTTATTCCTGAGCGGAGGAACTGTAAACGGATCTTTTACATCGTCAAATGTAGTTTCCGGATGCTCATAGAAGATCCACATTGCCTTCGCAGCATCGATCGGAGATCCTCCTCCCATCGCAATAATCCAGTCCGGCTCAAAGTCTCTCATGACCTCTGCGCCTTTAAACACAGTCTCTACAGAAGGGTCCGGTTCTACACCTTCAATTAATTTTGTCTCAACTCCTGCTTCTTTTAAATAATCAACAACCTGGTCTACAAATCCAAAACGTTTCATAGAACCGCCGCCGAGTACCAAAACAGCTTTTTTTCCATCCAATGTCTTCAGTGACTCAAGTGATCCTTTTCCAAAGTATAAATCTCTAGGTAGTGTAAATCTTCCCATACGTTATCTCCTTTGCTGCAGAGGATTGAAATGTTGACAACCCTGACCAATGGTTACATTCTTATTGTACTGCTTTGTTAATGTTTTATCAATAAAAATCTGCAACAAAAACACACTCACACAAATGTTCTAATATTGACTATATGACATTGACATTTGTTCTTTATTTCTTTCGCTCCGAAAGATAGGCTTCCATCCCCCGCCTTCTGAGTCTGCACGCAGGACATTCTCCGCATCCGTCCCCCCTGACTCCATTATAGCAGGTCAGTGTTTCATGTCTTATCACATCAAATACTCCCAGATCATCGGCCATTTTCCATGTTTCTTTTTTGTCGATCCACATGAGAGGCGTAATCACTTCAAACTCGTAATCCATCGCCAGAGTCAGCGTCGTTTCCAGAGACGTAATAAATACATGTCTGCAGTCCGGATATCCGCTGAAATCGCTCTGGGACACGCCGGTCACCAGTACATGGATATCTCTCTGCTTTGCAAATACTGCCGCAAAGGTAAGAAACAGCATATTCCTTCCGTCTACAAAGGAATTCGGCGTACCCGTTTCAGGCGCCTCTTTGTCCACCTCAATATCTGCCCTCGTCAATGAGTTGGGCGCCAGCTGGTTTAAGAGGGCCATATCCAGAATATGATGCTCTACGCCATATTTTTTGCAGATTTCTTTGGCACAAATCAATTCATCCGAATGCTTCTGTCCGTAATTAAAAGAAAGCGCGATAACTTCTTCATATTTTTTCTTTGCCCAGAACAGACAGGTGGTACTGTCCTGTCCCCCACTGAATACTACAACTGCTTTTGTCGGTTTTGACATAGTTTTCTTTCCTCCTCTTATCTTTCTGCGAGCATATAAAAGCGGTTCTCCATGGCAGAGTCATTTTCAAACTTCCCTCTCAACGTAGATGTAATGGTCTTTGCCTGATTTTTCTTAATGCCCCTGGCGCTCATACAGCTGTGATTTCCTTCGATGAGCACAGCTACATCCTCTGTCCCTGCCACTTTGGAGATGATCTCTGCGATATCTGACCCGATCCGTTCCTGGAGCTGAAGCCTTTTGCCGACCATGTCACAGATCCTTGCGATCTTGCTCAGTCCCAGAATCTTTTCTTTCGGCTGATATGCCACAGTGACTTTCATATTGTACATAAGGGCCAGATGGTGTTCACAGTAGCTGAATATATCGATGTCTTTTACAACGACCATATCCTTATGATTTTTTACAGACAGATCGTCCTCAAAGGTTTTAGAGTACATTTCTGCAATCTGGTCATTGCTGTAATTCATCCCCTCAAACACTTCTTCATACATCCTGGCTACACGGTCCGGCGTCTCCTTAAGACCCTCCCGGTCCGGATTATCCCCCAGCGCTTCCAGGATACCTCTGATATGTTTTTTGACTGCTTCTTTATCGATTGCCATAGCTTCTTAGACTCCCTTCCGCTCCGGATTCCAGACAACTTTATGGATCTGGATCTGAAACCTGACTTTATTCATCCTGTGTTCTTTCATAAACTCCACGATCTCATCCGGAGGTATGGCACCGAAAACCGGACTGAAATACACGATCGCCTTTTCACAGAGAGAAAACCGTTCGATAACTTCTTTTGCCTTCTCCAGATCTTCTCTTGTCCCTATCACAAACTTTACGACATCCCACGGCTTTAATTCTTCCATATTTTCAAGGTACATGGACTCCTCCATGCCGCTGGAGGGCAGTTTATAGTCCATCGTCATCGAAAATCTCGCATCCCGCTCTCTCCATGGGCGGATGGGAATACTTCCGTTCGTTTCAATTTCCAGTTCTGTCTTTGGAAGTGACAAAATACTTCCAATCAATTCGCTGATATTTTCATCCAGCAGAGGTTCTCCCCCGGTCAATGTTACCAGATCTGCTTCTGACTCCTTTACCATCTGCGCCACTTCCGCAGCCGTCATGAGATCCGCCTCACCTTTTTTGCTGATGGCCCATTTGGTATCGCAGTAGGAACAGTTTAAATTACATCCCCGAAGGCGAATAAACATAGAAAGCCGGCCCGCCTTCTTCCCCTCGCCGTTGATACTCACAAAGCTTTCTGCTATTTTAAAAACTTCCATCGCTATTCTCCGTAAATGGCACAGTTATTCGGCGTCTCATATACTTCCACATAAGAAACGTCATAGCCGTCCTGTTTGATCCGGTCATAAAAATATCTGGCAAAATTCTCTGCCGTAGGGCGGAATTTAACTTCAATAATCCGGAAATCTTCTTCTCTCAGTGCTTCTATCGTCTTGGTCTTCAGTGTGTCTTTTTCCACGATCAGAGCATGGTCAAACTCGTCTGCGATTTCTTTTACCTTGTCCTTTAATTCGCCGAAGTCTACGACCATCCCCCTGGTCTGGCCCTGTTCTTCTACTTTTTCCTTTTGGATCGTCACCGATAGTTTCCACCGGTGTCCGTGCAGATTTCTGCACTTGCCCTCGTATCCCGCCAGAAAATGTGCGGAGTCAAAAGACGCATGTGTATTTAACTGGTACATGTTTATCCCTTTCTCTCGTTTTCTATTTCCCGCTGTTTCAGGCCTTCTTCCGAAAAGAACCCCATGAAACAGTAAAAGACACGCCACCCGCGGTGTCCGTGTCTCTAAGCATTCATCTAAGACATAAGAAATATGTCTGATCATATCCTCTTATTTTGTCCTAGTTTTGTTTAAAGACAGGATGGTACGAATGAACTGTCTGACATATTTACAATAACTAAATGAGTATAACACACTTTTCATTAATAGGGAATAAAAATTCCAAGTTTTCTTCTCTATCTTCTGTTTCACCTCATGGCTGCTGAAAATAACCGGATCAAGAATTTCCATATACGGGGATATTCCCTCAGGATCGTTTGTCTGATTTCTTCGCAGGCTGCCGTCCCTTTTTCTGTGAAAGTAAATGTTCCGTCAGCAGCTCCTCCGATGACTATGTGTGCATTGACATAACCTCCCACAGCAATGTGGGTGGCTAAAGCACATTCTCCTATGGAAATCAGCCCCGCAGAGAGCAGACCCACGGAGAAAAGACCAGCAGCAAAGTTTCCAATGGCTATGATTCCTTTTGCTTTATTATTCATAGTGGAGATTCACAGTCACATAGACTGCTTCCTTTTCTCCCGATGCACCAGAATTTCCAACCAACTCATCCATGCTGATATGAAAAATTCTGCTCAATTCCATCAGTTTCTTCATCTCCGGTGTTGTAGTCCCGCTTTCCCTTAGTTAAAGATATGAACCCTCATTATCAGTCTACTTTTCCAATA
>OLSH01000888.1_pt1 | contig 19977 bp, 18 predicted proteins | sample 1643221 | NCBI WGS metagenome assembly OLSH01 (sample SAMEA3136681, study PRJEB25190) | human gut metagenome | biome: human gut; feature: human-associated habitat; material: faeces | place: Austria | collected 2013 | reverse complement strand
CGATGCTCTTGGCATTGGCGGTGGCGATCATCTCCGACATTTCGATGATCCAGTGACCTTGCAATTTGCGGTACACATTGTCGTCGTCCAACCGCCGCAAATCGTCTGAGAACCATTCATCCTTGACCGCCAGCAGCCGAAAAAAGCTGGACTTTCCCGCACCTTGCCCGCCAACCAGACAGAGCATGGTCTCAAATTTGCATCCCGGTTGGAACACCCGCTTGATGGCTCCCAGCAGAAAGATTTTCATGGCTTCGCAAGTGTACTCGTCCTCCGCAGCACCGAGGAAGTGGTGCAGGACATGGGCTATCCGCCCCGTCCCATCCCATTTCAGGCCTTTCAGGTAGTCCCGGATGGGATGATAGCGGTTCTCGTTGGCAACGATGCGGATGGCCGATTCAATTTTCTTCTCGCTGGAAATGCCGTATTTCTCCATCCGACGCAGGATATACTTCATGTCGGTGTCGCTCAGCGTCTTGCCGGAGCGGGGCCAACCTACAGGCTTTACAATGTCGATGCGCTCGCTCAACAGGTTCAGCCGGATGGCATCGGCCAGCACATGGTCGTTCTGCAAAATCGTGATGCAGTTTTGGATCGTCCGCTGGATCTCTCCATTGGAGTGCTTGGTCAGCATCTCTTTCACATCTTCAACGGTTCGGGGAGCACGTTCTTCTTGATTGACTTCTTTGCTCAATAAACATCACCTCGTGTTTCTGACTTTTCGGCGGTAGGCGGGACAGATGGCTTCCGCTGTGCCTGTTCTGCCTGCAAGCGATTCAGCAGTTGCAGAACGGAATCCCGTGCTTTCTCCTTGACCTGTTCTTTGCCTTTCTGCCGAACTTCCGGCTTCAGCAGCTTCTCTTGCAGACGTGTAGCGGTGGTCTGCATAGTCTTGAGGAACTTGTCCAGCACGGTGTCCAACCGATGGGCGGCATACTCTCTCGTGGACTGCGGAGCCTTGCGTTCCGGGGACAGCACCCACTTCTTCGTGTCCTCGATCATCCGCATATCCTCTTTCCGGGTCTCAGTGCGCACCACGTCCGTCACGACCTCCACCGCCTTGTCGTAGGCTGCTGCTGAAACATCGTCCAGAAGGGTCTCCATGTCGCTGACCTTGAGGGTCAGTTCGTCCAGCCTGTCCTGCTGGGCGGCAAGCTGCTCCTTCTGCTTGGCAAGGATGAAGTCCTGCTTTTCCAGATATTTGCGGTTGCCGTACTCCGCTTCTTCCTCCAAATCTAACCAATGACGTTTTGCAATCTCAAACAGCATTTTTCGACAGGCGGCATCGAAGGTGATCTTGCGGTTGTTGCGGCGGCTGAGGGGTTTGGCCGGGTCTGGCAAGTCGAAACCTAACGCTTCCAGTGCCTTTTCCTGCTGAGGAGCGATCTCGCCGTACTTGTTTTCGCAGTCGAACACATGGCGCTCATGGATGTGGGGCGTGCTTTCATCCAGATGCAGTGCCCAGTCCAGCACATGAACGTGTTCGCCAAATTTGCCCTTGAACTCGTCAATGAACTCCGTGACGATGTTCATCAGGTCCTCTGCCGAAGCGTGTTCATCCAGCGTTCCTAGCTGGTAAATGGTCTCTTCCGGGCAGGTCTTGCGGCTGGATAGCAGGTCGGAAATGGAGCGGTTGCGCTCCGTGTGCCGGATCTTGGCGTTGCGCTCGTTCTGGCTTTCCACAAAGTTGGAATAGTGGCTCTCGTAAAATTGTCGTTCTACCTCCGAGAAGGTCGCTGCCAGATCATCCGGGTCTTGCGGGGCGAGAGCCGAACGGAAGCCGTGGAAACAGTCCCAGTAGATGTTGCCTTTGACTCGTTCCGGGTCGATGTGCTCACTGTTGGCAAGGTTGAAACTCCGGTCATTGTGCTTGGGGTTATAGGTGCCGTGGGTCCCGGCTCGTCCGTTGTGTCGTGTTAATTTCAGATAGACATCCCTCCGTTTCGACTTCTTGGCGTGGGAGAACGCAGCAGCGGAGCTGCTGGATCTGCCGCCGTTTTGCGCCAGATAATACCCAGTAGGATATGACGCAAGGCATCATATCACTGGGCAAGGCGTTCCCCCTTGACTCCCTTCAAAGGGCTGCGGTCTCGCCTGTCGGCTCGGTCGGTGCTTCAAAATGCCTGCGGCCTTTTGAGGTCGCCACTGGCGACCCGCACCTCTGCACTCTTGCTCCGGGCAAGCTGTCCAGAAAAACAGCTCGTCCGGCTTTTTCAGTGGGCCACTTTGACCCACTGATTCCGTTACGGGTAGAATCAAGTGCCGGGTGGCGGCACCTGATTTTCAACGACCTTGAGGCGTTACAGGTAGAATCAAGTGCTCATTTTGATCACCTGATTTTTACGGAGCGGGGTGGCGTGTTACAGAAAAACCGAAGTTTTCAAAATGATAACTCCGGTGGCTTCGTTACGGCTAAAATCAAGTTACGGAAAGCGGAACTTGATTTCAGAGGACAGCCCAAATTCCCACTGTGGGGATTTGGGAGTGAGCAATTAGGCGTTACGGTATTTTGGTACTTCCCAAAATGGGAAGTATCACTTTACTAAATAAAAGCAGCATCAATACTTATCCGGCATTCGCTTTACGCTGGCGGTAGCCTTTCTGCCGACAGCCATTGCTGCAATATCTGGCATCTGCCCGGATCGGCAAGAACTGCTCCCCGCAGCAAGCGCAGGTATACGTTCCACGTTCGGCACGCTTTTTAAGGCTTTTCCGCAGATTCAGCATCTTGTGACCGCAAGTCTGGAAGCTGCAATATTTTCGGTTCCGGGTCTGGGTGTAGATGACCTTGCGGCAGTATTCACACTGGATTCTGCGCACACTGGGGTCGCCATCAATGAAATATTCCATCAGGGTGTCCTGATTTTCACGTTCCCATTGTTCTGTTGTCATAGGCATCCTCCTTTGGCTGTTACGGGTGTGTGGTGGATAATGAAAAGCATTATTTGCCAAAAGTGTTACGGTCATTTGGTAAGTACCGGAAATCAGCACTTACCAAATTTCACCATGGCTTGACAAAATGTCAAGTCGAGGTCAAACGTAACACGAACGGAGTCAATGTGGACAAATTGTCTACATTGATTCAAGCTGCGGCAATTCACCCCATGTGGTCAAAATGTCCACATGGGGTCAGCCGTAACGCAGAAGGTTATTCTGGTGAATGACGTTTTGCGTCATTCACCACATCAACTGGCCATTTTGACCAGTTGATATTGGGTGCGCCGTTCTCCCTGCATGGCTTTCCTGCCCCCTTCCGGCGGCGTTTCCCGGCTCTCCCTTGCGGGGTCATCGCCGTGTATCCCATGCAGACGGTCTTTCTGTTTTCAAGGTGCGGTGCTGGATTTGGCAATAAAAAATCGCCACACAACAACCTGAACCTGACCATCCCTTCCGGGATAGCCTTGGTTCGGGTTTGCTATGTAGCGATCAGAAAGTTAAAAACTTGCTCCGGCTTCTTTGGGAGCCGAGCTGGAACTCTAAGTAAAATATGTTATATTAAATTGTTGGAATAGATTACCACAAAAATCGAGCCGTGTCAACAAAAAGTTTTGAAAACACGCTACTTTCGGCAGATTGCGAGAAAATGCTCTGAAAACTTTGGCAAAAAGAGAGAGCCAGGTGGGTTCGTTTTGCTTATTTGTTTTTTACCAACAGTGCCTGGTACGGCTCCAGCTCCACATCCGCCAGCCAGACGGAAGTGCCCTCGGGGGTGCGGTACTCGCCGCCCAGAGCGTCCAGACTTGCCCCTGCCGGGTACTCGGTAAAGTTGAACAGTCCCACCAGCGTTTCCTCGCCGCGCTTGCGCACCAGCGCTAGCACGCCGGGGTTGTGGCTGTCCCATGTGGTTACCCACGCATCCGGGGTAAAGCAGGGGTCTGCCCGCATTTGACGCAGCTGCTCCATGCCCTGCCACAGCTGGTTCTGCAGCGTGCCTTTTTGGGTGCGCTGCTTTGCGTTTTCCCAGTTGAATTTTGTGCGGTGCAGGTTGCGGCTGTCCTCCACACGGTCAGGGTCGTTTTTGTAGTCCCAGCCGTTGAGCTGCGCAATCTCATCGCCACAGTTCGGCATGGGGAAGCCCTGCAAAAATGCCATGGCCGTGTGCAGCAGCAGGTCGCGCTTCACGGCGTAGTCCAGTGCGGTTTTATCGTCCTTTTCCAGTGCCTGCTCTACGCCGCACAGGCTGGCGGTGGTGCCGCAGCTCCGGGCGTCGCCGGTGGCAGGGTCGTAGTTGTACAGCTCGCCCTTTGCCCAGCTGCCGGGGAAATTGCCCTCGTAGAAGTGGTACAGATATTCTTTGTGTTTCTGCGGGTCAATGCCGAGCCGGTTTTCCACCGCCTCGTCCAGACCCCAGCCGATGTCATCGTGGCAGCGCAGATAGTTTACGAACCAGCAGTTGTCCGGCAGGGCGTGGAGGGCATCCAGCTGTGCTTTCAGCAGCCGGGTGTCCCGGCTGGCAAGGGCACCCCACAGGTTGACCATGGTGGACACGTTGTAGAGCATGTGGCATTCCGGCTTTTCGGGCGTGCCGAAGTACGCCGCCAACTCTCTGGGAGCCATGACCACCTCGCCCTTGAGGATGACCGCCGGGCAGACACATTCCAGCACCATGCGGAGCATCCGCACAATGGTGTGCACCTGCGGCAGATTGCGGCAGGTGGTGCCCAGCTGCTTCCAGATGTAGGGCACCGCATCAATGCGGAACACCTCCACGCCAAGGTTGGCGAGGTGCAGGATGCTCCTGGTCATGTCCACGAACACCGCCGGGTTTGCGTAGTTCAGGTCCCACTGGTAGTCGTGGAAGGTGGTCAGCACCCACTTGTGCATCTCCTCGCACCATGTAAAGTTGCCGGGCGCGGTGTTGGGGAACACCTGCGGCACGGTCTGCTCGTACTGGTCGGGGATGGTGCGGTCATCATAGAGATGGTAATACGCCTGAAACCACGGGTCGCCTGCCTTTGCCGCCATAGCCCAGCGGTGGGTGCTGGCGGTGTGGTTCATGACAAAATCCAGACACAGGCTGATGCCGGCCTTGCGCAGTTCACGGGTCAGGTTTTCCAGATCCTTGTTCGTGCCAAGGGCCGGGTCTACGGTATCGAAATCCTCCACCGCATAGCCGCCGTCGTTGTGGGGGTGGGGCATCTGCATCAGGGGCATCAGGTGCAGATAGGTCAGCTTCTGCTCCTTGAGGTAGGGCAGCTTCTTTGCCAGTTCTTTCAGATTTCCGGCAAAGAGGTCGGTGTACATGGTCATGCCGAACATATTGCCCCGCTTGTACCACTCCGGGTCGGCAGAGCGTGCCTTGTCCAGTGCTTTCAGCTCGGCGCTGCGGGCGTTGTAGGCTTCTGCCATCTCCCGCTCCAGAACTTCCAGCCCTTCCCGGTTGTGGTACAGTTCCATGAACAGCCATTCCAGCTCGTCCTTGTGCTTGGCAAACCGGGACTCAAATTCCTTTTTTGCTGCCATGGTTCAGCCCTCCACTTCCGCAAGGGTGGGCATGGCGGGGATAGCACCATGCCGACTGGTGGTGATGCTGGCCGCTTTGTTGGCAAAAGCCAGAATGCCTTCCAGCTTGTCCACAGTCAGAGTGTCCAGCTCCTCCTTGCAGAGCTTGGACAGGGCAGCCCCAAAGAAGGTATCGCCTGCGCCGTTGGTATCACCCACCTTGCAGGGAACACCTGCCACATGGCCGGTCTTGTCCCCAAAGCGGTAGAATACGCCGTTTGCACCCAAGGTGACAAAAATCAGCCGGATGCCGTTCTGTGCCAGTTGTGCCGTGCCGCTTTCGCAGTCGGTGGTGCCGGTGAGCAGGGGCAGCTCTTCATCGGACACTTTCAGAATATCCACCAGCGGCAGGGGAGCCTTCATCTGGGCAATGGCATCCTCTTTGTTCTTCCAGAGGTTGGCACGGTAGTTGGGGTCATAAGTAATGACAGCACCCAGCTTTTTGGCACGGGCAGCAGCGTCCAGCGTGGCGGTACGGGAGGGGTCGGCGGTCAGGCTGACAGAACCGAAGTGGACGATTTTGGCAGCTTTCAGAGCCTCGTCCGAAATATCCTCTTTGCTCAGCATCACGTCAGCGTTGGCGCTGCGGTAGAAGCTGAAATCCCGCTCACCGGTGGCATCCACTGACACGACTGCCATGGTGGTGGGGTGGTCTGCATCCACCGCCATGCCGGAAACATCCACCTTGTTTTCTGCCAGAACCTCTTTCAGGTAGCGGCCAAAGGCATCCGCACCCACCTTGCCGATAAAGGCGGTCTGTGCGCCCAGTCTGGAAGCAGCCACAGCCAGATTTGCCGGGGCACCGCCGGGGTTTGCGGCAAACTGAGGAATGCCGCGCGCATCCTTGCCGGTCTGGGTCAGGTCGATCAAAACTTCACCAATCGTTAAAATGTCCATGGTTGCTCTCCTTATCATTCATCATAGCGGGGTGTCTGCTCCGGGAACTGCTGGCTGATCTTTTCTTCAATGCCATAGGCGGCATTGAAATCGTTGTACAGCAAAAAGAAGCAGACGAACCAGATAAACCACACACCGAGGAAGGGCACAAGAAAACCCGTCCACGGCAAAAACAACACAAACAGCAGCCACCATGCCAGTTGTAGTGCGGCTGCACCCAGAACGTGCTTGCCGTATTTCAGGCAGAACAGCACCGCGTTTTGCAGGCGGTGGAGGTTGCTTTCTTCAAACAATACCACCTGTGGCCAGAACGCAGTAAACAGCATGAGCAGGATCAGCAGCCCGGCCAGAAAAACAGCCATGGTTCCGATACCGGGCAGACGCTCCCCGGAGAACAGCACCATGCCGAAAAACAGCTCGATGCCAAGTGCCAGACTGAACACCACACCGGGCAGAAGGGATGCTTTCCAGTTCTGTTTCATGCCCTTGCAGTAGTTCTCCCACCAGCCCCGGGGCGCATCCCGGTAGCTGCGGAACAGCGCGTCCATCATGCAGGAGATTGCCGGGCCCACCAGCAGTCCACCCACCACGCAGACGGGAATCAGCACCAGCAGACTGGAAGAAAGCAGGGCGTACCCCACCCCCAGCCCGTAGGGGATGCACAGACCCAAGGTGACAAAATCCGCAAAGAGAAAGCTTTTCCAGTCTCGTTCCAGCAGCTCCTGATACCGGGGCAGACCAGTGGCGCGTTGACCATGGATGACCGGGTCACTCGGAAAGAATAAGCCCATCTTCAAACCCTCCTCAGTAGGTGCAGCCGTTCAGAAATTCGGTCAGTACAGCCAGTGCATCGCCGGTGGAGCTCTCCTGACAGGAAAGCTCCCACTCTATGGCACTGGTGCCCTTCTGTCCAAAGGCGGCAACACCAAAGGCATAGGGGTTGCTTTCGTCCTGATAGGTAAACTGAATGACAGTGTACTCCTGCCCGCCGGCAGTCAGGGTCTGTGTGTCGGAAATATCGTAGTTCTGCTGCGCCAGCTCCTGCCAGCCGGAAACAGCGGAAGCTGCCTTTTCTTCTGTCTTGTTTTCCTGTACCACCAGCGTCAGCTGGGCATCGTAGAGATTGACCGTCTTGCCCTCGCTGTTTTCATAGGGCTGGGGTTCTCCGTTGACCCAAGAAGCATAGTACAGACCGTTGGCGGCAAGGATATCCTTGTTGTCCAGCAGGGTGAAGCCCTCCGGCGGAGCAGGGGCAACCAGCGTCTTGCCCACGGGAGCAGTCCCATCCGCATTTACCAGCGGGTCACTTTTCAAATCCTCATCCTTGACACCACAGCCGGTGCAGAGCACCGCCGCCAGCGCCAGAGCCACTATGCACAACAAGTTCCGTTTCATGGAGTTGCTCCTTCCGTCAGAATCTCCCACAGCCGCTGTGCTCCTTCCCGGGCAAGGGCGGCTTTTTCGTTCTTGGGCTCTTCATAAAAGGCCCTGCGGCCTAAAAATAATCCGTTTACCAGTTCTGTGCTGCTGCCAGTAACGGTGGTTCCCAACACGGTGGTCTGATACGTTCCAAGGTCGTATCCGGCCAGCACCGGGCAGTCTACCCAAGACACGGTCTTTCCGGCGGCGGTATAGTCGTTGTCGCCCGGCGGGGTGCCGTCCCAGTTGGCAAGTGCCTGATAGTCCAGCTGAAAATGCGCCGGGTCGTCCAGCAGCAGAAAATAACTTTCCTCCGCGTTCATATCGGAAAGAAACTGCATCTGCGCCGCAAGCGCATAGGTGGAAGCGTTTTCCACGTCCTCTGTATCGCTGACGTACTGGCGCAGCCGGACGCAGACAGTGCCATCGCCGTTCAGGTCTTCGCCATACTGCGCAAAAGCGGCTTCGATGGCGTGGGCGGTATCCTCCGGCAGAGCACTTTTGCCCACATAGGCGATCTGATAGTCCGGCAGGGTCTCGCCCCAGTGCAGGGCGTTGGCCAGCCAGCTGATGCCCACCCAGAGCACCACGGCTGCGATGACGAGATAGACCCAGTGGTAATGCAGCCAGTTCCTGACCCAGTACCACCGGCCTTTTTCCGGGGCGGTCATGCCTTGGTGGTGCCGCCGTAAGCATAGCTGACCGGCAGGCACAGCAGGGAGGGGGTATTGGCGCGGTTCTCGTTCAGCACGACTTCCACGCAGGTCTCTGCGATGGCGTCCACGGGCTGAACGATGGTGGAACAGTAATAATCCATGTCGCCGAAGATGCGCAGCCCGTCAAAGCCGATGACCTGCACGTCCTCGGGCACCCGAAGCCCCATGAGACGCAGCAGCTGAACAATCTGGTAGGCCAGACGGTCGGTCACGCAGAAGATGCCGTCAAACTCCAACACGCCGTCCTGCAGATGATCGTCCAGGAACACCGCGAACTCGGCCATGGGGTCAAAGACGGTGCCGTCCCGCGCATCTTCCAGATTCTTTATTTCATAAGGAATGCCTGCGGCTTCACAGGCGGCCACAAAGCCGTCCTTGCGTTTGTTGGTCTCGCCCACGATGCTGGAACCGACGCGCAGGAAGGCGAGCCTCCTGCAGCCGTTTTCCATCAGCTTTTCGGCGGCCAGCCGCCCGCCTGCGTAGTTATCTGATGCCACGCAGGGGATGTTGGCGCCGAGATACCGGTCGATGGAGACGGAGTTGATCTCCGAGGGTGCTTCCAGCTTCGGGTCATAGGTCAGGGCAATGATGCCGTCCACCTTGTTCTGCTCGGCCATGCGGATCATTTCCTGCTCTTTTTCATTGTCATAGTCGGTATCGCAGAGCAGCATCCGGTAGCCGCGCTTTTGCAGCGAGCTGTTGATGCAATGAGCGATCAGGCCGAAATAGGGATGTGCGATGGTGGGCAGGATGACGGCGATGGTATTGGTGCGGTTGCTTTTCAGGCCGCGCGCATAGGCGTTCAGGTGGTAGTCCAGTTCCTTGATGGCCTGCTCCACCTTTTTGCGGTATTCCTCGCCCACCGGGATGCCGTTGATGACCTTGGATACAGTGCCCAGAGAGACCCCTGCCTCCTTGGCCACATCCTTCATCGTAGGGGCGGTGTTCTGTTTTGCCATGCGGTCCACTCCTTTGCTTGTGAAACGTTTCTATATCAAGCGGATATATCACAAGCGGATATATCAAAGGGAATCTTGCTGCATTCCCTGTTGTTCTGAGGTCCCTGTGGTTTCAGTATAGCATGGTTCTGCCAGAATGTAAAGGCTTTTTCGTGAAATTTCATGAATCGTTTCACGGCTGCGCAATGCTGCAATTTGCACAAAAACATCTATCGAAGAGTGTACAAAACGTTGAAAACAGGTATACAAGACGATTTTTACATAAAATCCTGTTGACATGAAAACTCTGGCGTGTTATCTTTGTGTCACAGGCCGTGTAACGTTTCACGAGAAACAGCAAAACCGATTCCCCGAACGGCAGGGGACCCCGCCCACAGGCCCGTGGGCAGCGTAAAAACAAGAAGGAGGAGTTTTTATGACGCAGACCTCGCCAGCTGCTGCATGTCAGCTGGACGCTATCCCGGTCCACCGCAAAAGCCTCGGCCAACGGCTGCGGGAAAACTGGCAGCTCTATGTGATGCTGCTGATCCCGGTGGTGCTGACCATCGTTTATAAGTACTGGCCCATGTACGGCATCCAGATCGCCTTCCGCGATTTCAAGGCAAGCCGGGGCATCACCGGCAGCGAGTGGGTCGGTCTGTACTGGTTTGAGCGGTTCTTCACCGCACCCAACTGTGTGCGCATGATTAAGAACACCGTGCTGCTGAGCCTGTACAGCCTGCTGTGGAGTTTCCCCATCCCCATCATCCTGTCCCTGTGCATCAACCAGCTGCGCTTTGCAAAGTTCAAGCGGGTGGTGCAGACGGTGCTGTATGCGCCCCACTTCATCTCCACCATGGTCATCTGTGGTATGATCAAAATTTTCCTCAGCCCGTCCGGCGGTCTGCTGAACCTGATTTTGGGCACCAGCGTGGACTTCCTCTCGGAGAGCACTGCCTTCCGCACCATCTATGTGGCCTCCGGCATCTGGCAGGAGGCTGGCTGGGGCACGATCATTTATATGGCTTGTCTGGCTGCTGTGGACACCAGCCTGTACGAAGCCGCTAAGATCGATGGCGCGTCCATGTTCCAGCGCATCCTGCACATCGACATCCCGGAACTGGTACCCATGATCGTTTTGCAGCTCATTATGAGCGTAGGTAACCTGATGAACGTGGGCTTTGAAAAGGTGCTGCTGCTGCAGACCGAACTGAACAAGGCAACCAGCGATATCATTGCCGTGTATGTCTACGAACAGGGCATTATCAACGCCAAGTACAGTTATTCCACCGCTGTGGGTCTGTTCAATACGGTGGTCAACATCATCCTGCTCATCATCGTCAACCGCATCGCTAAAAAGGCGGCGGACGTCAGCTTTGTGTAAAGGGGGCGAGCCGTTATGGCAAAAAACATTGCAGCATCCCGTCAAAAACAGCCCGGCGGTCTGTCCGATAAGGTCAGCGACATCGTTCTGGTGGTCATCTGCGCCGCCGTCATGCTCATCGTGGCTTACCCGCTGTACTACGTTCTGGTGGCATCCTTCTCGGATCCCTACGATGTGTACGCCGGCAAGACCTTCCTGCTGCCCAGCCAGTTCACCCTGAAGGGCTATCAGGCGGTGTTTGCAGACAGTGCGCTGTTCTCCGGTTTTATGAACAGCATCAAGTACACCGTCATCGGCACCATCTACTCGGTGGTCATGATCTATCTTGTGGCTTACCCGCTGAGCGTGAAGGATCTGCCCGGGCGCAAGTACATCAGCCTGTTCTTCGTCATCACCATGTATTTCGGCGGCGGTCTGGTGCCTACCTACCTCATCGTCAAGCAGACCGGTCTGCTGGGCAGTATGTGGGCGCTGTTCCTGCCCGGTGTGGTAGCTGTGGGCAATGTGATCATCGTCCGCAACTTCTTTGAGAACAATATTCCCCGGGAGCTGCTGGAGGCCGCCGAGATCGACGGTGCCTCCAAGTGGACCGTCTTTGTAAAGATGGTCATCCCCCTGAGCCGTTCCATTATGGCCGTTATGGTGGTGTACAGCATGGTGGCCTACTGGAACGACTGGTTCACCGCTCTGATCTACCTGAGAGCCGATCAGGCTCCGCTGCCGCTGGTGCTGCGCAACATCCTGATCAAGAGCTCCACCAGTGCCAGCCAGTCCTCTATGGTAGCCGGCGGCTTTGCAGAGTTGAATAAGCTGACCGAAATGATCAAGTTTGCTTCCATCATCGTGGCCGCCGCCCCCATGCTGATCGTTTACCCCTTTGTACAGAAGTATTTTGAAAAAGGCTTCATGGCCGGTGCGGTCAAAGGCTAAAATTGCGACCGCCGCCTGCGGCCGAAACAGGGAGCAATTTTTGGCGCAGCGGTCTGCAAGACGCGAGTGCCGCCCAAGGCACGAAGCGGATGCAGGGCACCGCAAGAGGTTTTAAACGACCGCTGCCCATCCCAGAAAACGAAAAGAACCTGACACAACATTATAGATAAGGAGAAACAACCATGAAAAAGATGATCTCTCGCCGCAATTTCCTGAAGGTTTGTGCCGTTGCCGGTTCTGCCGTGGCGCTGTCTGCCTGCGGCGGCAGCAAAAAGCCTGCTGCACCGGACCCCTCCAACACCGACCAGACCAGCTTTGATATCGTGGGCGGTCAGTCTGCCCTGAGCCCCGGCTACAACGACAACGAGGTGCTGAAGAAGCTGGCAGATAACGTGGGCGTTAAACTCAACTACGAGACCATGAGCGACTCCCTCAGCGAGCAGGTGAACATTCGCATTGCAGGCGACCAGCTGCCGGACGCCTTTATGGGTGTGGGCTTCTCCAACTACGATATCGCCAACTATGGTGCAGACGGCACCTTCCTGGACCTGACCCCCTATATCAACGCCGAGATCATGCCCAACCTGACCAAGATCCTGGACGAGCACCCCAACATCCGTGCAGCTATCACCATGAGCGACGGCTGCATCTACGGTCTGCCCGCTGCCGAGCAGATGGGCACTGCCGGCATCGGTGACGACGAAGATTACAGCATCTTCACCATTCCGCAGTTCTCCATGATCAACAAGCGCTGGCTGGACGAGCTGGGGCTGGCAGTGCCCACCACGCTGGACGAGCTGCACACCGCCCTGAAGGCCTTCAAGGACAACGATATGTCTGCCAAGGTCTACGGTAATGCACCCGGCAGCACCATCCCCATGTCCACCGGCTTTGACGAGTGGTGCTGGGGTCAGAACATCTTCTACGCAGGCTTCGGCTTCACCAACTGGCCTAACGATGTGTGCAACGATCTGGTTCTGCAGAAGGACGGCAAGTGCCGCTTTGTCTGCGCCGAGGACAACTACCGCAAGGCGGTCACCTACTTCCACGACTGGTACGCCGAGGGTCTGATGGACGTGGAGATGTTCAGTCAGGATGCCAACCAGCTGCTGGCTAAGGGCGCACAGGGCTATCTGGGCGTTTCCACCTGGTGGTACATCGAGGAACTGATGGGCGATTACGCCAAGGACTATGTGTTCCTGCCCGTGCTGGACGGCCCGGACGGCACCCACAACGTCACCGTACGTACCGGCGGCGGTACCAACAGTGGCAACCTGAATGTGACCAACAAGTGCCAGAGCCCTGCCAACCTGCTGAAGTTCTTTGACCAGTGGTATGACGGCGAGACCGTGATGCAGCTGCAGTACGGCCCCATTGGCGTGTTCTTCACCGAGCAGGACGCCAACGGCAAGTGGAAGTCCATCACCGAGGAGGAGGCCAAGGCAAAGTACAACAAGGGTGCCGGTGAGTTGAAGTCTACCTACGAGGTCTGGGGTCCCAAGCTGATCCTCAGCGAGTACTACGATGAGTATTTCTACATGGAGGACCGCGCCATCGAGCGTCTTACCGACCTTGAGAACTATTGGATGCCCTTTGTGGATGACGCCACTACCTACCCCATCGACTGCGTGTTCACCAGCGAGGAACTGGACACCATCGACCGCTACCGTGCTGATTTTGAGAACGCAGTCTCTGAGCAGGAAGGTCTGTGGCTGAAGGACGGCGGCCCCTCCGACAGCGAGTGGGCAGCTTATCTGGACACCCTGACCAATAGCTGCGGCATGGATAAGCTGCTGGCAGCTTACCAGGGCGCATACGACCGCTACAAGGCTAACGCCTGATTCTAAGACGCAAGGAGGCATCCGCGATGCCAAGTGAAATTTTGAACAAAGCTCGTGCCTACGAAGCCGAGCACGGCGCAGCCATTTCCCCGGCGGAACGCCCTGCCTACCACATGACCCCCTATGTGGGCTGGCTCAACGACCCCAACGGCTTCTCTTATTATAAAGGGAAGTATCACCAGTTCTATCAGTATAATCCCTACGATGTGCGGTGGGCGCCCATGCACTGGGGGCACGCGGTCAGCACCGACCTGCTGCACTGGGAGTATCTGCCCTGCGCACTTGCCCCGGATTCCCCCGCAGACAACGGCCCCGGCTGCTTCTCCGGTTCTGCCACCGAGATGGATGACGGCAAGCAGCTGCTGATGTACACCAGCGTGATCGCAGAAAAGCAGCCCAATGGGGAGATGCGGGACATCCAGACCCAGAGCATTGCCATCGGTGACGGTCTCGACTACGAAAAGCCTGCCTGCAACCCGGTGCTGACCCAGAAGGATCTGCCGGAGGGCTTCAGCAAGTTCGACTTCCGGGACCCCAAGATCTGGCGTGAGGCCGACGGCACCTACTCTGCTGTCACCGTCTGCCTTGCCGAGGATGGCAGCGGCGCAGCGGTACTGTTCCAGAGCAAGGACGGCTTCGACTGGCACTTTGTCACGGTGTTGGAACGCTGCAACAATCAGTACGGCAAAATGTGGGAGTGCCCGGACTTCTTCCCGCTGGATGGCAAGCAGGTCTTGATGCTCGGCCCCATGGAGATGCTGCCCAAGGGCGAGTTCCACAATGGTCACAACGTCATTGCCTTCATCGGCAGCTATGACGAAGCCACCCACACCTTCACCAAGGAAAACGTGCAGCTGATGGACGGCGGCATCGACTTCTACGCCACCCAGACCACCCTTGCCCCGGATGGCCGCCGCATCATGACCGCATGGCTGCAGACCTGGTCGGACACCGAGGATAAGCCCAAGGGCTGCAAGTGGTTCGGGCAGACCATCTGCCCGCGCGAACTGCACATCAAGGACGGGCGCATTGTTCAGACCCCGGTACGTGAACTGGATGCAGTTCACGGCAAGCGCACCTTCCACGAGAATGTGACGGTGCAAGGCGAAACTTCTCTGGAAGGCATCAAAGGCCGTGTGGCCGACCTGACCGTCACGGTGCAGCCCGGCGAATACCGTTCCTTCACCCTGAAGCTGGCCGCCGATGCAGACCATCACACCAGCCTGACCTACGACCCCTACACCTCGCAGCTGACGCTGGATCGCAGCTATGCCGGTTCCCGTGCCGACATCGTGCACCGCCGCAGCTGCAAGGTCCGCAGCCAGAACGGTGCACTCAAACTCCGTATCCTGCTGGACAAAAACAGCATCGAAGTTTTCGCCAACGATGGTGAGCAGACCATGACCGCATGGATCTACACCCCCCAGTCTGCCGACGGCATTGCCTTTGCTGCCGATGGCGAAGCAACAATCACGGCAGAACAGTTTGAGCTGAATCTGTAACCTGATATTCCCTTCATTTCTCCTTCATCAATACAGCCCCGCTTTGGTTTCTTCTTCACCAAAGCGGGGCTGTTGTTGCTTCTATGTAAGGTTAGTCCTCTAATCTGCCGTGTTCGCAGCCAAGGGAGAGGTAGCGTTCCATCTCGCCACTCAGCACCATCTGTGCATACTCCAAGGGCTTGTTGTAGAGCAGCCAGTCCAGTTCTGCCCGCTGTGCCGGGGTGTTGCCGTACTCGTCCTCAATGGCGGTGCAGTCGATGGCAAGGGTAGTGCCATCCTCGAACCGGGCTTCCACCCGGTCGGTATCCATATTGAAGTGGCAGGAAAGCAGTTTGTTCATAAGGAACCCTCTTTCTATATTAAGGTGATGTCTGTTCGATTGTCCAAATCCCTGCCATGAATCATAGTTGTGGATGTACATTTGATGCTTGGTCTGAACAGGCAAGATTTCAGCTGCTGTTTTGGGTTCGAACCCGGCCGTTTTTCCGGCTTTGCATAAAAATCCGATACCTGTTTTAAGGGGCTGATTTTAGCTCTGCACATTTTTGCACACTTTTTGCACACCGGAACGGCTGGATAACGGATGCAAGAGGGGATAACAGGTGCAAAGAATGCAGCAGATGCAAAACACAAATTTACGATAAAACGATAAAAATAACGAATTGACGCAATTTTGAAAATTGACGATTGTTGCACGTTGGTTTCTCTTAATCAGTGGGCCCAGGGTTCGAGTCCCTGGAGGTGCACTTACAAAAGAGCGTTAAATCGTAAGATTTAACGCTCTTTTTCGTTATGTAACCCCGAAAAATCGGGGTCTGCACGGTCAATGCACGGTTTTTGCACGGTCGGCTTTTTCGTGGGAATCCTCTGCATAGGCTGGAATTGCTTTGAAATGCGTGGTAAATTTTGCATCAGGTCAGCAGTGCCAGACGGAGCTGCGCCTTTACCTCTGGGTCGGCGTTCTTCAGAAGTTCCAGCAGAGCAGTCATAGAGATGGTTGGTTCGCCTGCGGCGGGTACAGCCTGTGGGCTGGGGGTGTCGGGCTTGGCATAGAAGCCGCTTTCAAACTTCTTGCCCAGCTCCACACGGGAGGACTGCTGGATATGGGCGTAGGTGTTCACCAGCATATCTGCCGTTGCGTGTCCAGTAGTTCCCTGCACCGCCTTCACATCGCCGCCGGAGATCATCAGCTGATAGGTCGCACTGGAATGACGCAGACCGTGGAATACGATACGTGGGAACTCCGGGTGTGCGTCCTGCCATTTCAGGAACTTCTTGCGGATGAGCACAGGCTCCACCGCCAGGCCGTTGGGCAGACGGAACAGCATTCCGCTGTCGTGGTAGCGTGTCGGGTCCTTCCTCTCGTCTGCTGCCAGTTGATTCAGCCACTTCTTCAATTCCTCTTTCAGTGCGGAGGTCATGAAGATGGTGCGGCAGGAAGATGCCGTTTTGGTACTTTTCAGGATGAGGGAAGTGGTGCTGCGTTCCAGCTTGTCCGGGAATACCTTGATGATGCAGCCATCGTCTACTTGTTTCAGGGCTTCTTTTCGCACCCGCTGCATGGACTTGTTGATACGGAACGTTCCGATGCCATCCGCAGCATCAAAGTCGATATCCTCTGGGGTCAGCCCTACGATCTCGCCCTCCTGCAGTGCGCCCACCAATGTGAGGTGGACTGCCAGATGCAGAATGGGGTCTTCCATGCTGTCCAGAGCCGCTCGCATTTCCTCTACCGTCCAAATGGTGCGCCCCTGTGTGGACTTCTTGGGGCAGTCCACGGGAGAACAGGGCTTTTGACAAGGATGCCCCACTCTACGGCATACTGGAAGGCTGTACCCAGCAGCCGATAAACCTCGTGGATCGTCGTGCCGGAAAGGAACCGCTGCTTCTGCTTTTCGGTCAGTTCCTGCTTCTTGCCCTCGACATACGAACCGCAGGGCGTTTTGCTCAGAGTCGTGTAGAGGTTTTCCATGTGATAGGGCTTGAGTTTTTACATCTCCATGCTGCCGATATAGGGGATAATAAGGTTCTGGATGGTGGAGAGGTTGGATTCGTAGGTTTTGGGGGCCCACTTGTGCTTGCTGCACTGCTTGGGCAGCCAATCCATGAGGAACTCTGCCGCCGTCACCGAGGACGGGATCAGGAAAGTGCCAGCCGCCAGTTCATGTTCGATTTGCTTCTTTCGGTTTGGTGCCTCCTCTTTGGTGGTAAATCTTTCCAATTTGTCGCAGCTCTTGCCGTGTTCATCTTCGTAGGTGTAGCGGACGCTGTAAGAGTTGCCGCGCTTCGTAATATATGCCATACTGTTTGCCTCCTTATCAAGCTGCCCGGTTGAGCCACGCATCGAAACCGTCCTTCGGGATGCGGATGCTTCCGCCTACCCGCAGGACACGGAATTCGGTGGTGCTGTTGCACAGGTTGTAAGCAGAGCGCAGACTGATGGCCAGCATTCGTGCAATCTCTTCCACCGTGTACACCAGCTTCGTGGTTGCCGGGCTGTCAGTCGGAGACTTGACGGCATTGGTTTGAGTGACCGCTTCCATTGTGGTGGGGTTCGAGTCCTTTTGCAAGAAGTTATTCGTATAATCTAAAGATTTCACATTCTCGTACATTTTATTACACATAAGCATTGCTCCTTACTTATCGTGGCGCATCGCAGGCTCCTGCGTGCGGTTCTCATAAAAACGAATGACCTCCGGCGGAATGTTGTCCAGCGTTTTCAGGGCAGCTTCATAGTCCTGCCGCAGCTTGGCATCCTCCAGACGCTTCAAGACGCTCCCTTCCTTCGCTTTGTCCAGCGAGGCAGAGAGCGTCTTGTTTTTCTTTTTCAGTTGTCTGTTTTCGATAGCCGTCTCCGTAAAAGCGACCTGATAGCGGTTCAGCTCGGTGCGCATTTTGGACACTGCCGGGATATAGCTGTCCAGCACCTTGCTGATCTCCGCCGCACGGCTCTTGCCGTTGAAGGGGGTGATGCCCACCAGCAGAGCATCCAGCTGCTCCTTCTGCTTGGTCAGTTGGGTCATCTCCTTGAAGATGCGGGGCGGGATGTGCTCCAGTCCGGTCTGGCTGGCACTTTCGCCACGCTCCAGCTCCGGGTACTGCTTGACCATGTGCTGCCAGAACTCGTCCTGCCACTTCACAAGATTCTTGCGGTTGCCGACGATTTCCTTGGCGCTCAACCGTCCATCAGCAGTCAGCGGCACAAAGCAGAGGTGCAGGTGGGGCGTTTTCTCGTCCATGTGGACAACAGCCGAGATGAAGGTTTTGGAATCCTGCTTGCTTCTCAGGAACTCCAAGGCGTACTCGAAATACGCCTTGATCTCGCTGCGCGACTTGCCCTTGAAAAACTCCGGGCTGGCGGTGACAAGCGCCTCTACCACCCTCACGCTATCCTTGCGGACACGGCAGTGGGCGGCGGCTATCATGCGGTCGGCTTCTTCCCGGTACCTGCCCTGCGGCTGCACCAGATGAAGGTTGTAGCGGCTCCGGCTCGTGTCGATGTCCGGGTTGCTGGCGTACTGCTCCTTGGTGCGCTCGTTGTGGGCTTCGATGGGGCTGATGGCAGGCCCCTTGTACTTTTTGAATCTTAAAATGCCGTATTGGGCTTTCATAGACCACGCTCCTTCTTGGGGTGTACAAAAAATCTGTACGGACTTCAAATAACCTGTACGGTTCGTACGGCGTGCAGAAATTCAAAATACAAACGATAACACGTTTTAATTTGATTCTGCTTGCCGTACGGGTGCGTACGGGTACAGACCGTACAGGTTGTACGAACTTCTTCCGTAAAAAAATGCACTTTTTACGGACAGGGGTGGACAAGCGGCTCGATGCCCACAAAGCCACGCACCCTGCGGCCACCGGGCAGGTAGATGTTGTTGGTGGCTTCAAGGTTATAGCGGCGGTCGTTCTGTCGTAGCTCTGCGCTGAAACGGATCGCCGATACGCTGTGACAGGCGTTGTCCTCACACCACTGCTTATAAATGTCGTAGAACTCCTTGGAACTGATGGAGTAGTCCGCCTTGAAACGGAAGTAGCCCTCGGACTCCATGAAGTCGATGACATTGTTGCTGCTGCGCTTGATGGTGTCCACATTGGCAGCGGCACGTTCGCTGACGGTAAAGCGGAAGTTGTTCTGCACCAGCCGGTGTAGCCCTTCCAGACACCACAGCAGAATGCCCTCCAACTCGGCGCACATCTTCTCGACCAGAAATGGGTCGTCCGTGCGGTCGGCGGGCTTGTCCTTGGTGGTCAGGATGAGCTGGCGACGGAAGAAGCCGTCCGAATGGTCATACAGCGAGGTCAGCGCACCGTTGCCGAAGCAGAGAAACCGGGCGTAAATGTCCCGCTGGTAGCTCTGGACGCCCTTGCGCTCCAAGTCCAGCTTGGCTTCGGCAGTGACAATCGTTTTGATATAGTTGGTCTTGGGCAGGGCGTTCATGTCCATGTCGTCATCGATCATCAGCAAGCGGCGCTCCAGATCGGCACGGGCAAAGCGGTTGTTCTCCACCTTCTGGACGCTGCCATTGCTGGCGGCATCTCCCATGAGCCGCTTCAGCACCAGCCCAATGCGAGACTTGCCCTCGCCGCCCTTGCCAACAATGAGCATCATCTTCTGACCTTTGGTGCTGGGGATCAGGCAGTAGCCCAGATACTCCTGCAAGGTAGGAATGTCGGCATCGTCCAGCAGTTCGTGCAGGAAGGTCAGCCAGCGGTCAGGGCTGGCGGCTTTGGGGTCATACTTCACAGGCAGGCGGTTCTGGCAGAACAGGCGGCTCTCCTGAAAAGAGCCATCCGGCAGATGGTACACGCCGTTCTGGAGGTGGATGCAGTCCTGTTCGATGGGAA
>OLSH01000885.1_pt1 | contig 20024 bp, 20 predicted proteins | sample 1643221 | NCBI WGS metagenome assembly OLSH01 (sample SAMEA3136681, study PRJEB25190) | human gut metagenome | biome: human gut; feature: human-associated habitat; material: faeces | place: Austria | collected 2013 | reverse complement strand
AGGAGTAAGTAAGATTGTAATTCCAGGCGCAGAGAGCTTCCGGCCGGTGTAAGGGAGCATTGGATTAGAGTCTGAATGGACCTGCGAGGGCAGCTGGAAACCAGGGGCATAGAGATATGGCTGATGGGAGTATGGGCTGACGGGTATCCCACCGTTACCAGGGAGAACGCATGATGGTGCGTTGCAGAGCGGGCGTATTTTATTTCTTTGTTCGATGACACAGCATCAGGTTAAATTTAACTTGATGCTTTTTTATTTCCCGGACCGGAGGATGGCGGGGAACGTGCAGGACATGGAAAGCGCCAACCAGGGTGGTACCGCAGAAGCCGGAAGAAGCTTTTGTCCCTGTTGATTACAGATGTAGTCGGCAGGGATAAGGGCTTCTTTTTTTGATGAATGTGACGCCCGGACCCGGGAATGGTGAAAGGTTTAGAATAAACAGCCGGCAAGAAGGAAAGGAGTTAAGGTAAATGATAATCCCAGCTTGTGATGAAATATTAAGTCTGTCAGGGGAATACGATATAATTCCCGTCTGCCGCGAGATTTACGCGGATGTAGTGACGCCCATAACACTGCTCAGACGTATAGCGGAGCGGAGCAGCCGTTTTTACCTGTTGGAAAGCATAGAGGGCGGCGAAAAATGGGGACGCTACTCCTTTCTCGGATATAATCCGGTGATGCGTGTTACCTGCCGCTGCGGGAAGGTGAAGATTGAGAGCCATGTCAGCCGGTTCCCGTCCAGGGAAATACAGACAGCTCATCCCATGGATGTGCTTCGTGAGATATTGGCACAGTACAAGGCGCCCAGGCTGAAAGGCCAGCCGCCCTTTACCGGTGGATTTGTAGGGTATTTTGCGTATGCAATGATTGAGTACGCAGAGCCCACCCTTCATATCAGCAGAGGCGGGGCCAATGACTTTGACCTGATGCTATTTGACAAGGTCATTGCCTATGACCACCTGAAACAGAAGATTCAGATTGTGGTTAATATGAAAACCGGCAGGACAGAGAGGGCAGGAAGGACGGAACGGGGAAACCGTGAAGAGCAGGAGCGCTGCGAAGGCCGCAAGGGTGGTGAAGGCCGGGAAAATAGGAACACCTCCAGCGGTCTGGAATATTTGATGAAGGAGTATGGAAGGGCCTGTGAGGAAATACAGGAAATGGCTTCCCTTATCAATGATACAACACCTCTTAAGAGGCTGTCCTCGCCGGAGAAACCATCCTTTGTATGCAGTGTTTCCAAAGAAGAGTTCTGCGATACGGTGGAAAAGACAAAGGAGTATATTCTGGACGGGGATATCTTCCAGGCGGTTATATCCAGGCAGTTTACCAGTTCCTATGAAGGCAGTCTGCTGAATGCCTACCGGGTTCTGAGGACTACCAACCCGTCCCCTTACATGGTTTATATGAACATAGACCAGGATGAAATCATCAGCACGTCACCGGAAACACTGGTCCGCCTTGAAAACAGGCGCCTTACTACATTTCCGGTAGCCGGTTCCCGGCCAAGGGGAGACGGGGACGAGGAGGACAGAAGGCTGGAGGAAGAACTACTGGCAGATGAAAAGGAACTTTCCGAGCACAATATGCTGGTGGATTTGGGAAGGAATGATATCGGACGCATCGCTGAGTTCGGGTCTGTGGAGGTGACGGAGTACAAGATGATACACAAGTATTCCAAAATCATGCATATCTGTTCCCAGGTGGAAGGAAATATAAAACCCGGCCTGGACGGCTGTTCGGCGGTGGAGGCCCTGCTTCCGGCAGGCACCCTTTCGGGAGCGCCTAAGATACGGGCATGTGAGATTATAGAAAAACTGGAGTCAGTTCCCCGCGGAATATACGGCGGAGCCCTGGGATACCTGGATTTTACCGGAAACCTGGACACATGTATCGCCATACGCATGGCGGTAAAGCAGGCAGGAAAGGTTACGGTCCAGGCCGGAGGCGGAATCGTGGCGGACAGTGTTCCGGAACTGGAATACGAGGAATCGGCAAATAAAGCCAGGGCCGTCATTCAGGCCATCCTTCAGGCAGGGGAGGTAGATGACAGATGATAGTATTGATTGATAATTATGACAGCTTTTCCTATAACCTGGTACAGATGATTGGGAGCATTGAGCCGGATATACAGGTAGTACGCAACGACCAGGTAACCGCAGATGACATAGAGAACATGAAACCAAGCCACCTGATTCTGTCGCCCGGGCCGGGATATCCCCGGGATGCAGGCATACTGGAGGAAGCAGTGATAAAGCTGAAGGGAAAAATACCGATTCTGGGCGTGTGCCTGGGACATCAGGGGATATGCGAGGCATTCGGCGGAACCATTGCCCATGCAAAGAAGCTGATGCACGGCAAGCAGAGCGATATCAGGCTGGACAGTCATATAAAGGATGGGGAGTCCGGCGCTTCAGAAGAGGCGGGAAGAGGATGCAGGTTATTTGAAGGTCTGCCGCCCGTCATACCGGCTGCCAGATATCATTCCCTGTCGGCAGTGCCTGAGAGCCTGCCGGAGGAACTGGAAGTGGTGGCCCTGGATTGTATGGAAGGGGAGGTCATGGCAGTTCAGCACAGGGACTATCCCATATATGGGCTTCAGTTCCATCCTGAATCCATATTGACGCCGGATGGAAGGAAGATACTGGAGAACTTCCTCAATATCCGGAACAGCCGGGGAATGTGATTTGTGAGAGACAAACAAGATAAAAATCAGGAATTGTAAAAAAAGATGGTAGAAAAGAGGAGAATGACTATGATACAGAAAGCAATTCACGAATTGGTAGATAATAAGAATCTGGATTTTGAAACAACGAAGGAAGTTATGAATGAAATCATGAGCGGCAGCGCCACCCAGGCGCAGATATCTTCGTTCCTCACAGCGCTGAGGATGAAGGGAGAGACCATTGATGAGATTACGGCCTGCGCCACTGCTATGCGTGATAAGGCGGTAAAGCTGTCGCCGCCCTTTCCGGTGATGGACATTGTGGGAACAGGAGGCGACGAGGTGGGAACCTTTAATATTTCCACCACCAGCGCATTTGTGGCTGCTGCCGGAGGCATACGGGTGGCAAAGCATGGAAACCGCAGCGTATCCAGTAAGAGCGGCGCGGCGGATGTGCTGGAGAGGCTGGGGGCAGAGCTGGCTCTGACGGCGGAACAGGCTGAAACTGTCTTAGAGGACACCGGAATGTGTTTCCTGTTTGCGCCGGCATACCATTCTTCCATGAAATACGCGGCTCCTGTGAGGAAAGAAATCGGAATCAGAAGTATTTTTAACATATTAGGCCCCCTGTCCAATCCGGCAGGAGCATCCATGCAGCTGTTAGGTGTGTACAGCCGTGATTTAGTGGAACCGCTGGCGCAGGTGCTGGCTAATCTGGGAGTCACCAGAGGAATGGTGGTATGCGGGGGAGACGGACTGGATGAGGCAACACTTACCGGCCCCACCCATGTATGTGAAATTCGTTACGGGGAGCTTACGGCCTACGATATGACGCCTGAGGAATTGGGCTTAACCGTATGCAAACTGGAAGAACTCATCGGAGGCACGCCTGAGGAAAATGCAAAGATAACAAGAAATATCCTCTCAGGAAGCCTGAAAGGGCCAAAAAGGGACGTGGTGGTTCTGAACGCGGCTATCAGCTTATATCTGGGAATCGACGACTGCACGGTGAAGGACTGCGTGAAGACGGCCCAGGACATCATTGATTCCGGAGTAGCCATGGCTAAGATGGAAGAATTTATCCAGGCAACAAAGAAAGCGGCAGGAGAGGTGAAGGCGTCATGATACTGGATACCATTGCCCGGTCCGCCAGGAAACGGGTGGAGCAGAGGAAACAGGTAAAATCACTGGAACAGATGATGAAGTCAGCCTGCGAGTGCAGAGAGAGAGAAGACATTAAGAGGGAAGGTATTAATAGGGAAGACGGAACAAATGAAGTATATCCCTTTAAGGCGGCGCTGTCTAAGCCGGGAGTCTCCTTTATCTGTGAGGTTAAAAAGGCTTCGCCCTCAAAGGGGCTGATTGCTCCGGATTTTCCTTATGTGGAAATAGCCAGACAGTACCAGGAAGCTGGCGCGGACGCCGTATCCGTATTGACAGAGCCTGAATTCTTTTTAGGAGCTGACCGGTATCTGGAAGAAATCCATGGAGAGATAGGCCTTCCGCTGCTGCGCAAGGATTTTACCGTGGACGAATACCAGATTTATGAGGCAAAGGTGCTGGGAGCCTCCGCTGTCCTGCTGATTTGTTCTCTTTTGGACATGGAACAGCTCAAACGGTATATGGGTATCTGCGGCAGTCTGGGCCTTAGTTCCCTGGTGGAGGCCCACACCGACCAGGAGGTGGCCATGGCAGCAGAGGCAGGAGCCGATATTATTGGAATCAATAACCGTAATCTGGGGACATTTGAGGTGGACTTCACAAACGCCCTGAGGCTCAGGAAGCTGGTGGACCGGGGCACCATATTTGTGGCAGAGAGCGGAATCAGGACGCCTGAGGATATAGAGCTTCTGGCGGAGAACCAAGTAGATGCGGTTCTTGTGGGAGAGACCCTGATGCGGGCGGCAGATAAAAAGAGGGCTCTCAGAGAACTTAAGTCCCGGATTGGGTAGAGCCGGACGTGAACCGGGACAGATAGAGTAAAACATGCAGGGAGATTGATTATGAAAACATGCAGGCTTAAGATTTGCGGTCTGAGCCGGTTTGGAGATATACTGGCGGCCAATGACATCCTGCCGGACTATATCGGCTTTGTATTTGCCGAGAGTAGCCGCAGGGTTACGCCTGATAAGGCCGCTCAGTTAAGGCAGGAGCTGGATAAGAGAATCAAGGCCGTGGGCGTATTTGTCAATGCACCCATGGAGGAGATACTGGAGCTGTCAGGGCACCGGGAAAACGGAAGGGTAATTGACCTGATACAGCTCCACGGAGATGAGGATGAAGCTTACATAAGACAACTGAAAAAATACACCGGCCTGCCGGTAATCAAGGCGGTACGGGTCAGAAGCAGGGAACAGATTTTAATGGCCCAGGAGCTGCCCTGTGATTACCTGCTTCTGGACACCTATACAAAGGGCAGGTACGGAGGCAGCGGCACCCAGTTTGACTGGAACATGATACCAGAGCTTACAAAACCCTATTTCCTGGCAGGCGGCATACATCTTGGCAACATAAGACAGGCTGCATCTTATGGCCCCTACTGCATCGATGTCAGCAGCGCGGTGGAAACAGGGGGCAGGAAGGACAGAAGGAAGATGGAGGAAATGGCCGGGGTCCTGCGGGGAACAGACAGGGCGGCAGGCGTATATTCCAATAACATTTGAGGTGACTGCAATAAAAGAATGTAACAGTTCAGACTGTTACAAAGGAATCGTATTAGAAAAGGAGAAACAGCAATGTCAAGAGGAAGATTTGGAATCCATGGCGGCCAGTTCATACCGGAAACACTGATGAGCGCTGTCACGGAGCTGGAAGAGGCTTATGAGCATTATAAAAAGGATCCCCAGTTCACGGCTGAGTTAAAGTATCTGCTGGAGGAATACACAGGCCGTCCGTCACGTCTCTATTATGCGGAGAAGATGACAAAGGACCTGGGCGGAGCCAGGATTTACCTGAAAAGAGAGGACTTAAACCACACCGGATCCCACAAAATCAATAACGCTCTGGGGCAGGTCCTTCTGGCTAAGAAGATGGGAAAGACCAGGGTGATTGCCGAGACAGGGGCCGGACAGCACGGCGTGGCAACTGCCACCGCGGCAGCCCTTTTGGGACTGGAATGCGAGGTCTACATGGGAAAGGAGGATACGGACCGCCAGGCACTCAATGTATACCGCATGGAGCTGTTAGGGGCTAAGGTACATCCGGTGACCAGCGGAACACAGACATTAAAGGACGCTGTCAATGAGACGCTCAGGGAGTGGACTAACCGTATCTCTGATACACATTATGTCATAGGTTCTGTCATGGGCCCCCATCCCTTTCCCATGATGGTAAGGGATTTCCAGAGTGTTATCGGCAGGGAAATCAAAGAGCAGCTTATGGAGAAAGAAGGAAAGCTTCCTGATATGGTTATAGCCTGTGTGGGCGGCGGAAGCAATGCAATGGGAGCTTTCTATGAATTCATAGATGAAAAGGACGTGAAGCTGGTAGGCTGCGAGGCAGCGGGACTGGGTGTGGAGACAGAGCAGACCGCAGCTACCATAGCAACGGGCCGGCTGGGCATTTTCCATGGCATGAAATCTTATTTCTGCCAGGATGAATATGGACAGATTGCACCGGTGTATTCCATCTCAGCCGGTTTAGATTATCCGGGCATCGGGCCGGAGCACGCGCAGCTGCATGACAGCGGCAGGGCAGTGTATGTGCCTGTGACAGACGATGAGGCGGTGGATTCCTTTGAATATCTGTCACGTATGGAAGGAATCATTCCGGCAGTGGAGAGCGCGCATGCGGTGGCCTATGCCAGGAAGGTGGCTGGCTCCATGGGTAAAGACCAGATTATTGTTATCAATCTTTCCGGCAGGGGAGACAAGGATGTGGCGGCTATTGCCAGATATAAGGGGGTAGAACTCTATGAATAGGATACAGCAGGTTTTTGAGAATAAGAAGGCATTTATACCTTTCATAACAGCAGGCGACCCGGACCTTTCCGTTACAGAAGCCCTTGTGCCTGCAATGGCAGAGGCCGGGGCGGATTTGATTGAGCTGGGGATACCATTTTCCGACCCGGTGGCAGAGGGAATTGTCATCCAGGAAGCTGACCTTCGGGCCCTGGCCTCCGGAACCACCACAGATAAAATATTTGATACGGTGCGACGGATTCGTCAAAAAACAGATGTGCCGCTGGCATTTATGACCTATATCAACCCGGTGTTTGCATACGATGTGGATAAGTTCATGAAAAATGCCGCTGATTGTGGAATAGACGCCCTGATTGTGCCGGATATGCCCTTTGAAGAGAGGGAGGAACTGCTGCCGGCGTGTAAAAAATACGATATGACCCTGATTTATCTGGTGGCGCCCACATCCAGGGAGCGGGCCCAGGCCATAGCCAGGGAATCCGACGGATTTGTGTACTGCGTATCATCCCTTGGAGTCACTGGTGTCCGAAGCGAGATTACCACCAATATTAAGGAAATGGTGGACACCGTAAAGCAGGGCCGGAATGTGCCCTGCGCCATTGGATTCGGCATCTCCACTCCGGAACAGGCCAGTAAAATGGCTTCGCAGGCAGACGGGGTAATCGTGGGAAGCGCCATTGTGAAAATGATTGCCAGGTACGGAATAAACTGCGTGGAACCTGTCTGCGATTATGTAAAGCAGATGAAGGCGGCTGTTGGGGTATAGACAGTACGGACGGGGGGAAAATTGACAGACGGAAAAAGCGGCTGCGACAGAGTATGCCGTTAGGCCATACGGAAGACGATTCCATGGACTTTGGGGAAATATTTTGACATCACCAGGCCATCATTTACGGCAATCATGTAAAGGAATTACAGGAGCTGGGCGAAATCGTGGGCTTTGAGGTGGAAGTGTTCCGCTAATATTAAATTTTTAAAACCCCCTTGACATTTCCGGAAAAAAAGGATAAACTCAATGAAAATTCATAATGAATGCGGAACAGCACGAAAGGGAGTAGTTTAGATATATTGTCAACAACCTCGGTTCCAACGGAACCTGGCAATATATGCCTTTACGGTTACAAGACTTTTATAGTGGTTTGCAGATATGTTACATATCCTGGCAGCCATCCATAGAAGTCTTTTTTTGTGGGTTTCCCGGCGCCGGAGCGTGGCGGATAAATGCTTTTTGCCAGGCACAGGGCATTTTGGCGCAGAGATACGCGCATAATAGACTAAGAACTCATAACGAGGAGGAAAGTACATGAAAGAATGGTATCAACAGACAAAAGAAGAGATACTCAGCCAGTTTCAGGTAACGGAACAGGGGCTGACCTCTTCCCGGGCAGAGAAAATCCTGGCTGAGAAGGGAGAGAATGTCCTGGAAGAGGGAAAGCGCAAGAGTACCCTGCAGGTGTTTTTAGAGCAGTTCTGTGACCTGCTGGTGGTTATCCTGATTATTGCAGCCCTTATTTCCATGGTGTCAGGCAATGTGGAGAGCACGGTAGTCATCCTGGCTGTCATCATCCTCAACGCCATCCTGGGCACGGTACAGCATGCAAAGGCTGAGAAATCCCTGGACAGCCTCAAATCCCTGTCATCCCCCAACGCCAAGGTGTTAAGGGACGGACAGAAGGTGGAGATTCCGTCTGCCAAGGTGGTTCCCGGAGACATCCTGTACCTGGAAGCTGGAGATCTGGTGGTGGCTGACGGAAGGATTCTGGAGAATTATTCCCTTCAGGTCAATGAAAGCTCTCTGACAGGAGAGTCCACCAATGTGGATAAGAGCGACGGCACCCTGCACAGCGACTGCGCCCTGGCTGACCGGGCCAATATGGTGTATTCCAGCGGCCTGGTGACTTACGGACGGGCAGTGGTCCTGGTGACTGCCACGGGCATGGACACAGAGATTGGTAAGATTGCAGCCCTGATGAATGCCACCAAGGAAAAAAAGACTCCCCTGCAGGTCAGCCTGGACCAGTTCGGCAGCCGTCTTGCCATGGCCATTATGGTCATATGTGCCCTGGTGTTTCTGCTGAGCCTGTACCGCAAGATGCCTGTCCTGGATTCCCTGATGTTTGCGGTGGCCCTGGCAGTGGCGGCCATACCTGAGGCACTCAGTTCCATTGTAACCATCGTACAGGCCATGGGCACCCAGAAAATGGCAAAGGAGCATGCCATTATCAAGGAGTTAAAGGCCGTGGAGAGCCTGGGCTGTGTCTCTGTCATCTGTTCGGACAAGACCGGTACCCTGACTCAGAATAAGATGACGGTACAGAACATCTACACCAATGGACAGACCATTACCATAGACCAGCTGAACCTGAAGAACCAGCTTCACCGTTATCTTCTCTACGATGCCATACTTACCAACGATTCCTCTATCGTAGACGGAAAAGGCATCGGAGATCCCACAGAGTTTGCACTGGTGGAGATGGGAAGAAAGGCGACCGTGGACGAAAACCTGCTCAGAGAGCTGATGCCCCGTCTGGAGGAGATACCCTTTGACTCAGACCGGAAGCTTATGAGTACCAAATACGAACTTCACGATGTGCCCACCGTACTTACCAAGGGAGCCCTGGATGTGCTTTTAGACCGTACCGTGAAAATCCGTATGGAAGAGGGAATCCGGGACATTACCCGGGAGGATAAGGAGGCCATTCTTCAGAAGAACCTGGAGTTTTCCCAGGAGGGCTTAAGGGTCCTGGCCTTTGGATATAAGGAAGTACCCGAAGACTACACCCTGTCCCTGGACAATGAGAACGACTTCATTTTCCTGGGCCTGATATCCATGATGGATCCCCCAAGGGAGGAATCGAGGGCAGCTGTTGCAGACGCCAAGCGGGCCGGAATTAAGCCTGTTATGATAACCGGCGACCACAAGATAACCGCCACTGCCATCGCAAAGCAGATTGGCATTTTTGAGGACGGCGATATGGCCATGACAGGCCGTGAACTGGACGCTATGTCAGAGGAAGAGCTGGACCGCAAAATTACGGACATATCCGTCTACGCCAGGGTTTCCCCTGAGAACAAAATCCGCATCGTGGATGCATGGCAGAGGCGCGGCTCCATCACGGCCATGACCGGAGACGGAGTCAATGACGCTCCTGCCCTTAAGAAGGCGGATATCGGAGTGGCCATGGGCATCACCGGCACCGAGGTTTCCAAGGATGCGGCAGCCATGATACTGACAGACGATAATTTCGCAACCATCATCAAGGCTGTAGCCAATGGACGAAACGTATACCGCAACATAAAGAATGCCATCAAGTTCCTTCTGTCAGGCAACATGGCGGGTATTCTTTCAGTATTATACACATCCCTGGCAGCCCTGCCCGTGCCGTTTGCACCGGTACACCTGCTGTTTATCAACCTGCTGACCGATTCACTGCCGGCCATAGCAATCGGCATGGAGCCAGCTGAGAAGGATTTATTGTCAGAGGCGCCCAGAGACCCGAAGACAGGCATCCTGACAAAGGATTTCATGACCACCATTCTGACCCAGGGCGGAATCATAGCTGTCTGTACCATGATTACCTTCCACACAGGCCTCAGAACCGGCAGCGCAGCCACAGCCAGCACCATGGCATTTGCAACCCTGACCCTGGCCCGTCTGTTCCACGGATTCAACTGCCGCAGCAAGCACAACATCTTCAAGCTGGGCTTTTCATCCAACTGGTACAGTCTGGGAGCATTTGCGGCCGGCGTGGTGCTGTTAGGCATTGTCATGTTGGTTCCGTTCATGCAGAACCTGTTCTCCGTAACACCACTGACCCAAGGCCAGATAGTGAATGTCTGTCTCCTGGCCGCAGTACCCACGGTACTGATACAGATGTTTAAGATTATAAGAGATATTAAGCATAGGAAATAATGGGGAGTTGTGGTATAATGTCCACGTAGGCAATGAGCAGTGCAAAAAAAGTGGTGGGCATATATCCGTTGGGAGCTAGCTCGCATAAGTATACATGCCTGCCGCTTTTTTATAGGGCAAATCCCGTGACCGAGCGGCCCAAAGCCCATTCAAAGCTCGTCCTACCCAAAACAAAACCAACCCAAGGAAAGGAGCGGTGCTTAATGGATAAGGTCATAACAGTAAGCCGCGAATTCGGAAGCGGAGGCCGTGAGCTGGGGGTTAAGCTGGCAGAAAAGCTGGACATCCCATTTTACGACAAGGAGTTAATCTCCATGGCTGCGGACGATATCAATATTGCAGAAGAGGCATTTCAAAACTACGATGAGCATATCGTGATTCACGACCCGTTAGACAGGCAGTATTACCATGCTTTTTCTGACATTTACAAGGTTCCCATGTCGGACCAGATTTTCGTGGCCCAGTCCAACGTCATCCGCAGGCTGGCTGCTCACGGTCCATGTGTCATTGTGGGACGGTGTGCGGACATGATTCTGGATGACAGCATTAACCTGTTCATCTACTCCAAGATGAGGGACCGGATTAAGCGTATGCTTAACCTGGAACCAGGTTCTGATGGGAAGGAGATGGAGCGCCGTATCCGGGAGGTGGACCGGAAACGCAAGGAGTATTACCAGTATTACACCGGCAACACATGGGGCCGGGCCCAGAACTACCACTTATGCCTGGACAGCGGGCTGACAGGAGTGGACGGCTGTCTTAGGGCGGTGCTGGCTTATCTTGGGGAAGAGTCAGAGTAAGCCGTAGGACGAGTGTCGGGGTAAGCCATAGGGCAGATGGCGGTACAGGCGTTTCGCTCAAAAGAAGAATCAGGCAGGACATTTTAAATTTCTGATAATTTTAGGAGGCAGAAGATGAAACAGGATATGATTGTAATCCTTGACCTGGGAAGCACAGAGAACACAAAACTGGCCAGGGACATCAGGGAGATGGGAGTGTACAGTGAGATTTATCCCCACGATATTACAGCCAGTGAATTGAAGGAACTTCCCAATGTTAAGGGAATCATCATCAACGGCGGCCCTAACAATGTTGTGGACGGAGTTCCCATTGATGTGCGTCCGGAACTGTATGAAGCAGGATACCCGGTAATGGCGGCAGGCCATGCCGCAGCTGCCTGTAAGCGTTCCATACATAGCTGGGATGAAGCTGACAGCGCCCAGGTTCTCCGTTCCTTTGTGTTCGATACATGTAAGGCCCGGGCTAACTGGAATATGAAGAACTTCATTTCCGACCAGGTGGAATTAATCCGCCAGCAGGTAGGAGACAGGAAGGCGCTTCTGGCTCTATCCGGCGGCGTGGACAGCTCAGTGGTAGCGGCTCTGCTCATCAAAGCCATTGGAAAACAGCTGACCTGCGTCCATGTAAACCATGGCCTTATGAGAAAAGGGGAATCCGAGAGCGTCATTGATGTATTCAAGAACCAGATGGATGCAAACCTGGTATATGTGGATGCCGTAGATCGTTTCCTTGGGAAGCTGGCCGGAGTGGCTGACCCGGAACAGAAGCGCAGGATTATAGGCGCTGAATTTATCCGTGTGTTTGAGGAAGAAGCCAGAAAGCTGGAAGGAATCGAGTTCCTGGCTCAGGGAACCATTTATCCGGACATTGTGGAGAGCGGGACCAAGACAGCCAAGGTGGTAAAATCCCACCACAATGTGGGAGGACTTCCTGAGGATTTGAACTTCACCCTGGTAGAGCCGCTGCGCCAGCTGTTCAAGGACGAGGTGCGCGCCTGCGGACTGGAGCTGGGACTGCCTCACAGCATGGTATACCGTCAGCCGTTCCCTGGTCCCGGCTTAGGCGTGCGCTGTCTGGGAGCCATAACCAGAGAACGTCTGGAAGCTGTCAGGGAATCCGACGCCATTCCGCGAGGAATTTGCAAACGCCGGCCTGGACAAGACAGTGTGGCAGTATTTTACCATTGTGCCGGACTTTAAATCAGTTGGAGTCAGGGACAATGCGCGCTGCTTTGATTATCCTGTCATCATCCGTGCAGTCAATACAGTGGATGCCATGACTGCCTCCATTGAGCGCATTGATTATGATGTGCTGCAGAAGATTACGGACCGTATATTGAAGGAAGTCAGGAATGTGAACAGGGTGTGCTATGATTTGAGTCCGAAGCCTACGGCTACGATTGAATGGGAATGATTTCAGAGAGCTGGAGAGCCTTGATATGACTGGATTTTTTAAGGCTTGATGCCCTCTGTGGCAACGATTTGGCAACAATTTTTCATTATTCATAAGAAAAGAGCTAACTGATTTTGATTAGGTCAGTTAGCTCTTTCTGTTTTTATTCTTCGGATTGCTCTTTGAGGCCGGCCACCAACATATCGCTCAGGCTCTGAGAGATGGGATTTACACGGCCCGGTGCGTTGGCAAATTCCGGGTAGCGGTAACGCCAACGGTCATAGTCCTCCTGGCTGATCTCGCCAGCCTTAAGCAAAAACTCGTATCAAGGAAAACACCTGGGCCACCAAGGACCATATCATCCGGACCAAACTGTTACCCTACTTCGGCAAGCTGAAGATGTGCAACATCACCGCCAAGCAGATCATCACTTGGCAGAATGAGATGCTGAATCATGAGGACGATAAGGGCAAGCCGTACTCTCCGGTTTATTTGAAAACTGTTCATAATCAAGAGTTAATATGTAAAGGGTGGTTTCTGCCACCAAATACATATGACTGCGGCTCATTTGTGGTGAATTGAAAAGCAGTTGTAAGAAAGGAGAAGAGAACGCCTTATAACCGCTGAAATCCAACACAGAAAGGAGCTGTTGTCTTATGAAATCCCTGTTTGAGCAGATGGGCTGCATGTATGGCTGATAGTGGGCATTAACTTTTGTGTCGAACAATCAGTCACTCCGTTGGAGAATGATAAAAAGGTTTATTCTTTTGGCTCAATGAATTTATATTTGCCTCTGCCCTGCTCGGCAGCAGATACAATCAAGTTCAATTCCTTCATCTTGTTCAACATTTTGCCTGCGGAAGACGGTGCTAAACCGCATGTTTTAATGACGTCCGCACGGGTAAATGCAATGTCAAATTCAAAACGCTCGAACAGAGATATGATTTTTGTTTTGGTAGGTGTATTCAGCTTCAATTCAGAAATGGAGCGTTCAAACGCTACTTTTGTATCCTCGAACGCTACTTTTTCCGTTCCAACAGCTACTTTTTCATCTGTTCCATAATTCAAGTTATACAGCGTGACTTGAAATGATGCGGCATCGGAATAGAATTTCGGCTCCAGTTCCGGGCGATAGTTATGTGCCGCATGATAAGCGTCGGTAATTTTCTTAAATCCGCTGCCCTGCCGCTCCATATAGCCTAAACGTCCGAAAATATCAGCCAAAACGGGATTGCGCCGGGTGGAGGAAATGTTGGACAGATCCCGTTCCTGTACCCGTGTTCCGTCTGCCATGCCACCGGGAGAATAAATGGTAAGATGATCATCGTAAATGTCGATATGGACTTCACTGCCTAGAATCAGGTAGTCACGATGAATCAGTCCATTGACAAGCGCCTCGAAAATACTCCGCTCGCAGTAATCAGGCATTTCAATCCGGGAATCAGCGGTCTTCTTCCAGCGTGTTTTCATATTCCGCTTTATAAATCCTACACCCTCATTGAGCAGAATAATTAAGCTGCCGGAATACTCTGCGCTGTCGAGTGCATCCACGATACCGCCGCTCTTATCCAATCCGTTCCATCGTGTGCAGAACAGGCGGGAATGTCTGACCGGGGAATCATCTGCCAGCAAAGCACCTGCATTGGTCAGCTTGCCTTGTTCGTCCTTTATGTCAAAGGAATCGAACATCTTTTCCTCGATACTGTTGCCTGTCCAGACCTTGTATCTTTCCCGAAGCTTGGAAAATGCGTAGTCTTTGAAATCATATTCTGATGTCAGCGCATCGTAGGTGCGGTTCATGCCTTTCAGAACAAGCTGGTTGAGAACATAATTGGGGGCAATCACACTCTCGTTTCCAATACGGATATATGCTTCCATTACACCGTCAGCCTTGTAATAATAAGGCGTAGTGCGCCCGGCGGATACTGTCAGCACAAGGATGTCCTTCCCGCTTTCTCTTTCGGGGGTAAGAATGAAATTGGGGTATGGCATGATACGCTCTTTTATCAGGCGGCTGATTTGGCGTCCAGTACAATCCGCTGATACTCCGCCAGCGGGTCATAGATACTTGGTTGAGCTGTTTTTGTAGGCGTGAGATACAATGTGCCATCCTCTGCCGCCGTCCATTCGTATTCGCTGTATCGCACCCAGCTGGAACTGGTGCGTTCAAACAAATTCTTCATCTCATCACTCCCGTTTCCAATCATCTATACCATACTTAGCTAACAGTTCTCTTGCCTGCTCCTTGCCGCCTTCTGTAATGTAAACCGATTTGGAACGGGACGGACGATTGCCTTGCCTTATATAGTCGGCATCATCCAGTTCGTTGAGAACATCAAAATCATAGCCTTTCCAGGCATAAAAATCTGTTGCTTCGTGAAACTTCTCACCCTGTGTAAACCGGGAGAGGTACAACAGCATTAGTGTTAATTCACGCATAGCTTCTTCCGCTTTTTTGTTTTCCATATCTTTCTTCCCTCACTTGTATAGTGTAACACAAATAACTCGAATTTATATTAGCATTATACTATTTTTCTCCTTCGGAATCAACTGCTTCGCAGTTATCCACTTTGGGGTGTAGGCTATAAAATTTAGGGGAAAAGACGATTGGTGCCTGTTCTTTTCTTGATTTATCTGGCACTTTTAGTTTGGATAGTACTATTCAAGCTGCAATTCTCAATCCACGATTTAGACACAGTAAGAAGCATAAATCTCATCCCGTTTTATTATGACAAGGACGTTGGCACAGCATTTCACTTAAAAGAAGTGCTTGAAAACCTTTTGCTTTTTGTGCCGATGGGGATATATCTGCAAATGCTCCTATCTAAATGGCGGTTTCATGGAAAGCTGATTATCATTGCCGGGACAAGCCTGCTGCTGGAAATGGTTCAATATGTTTTAGCAATAGGACGGTCTGATATTACCGATCTCCTTACGAATACCGCGGGCGGATTTTTAGGACTTGCCCTATATTGCATTGTGGCTTGGCTACTTAGAAAAAGGGAAAGGGCAGACAAGTTGTTTTTTGTTCTGGCTGTAATTGCAAGTGTCGTTGTTATTGGACTTTTGGCATTTATTTTGCTTATGAACGGATAGGAGGTGCGTCTATGCCGAAGAAAAAAATGACTACGGAAAAGCGGCTTAGTATGCGTTTGTACCTGTCGCTGTTTTTATATACTGTGGCGGGTTATGGGCTGGCCGTCCTGCTGGACTATATTTTTTCAAAATTTGACAACGGTATCTTAGCATGGCTGCATTTACGCACCGACGCGATCTTTATTATTTATTTGATAATAGGCTTTGTGTGCATTTTCAATTATTTCTGGAAAAAGCCGTGGGGGTATCTGGATGAAGTGATTTCCGCAACGCAGACCGTTTATGAGCAGAACGATCATGCGGTGGCTTTGTCAGATCCCCTTAAAGAGTTAGAGAACCAGCTAAATCAAATCAAAATGTCCGTTCTGCTAAGTAAACAGGCGGCAAAACAGGCTGAGGACAAAAAGAATGAGATCATCATGTATCTGGCCCATGACATACGCACTCCGTTGACGACGGTAATCGGTTATTTGAGTTTACTCCACGAGGCTCCGGATATGCCTGAAAAGCAAAAGGAAAAGTTTGTCAAGGAGGATTTTTCAATAAATAGTAACCATCGCCAGATTGAGATTGTTTACAAGGTCTTTTGAAGCCCGTTGCCGGACTTCGTTGCCGACACCCGCTGTCTGGCTGTTTTCATGTTCGCAGGCAATGAGCCAAGCGGATACGCTTGCGTATCCATTTGGCGAATGCTGCGACAACGATAATTATGGAGGATAACTGCCTATGGCGAATAATAAGATGACCAGCGTAAAGATGGGAGGTATCGGTTCCGTTATATTGATGAGGAAGGAAAAGAGAAAAATGTATACAGTTGGCGTTTGGATAAGAATGATCCAATGCCAAAGGGGAAGAAGCGGGAACCTTCCCTGCGTGAGAAAGAAAAACAGATTGAAGCGGATTTGTTTGACCGTATCGTAACAAACGGCGGTAATTATACTGTTTTGGAATTGGTGGAAAAATATGTTTCATTGAAAACAGGAGTTCGCCATAATACGGTTGCCGGATACAAAACGGTCATCAATATGCTGAAAAAAGAGAACTTCGGGAAACAGCGAATTGATAAGGTTCGTTTGTCGGATGCAAAGGCATGGCTGATTAAGCTCCAGCAGATAGACGGACGAGGATACAGTTCCATTCATTCCATCAGAGGTGTTCTCAGACCGGCATTTCAGATGGCGGTGGATGATGATTTGCTTCGTAAAAATCCGTTTGAATTTGAGCTGGCATCAGTCATTGTCAATGATTCTGTTACCAGAGAAGCGATTACCCGGAAACAGCAGAGAGATTTGTTGAAATTTATTCAGGAGGATAAGCATTTTAGCAGATACTATGATGCAATCTACATTCTTTTTCACACAGGGCTTTGTATCTCAGAGTTCTGTGGGCTGACGGTTTCAGAGATTGAGTTTGGAGAAATGCGTATCAAGGTAGACCATCAGTTACAGCGTACTGCACAGATGCAATATGTGATTGAAGAACCAAAAACAGAAAAGGCATCCGCTATGTGCCGATGACAGAATCAGTTGCAGCGTGTTTTCGCAGAATTATTGCCAACCGCAAGACACCAAAGGTTGAGCCGATGGTGGAAGGATACGCCGGATTTTTGTTTCTGGATAAAAACGATATGCCAATGGTAGCCCTTCACTGGGAGAAGTATCTGGAGCATATCATTCAGAAATACAACAGGATTTATCGTATCCAGATGCCGAAAGTTACCCCTCATGTATGCAGGCACACCTTTTGCTCTAACATGGCAAAATCCGGAATGAATCCGAAAAACTTGCAGTATATCATGGGTCACGCAGATATTAGTGTAACCTTGAACACTTACACCCATGTGAATTTTGATGATGCAAAGGAAGAAGTATATCGGATAGCGAATAGTTAAAAAAGCTCGTTGGTAAGGACGCTTGCTTTACCAACGGATTTACCAAGATTGCAGGGGAAAACATAAGAAAACACGAGAAGATTTGAGAAGATACCTTGAAAAGAAGGGGAAACTCAGAAGTCGGAAAACCCTGAAATATCAAGCGTTTGAGAAGAAATACAAGACTTAAATGGAGTTATAAGAACATGATTAAAATACTATTCATCTGCCACGGCAACATCTTGAAAAGTCCCGAAAAAGCCAGAAGAAATCGAAACCACAAGCCGGTATGTGAACCGGATTATCAAAAAGCAGGATGGTGTGGTTAATAAAACCTTCGTTCAGATGATGGAAGCATTGGGGTATGATGTGGAACTGAAATATGTAAAGAGATACACAGGAGTTAGAAGGTAATGGCAAATAGATGGGCAGAAGCGTTTTCTGGACTTGGAAGGGAATTACTTGAAGGAATAAGAGACAGGTTTCAGGAAATGGATGATGCGGCATTTGAAGAACGAGTTATTGGTATTGAAAATGCAACTGCTGCGATGTTGGTTTCCGAAAGTAAATTCCATTTCTGTTTACATACTATAAATATTATGCCAAGCTGAAATGAGATAAATTTTAAAAAAGTATAAAATTGACTAAAAATCTCTAAAAACTAGATGAATAATTATTGAATTTATAGATAAAGTATGATAATATAAAAACAATCTATAAAAATTCCTTTTTCAAACAGTACAGGTATAGATTTTTTCTTTATGAATAATGTAGTACCATGCTGGAGGAATCAGGAAAACTCCAGGGAGATTCTGTGAGAGCGCGAAAGCGCAGGACAGATATAAGCGTCCATAAAATCTTCCATGCTCACGGGCAAAAGGGAGGCATACTTTCTCATCTATGGTGGGTGTCCCTATTGTATGTGTAAATCCCGCTCTTTGGAGCGCTGATTATATCGGCACAAATATGAATGCCGCTATATGCGGCCAATTAAACGTATAGGGGGAATTAGAAATGGACGTTATTACAAATCTCGTAGCAAAAGGCAACAGTTTTCTCTGGAGTTTCCTGTTGATTGTTCTTCTGTGCGGCACCGGAATTTTCTATACGATCCGCTTGAGGTTCATCCAGGTGAGAAAGTTTGGTGAAGGCTGGAAACTGGTATTCGGGCACCTCAGCCTTAACGGCGAGAAGCACGAAAAGGGTGAGATGACACCGTTCCAGTCAATTGCAACCGCAATTGCAGCCCAGGTTGGTACTGGTAACCTGGCAGGTGCTGCCACAGCTCTTTTAGGAGGCGGACCTGGTGCTATCTTCTGGATGTGGGTAAGTGCGTTCTTTGGTATGTCAACCATTTATGCAGAGGCAACTCTGGCTCAGAACTTTAAGACTGAGGTAAATGGTGAGGTAACCGGCGGTCCTGTTTATTACATAAAGGCAGCTTTTAAGGGCACCTTTGGCAAGGTCTTGGCAGGATTATTTGCAATCTTTATTGTGCTTGCCCTGGGATTCATGGGCAACATGGTTCAGGCCAACTCCATTGGCGCTGCATTTACAGAGGCTTTTGGAGCATTTAACATAACGATTTCACCAGTTATCATAGGCGTTATTGTAGCAGCCATTGCAGCATTTATTTTCCTGGGCGGAACACGGAGGCTTGCATCCGTTGTTGAGAAGATAGTTCCTATCATGGCAGGCGTGTATATTGTGGGAAGCCTGATTCTTATTATCATGAATATTACCAACCTTCCTGCAGCTATTAAGATGATTTTTGTAGGCGCATTTGATCCTCAGGCAGTATTAGGCGCAGGCGCAGGTATCGCAGTAAAAGAAGCCATCCGTTTCGGTGTTGCAAGAGGCCTTTTCTCTAACGAGGCTGGTATGGGTTCCACACCTCATGCACATGCAAGGGCTACCGCAGAAAATCCTCATAAGCAGGGACTTTGCGCTATGATCAGCGTATTTATAGATACATTTGTAATCCTTAACCTGACCGTATTTTCCGTACTGACCACAGGCGCCTTAGAGTCTGGCAAGAACGGTACTGCTCTTACACAGGCAGCTTTCATGAGAGGATTTGGCTCCTTGGGTATTGTGTTCGTTGCAATCTGCCTATTCTTCTTCGCATTCTCTACGATTCTGGGCTGGCATTTCTTTGGCCTTATCAATGCGAAGTACCTGTTTGGCGATAATGCAGCAAAGGTTTATTCCTTATTGGTGGTAGCTTGTATTATCATCGGTTCCGCTCTGAAACTGGAGCTGGTATGGGATTTGGCGGACTTCTTTAATGGCCTGATGGTTATACCTAATGCCATGGCCCTGCTTGCCCTAAGCGGTCTGGTGGTACAGATATGCAATAAGTACAGT
>OLSH01000879.1_pt1 | contig 20158 bp, 12 predicted proteins | sample 1643221 | NCBI WGS metagenome assembly OLSH01 (sample SAMEA3136681, study PRJEB25190) | human gut metagenome | biome: human gut; feature: human-associated habitat; material: faeces | place: Austria | collected 2013 | reverse complement strand
CATGGAATCGAGGTGTCTTTCTTTTATGCAAAATCACGAACTTGCTCATTTATAGTTATAATATTATTTATATTATGGATGATCATTTGTGGAGCTTATATAGTGTACAAATTTTTAAATATGTAATAGCAAATAAACTACCATTTTCTCTGACGAATCTGTACAAAAATATTTTTTTGAATGTTACGTTGTTTTTATTGCCATTGATTTCATCATACAAGCAGAAAAATCCGTATAATTGTGGAAGAGGCTTCGGCCTCTTCCTTTTATTTTTTCAATGAAACTTATTTCTCGAAGATATGGGGTTTTAGGGGATATCCCCCTCCTAACAAGATGGCACTATGTGCTACATAATGCGTATCTTGCCAATCTGTAGAGCAGATTGAAATACATTTGCAATATACTGGAGCTTACTTCCTCTTGGTGACTTTGGAAGTTTCGGAGGAAGATAGTCCAGGGAAACAAAGTCATGAAGATCAATGAACGATGGGAAGATCTGAAAGAAGAATCCAGTCAAAACATTCAAAGTGAGAAAAGAATCCTGAACCGTCAGATACGATTGATCCAGACCGAAGGGCACTTTGGAGACATCAAGGAAAATGAAAACTTCCGGCGGTTCTACTATCGTTCTTCAGAGAAAGTATATAAAGTTTATGTTGTATGCAATCGGCAGGAATATCAATAAATACCACCGTTTTCTGCATGATGAGATCAGAAAATATGAAGGAAAAACAGCTTAGATAAAAGTGCGGAATGAAAAATCCGATCTAGAGGTTAGTATGCCCTAAAATAAGAAAGGTCTCCTTTTTAAATGCCAGAGGTTAAAAATCGGATTTATCCGACAACCCCTTTTATTTAGTTATATAATATTTTCTGAATGCTGTATTTTTTTTCTGTACTGCATGGGTGTAATGCCGTATTTCTTTTTAAAGACATTTTGAAAATAAGATTGCGAAGAAAAACATAGGTAGTTTGAAATATCAGATAAACTTTGGGTGCTGTATGTTAAAAGGCTTTTAGCCTCTTCAAGTTTACAACGGGAGATATAGCCCCCCATATTGATGCCTAATTCTTCTTTAAAACGTTTCATGATATATGATCTGCTGCGATGAACATGATCTGCTACATCCTGAATCGTAAGTGGTTCGTTAGTATGGCTTCGTATATAATTCATACATTTATATACTTCAGAAGAAATCCCGGCTGGAATCTGGGTATCTCCTGCGCGATGGCAAAAATCTTGAATCATTGAGTATTGTAAAGATTTAACAGTCTCAATTGTCTGCAAGCGTTCACATTCCTGAACGTATAAATCCACTAATTGATAAGCTTTTTCTATGTCCAGCCCACCGGGAATCGCACCAAGCATGACAACTTTTGCAATTGTGATGATAAACAGATTTTTAGCATGACGAAGGGGCGTATTTGCCAATTTCCCTTCGTCGGGCTGAAATCTGTACTCAGATAGGAATCTGTTTAATTTTTTTACACTTCCTTCTTTAATGCATTGATAAAGCTCCTGTTCGAAATAGTAAGAATTATGCAGATGCTTGTTTTCGAAGTTATTTATAATTTCAGCTACATTCTGCTCTTCACGATGCCTTAAGTTACGTGTATCTTGATGATAAAAATTTTCGGGTATCACATCTTTTTGATTCAGACTCATGTGAACTAAAGCCAGGTGTCTTGAAAACTGTTGGTGCGTAATACGAGGAACAGAACAAAGAAATTCCGTAATAGCCTCTTGATACTTCAACGAAATTCCATTTTCAAGCATATAAGATTTCACAATTTCTTTTGTGATCGGAACACTGAATACAGGGCCTAAAATCACAAAATAATCTGTACCTTCAATTAAAACTCCACCGTATTCGATATCTGGCGAGTAACGATAAAAATTAGGGTTTTGCTCTACCGGGGCCATTTTCCAATGCCGCGCTGTCTGTTCGATGGAACAGTAGCTTCCAATGGTAGAATATACTGCCTCATCTTTTTTTAGGAGACTGACAGGGATATTTGTAACATTAAAGTAGTTTTTGCAGAAATCAATATAGTTCATTGAACAAAATCTCCTCTATTATTTATTATATTTAGTATAGGAGATTTAAAAAAAATTACAATACAAAAATTTACAATTTTAAAATTTATTTTACAATACAAATGAAGAAAGCCTTGTTAGAATCTATATAAAATAAAAAACGCAATGTGGTAAAAGGAGAAAGGAAACATGAGAAAATCAAAACGTGATCTCGGAGTAGATCGAAATGGAGTACCCAAAATGATGCGCAAGCGGGATTATCTTGCTGACATGTCGGGACAGATTGGTATGAATCTGGTCGCAAATGTTATTGGTCAGCTCACTTATTTTTACACAGATAAGGTTGGACTTGCTGTAGGCGGTGTTGGAATTGTCATGCTTATTTCAAAAATTGTAGATGCACTTACGGATCTATGGTTTGGAAATGTGATCGATCATTCCAAAGGCGGGAACAGAAAATACTACCGCTGGCTTCTCAGGCTGATGATTCCTTATGTAATTGTAGTTGTTATGCTGTTTTGTGTTCCGATACAGGCAGGACAGATCCCGGCATTAATTTATGCATGTATAACAAACATTCTTTTGTCTGCAGTTTGCGGAACACTGATCGGTACACCGATGTCCGCAGTTATGGTTGTGCGGACCAATAGTCAGAGTGAACGAGAAAGTATGGGTGTATTTCGTGCAGTGGGAAGCTATGGAGCCGGTATGTTTACAGCAATCGTAACAATCCCATTGACGAATATTTTAGGCGGTACACAAATCGCATGGATTAAATATGGATTTATTATTGCATTAATCGTATTACTTATGCTTTCTATCTGTTATGTAAACGGAAGAAACGCAAAACTTGTTGAAGAAGTGAAAGATGAGACAGAGGAAGGCTCAGAAGATGCGGTTCCTTTAAAAGATGCACTGGGCATGCTGTTTAAAAATAAATACTGGATTATTTTAGTTTTGTTTAACGTGATCACACAGATAACAAACTCCATAACAGCTACATCTGGTACATATTATTGTAAATGGATTTTTGGAAATGATAATCTGGTGGCTTTGGCAGGATCTTTTGGATTTTTTGCAACAATTATCGGATTTATTATATCCAAGCCGGTCATTTCTAAATTAGGTGTGAGAAGAACAATAAATCTGGGTGTATTAGGAGCTGCGGCAACAGCAGCACTTAGATGCCTTATTCCAACAAACCTTCCTGTATATATTGTTGCCGGGCTTCTTGGAAGTTTTGTCCAGATACCATTAATGTGTTTATATGGTGTACTGCTGGCAATGGTAGTAGATTACAACGAGTATACTTATAATAATAAATTAGTAGGGGTATCTTCCGGTGCGATAGGTATTGGAACTAAAATTGGAGCAGGTGCTGGTTCTGTTATACTGACAGCTTGTCTGGCGCTTGGTTCCTATGATGCAACGCTGGAAGTTGCAACTACCTCGATGAGATACGCAATTTACGCTTTTTCTAATTATCTTCCACTGATCATTAACTTAGCGTTGTTCTTTTTGTTCCGGCATTTTGACCTGGAAGAAAAAATGCCTACTATCCATAAAGAACTTGCAAGAAGGCGTGAAGAAAAACTGAATAAGCAATAATAGTAAAATAAACGGAGAATTTTGAAATGGTTAAATTTTATGCAACAACAGATTCAGAAGTCAGTGAACGTGAAAAGAAAAATCAAACCCTCAGCCGCAATCTTGCGGCTGAGGGAATGGTGCTTCTAGAAAACAATGGAATTCTTCCCATGCATCTGAAAGGCAAAAAAATTGCTTTATTTGGGAGCGGGGCAAGACATACGATCCAGGGAGGAACCGGTTCCGGGGAAGTGAATACCAGAACGGTCAGTACTGTTGAACATGGATTGGAAAATGCAGGAGCCCAAGTTGTGACAAAGGCATGGCTGGACCGATATGACAGCATTGTGCTGCAGGAAAAAGAAAAACATATAAATGGACTGAAGGAGCGGTATTCTGATGCGCCTGAGATGGCATTTTGGGCGATGTTTTCTTATAGGAATCCCTTAACCATTCCGTTAGAAGAACAGGATCTGGCTGCCTCTGATGAAAGTATTGCGATTTATGTATTATCGAGAAATTCAGGAGAGGGATCGGATCGAAGAAATGTACCCGGAGATTATCAGATCCATGAAGAGGAAAAAAACCTTCTGCGTACATTATGCGGTTACTATAAGCATGTGATTGTCGTGTTAAATGTCGGAGGAGTAATGGATACCTCTTTCTTACGTACCCAATCTGGTATTGATGCTGTTTTGCTGATGGGGCAGGCAGGCAACTCTGGTGGAGATGCATTGGCAGATGTACTGAGTGGAAAAGTGGCGCCAAGCGGACACTTGACTACTACATGGGCAGAACAATATGAAGACTATCCCAGTGCAGAAACATTTGGATATATGAATGGAAATAGGGATGATGAATATTATACTGAAAATATATACGTAGGATATCGATGGTTTGACTCATTTGGTAAAACGCCTGCATATCCCTTTGGATACGGAAAGACTTATACGAAGTTCGCAGTTGATGTAATGGAAACAGATGTAAAAGATTACAGGGGTTGTATCACGGTCCGGGTAACGAATGTTGGTGACAGATATTCTGGTCGTGAAGTCGTACAGGCATATATATCTGCTCCGGATGGAAGACTAGAAAAACCGTATCAGGAATTGATGTCCTATACAAAGACAAGAGAGCTTCAACCTCAAGAAAGTGAAATTTTAACTCTGGAATTTCCGGTAAAACGTATGGCATCTTATGATGAAAAACGTGCGGCGTGGATCTTGGAAAAAGGAGACTATATTCTTCGTGTGGGAACCCATTCCAGGGCAACAAAAATAGCTGCCATTATACAGCTGGAAAAAGAAAGCTTATGCGAGCAGCTGACAAATGTACTTCCATTGGATTGTAAAATGGAATGTGTTCATGCAGATAGAAACTTGTTCTATTCTTATTCGGAAGAAAAAGCGGAGATCAGAGCTGCAAAAAAAATACATATTGAAGAAATAAAGGAACAAAGCAGTTGTGTAGAAGCAGAGCCTTTATCTGTGATGAAAACAGAAAAACAAGAATCATTTTTAACTATGTTAGATGTGCAGGAGGGCAGATGTAAGGTAAGTGATTTGGTCAGACAACTGACAGTGGAAGAAATGACCCTGTTATGTGTAGGAACAGCCAGAGGAGGACAGGAAGAATCCTCTACCATTGGCGCAGCCAGTACAGCATGTCCCGGGGCAGCGGGGGATACGACATCCGAACTGCTTGAAACAAGAGGGGTACGTAACATAATTTTGGCAGACGGGCCTGCAGGGTTAAGACTGTCTCCAAGATTTATCGTGGATCATGAACAAAAAGTAATAAAGCAGGATGCTGCTTTAGGCAGTGGTTTTATGGATGCTGTATTTAAGCCGGAAGAAAAGAAGATTCCGGCGGATGCAGTGACGCATTATCAATATTGTACAGGAATTCCAACAGAGACACTGCTGGCGCAGACATGGGACATAGAAGCTCTTTATACAGCCGGAGATATTATCGGGTCTGAAATGGAAGAATTTGGAATTACATTATGGCTTGCACCGGGAATGAATATACATAGAAACCCATTGTGTGGAAGGAACTTCGAATACTATTCAGAAGATCCGATTGTTTCCGGATTCTGTGCAGCAGCCGAAACACAAGGGGTGCAAGTACATTCTGGAGTCGGGACTACAATTAAACATTTTGCCTGCAACAACCTGGAAGATAACAGGGCATACAATATCAGCCATGTAACGGAGAGGGCATTGCGTGAGATCTATCTCAGAGGATTTGAAATTGCCGTGAAAGTATCCCAGCCCATGTCTATTATGTCATCTTATAATTTCATCAATGGGGTTCATGCAGCAAATTCCAGAGACCTGCTGACAAAAGTGGCTCGTGAAGAATGGGGCTTTGCAGGAATTGTTATGACTGACTGGGGAACAACTGCAGAAGCTAAGCCGGATTTGGAAGGAAGACTTCCGGTATATGGATGTTCTAATGCAGCCGGTTGTATAAAAGCCGGAAATGATTTAATCATGCCGGGAAGCCAGGAAGATATAGATGAAATACTTAGGTCTGTCGGGGCAGAAAAGGGCAGTGTAAAATATCCTCTTACAGTAGAGGAACTACGCGTATGTGCGGAGCGAATGCTCACCATCATTGCAAAAAGTAACGCATATGGAGAGAATAAGAGCTATACAGAATCGTTGTCATGTATTTCACTTGAACAAGTATAAAAAAGAACGGGGAGTTGTATTCATAAATGCAAGCAATCGAATTAAAAACAGAATATTTAAAAAATCCGATTGCCATAGACATTGAACGGCCAAGATTATCGTGGAAAGTTGAAGGAGAAGCTTTTCAGAGTGCTTATCAGATTATGGCATACACCAATGGGAAAGAGAGTTATAACACGGGTAAAGTAGAAAGCTCTTCTACCTATCATAAATACTCCGGTACTTTGGTGAGCCGGGATCGGATTACATGGAAAGTACGTTTGTGGGATGAAACAGGTGTTTGTGGTCCTTGGAGTGAAGAAGCACATTTTGAAATGGGATTTCTGCAGGAAAGTGACTGGAAGGCAAAATGGATAAATCCGGAACCGGGGAATATGAAAGAAGACAGACAGCCTGCCAGTTATCTGAAAAAAGAGTTTGTAGCTGAAAAATCCGAAAATGCCAGGCTTTATATAACTGCACATGGTGTTTATGATGCATATATTAACGGGATAAGAGTTGGAGAGTTTGTTCTTGCTCCGGGTACCAGTCAATATAATAGGAGACTACAGTATCAGGTTTATGATGTCAGCAATTTATTAAAACAGGGACGGAATGAAATTGTCGTATCGGTTGGAGATGGCTGGTGGCGGGGCGACACAGGCTATGGAGGAGAACGCAACTGTTTTGGAACCGATCTTGCAGTTCTGTGCCAGCTGGAAATAGAACAAGAAGCAGTTTTGATCAGTGATGACAGCTGGTATGCTTCACAAAATGGAGCAATTGGGCGAAATGATTTGATGCAGGGGGAGCAGTATGATGCAAGAAAGGAAAAAATAAAGGATTGGCATCCTGTTACAGAAGAAAATTTCGGATATGAAACATTAGTCTGCTCAAACAGCTTTGATGTAGTAGAGAGAGAACGATTCACAGGTAAATGGGTCAAAACTCCTAAAAAAGAATCTGTCATTGACTTTGGTCAAAATATAGCCGGTTATGTAGAATTCGGTTTCTATGCACATGAAGGACAGGGCATCACAATCTGCCACGGTGAATGTCTGGATCAGAATGGTAATTTTACCAGAGAAAACTTCCAGGCGCCAAATCATCGTATTGAACAGAGAATAGACTATATCTGTAAAGAAGGATGGAATACTTATAAACCACATAAAGCAATATTTGGCTTCCGGTATATTCAGATTATTACGGATATAGAGATAACAGAGAATGACTTTACTGCAATCGCGGTATATTCGGATATGCAGCAGACTGGAAAATTTGAATGTGGACATTCTGGAATTAACCGGTTGTTTTCCAACGCATTATGGAGCATGAAGGGGAATTTTCTTGAAATACCAACCGACTGCCCCACCAGAGAGAGAACAGGATTTACCGGGGATGCACAGGTCTTTGTTAATACCGGGATGTATTTAATGGATTGCTATCCCGTATATCGGAAATTCTTATCAGAGTTAAGGGCGGTTGAATTAGAAGGCGGATGTATCAGCCAGACGGCACCGGCTGCGAAAGGACATTTATTTGACGGAGCAACAGGCTGGAGTGATGCTATTGATCTGATTCCATGGCGTATGTATCTGCGTTATGATAATCCGGAAATTTTAGAAGAAAATTATAAGAAAATTAAAGAATGGATAGAATTCTCACTATCCAGGGCAAAAAAAGATAATCCTGGAAGGGTAAAAGAACGTGAAGAACAGTATAGCGCATATTTATTAGATACAGGATGGCATTGGGGAGAATGGATTGAACCGGATTGGAATGGATTTATTAAAACGGAAGATCCCGGAGGGGCATATTTACAAGATATTTATAACCATGGAGCGCCGGAAGTGTGTACGGCACATTTATCTTATGGCTGCTATATTGCATCTCAAATCGCAGATATTTTGGGGAAAAAGGCTGAGGCAGAATACTTTTACGAAATGCGTCGTCTGACAAAATTGGCATATCGGGAAACATGTGTGGAAAATGGCCGTATGAAAAATAAAAGACAATGTGATTATGTTCACGCAATCATGTTTGATATGTTATCGGAGAAGGAAAAAAAGAATGCATGTGATGAACTAAACCAGATGATCATTGAAAATGATTACCATTTGAATACGGGATTTTTAAGCACTTACGAACTTTTACGTGTCTTGACCGATTATGGACATGCAGATACAGCATGGAATTTAATGCTTCAAGATACATGTCCCGGGTGGCTGTATCAGCTGCAATTTGACGCAACAACAATCTGGGAAGACTGGAAAGGTATGGAGAGGGGGAAAGCGCCTAAAGATTCTATGAATCATTATTCCTTTGGAACCTTTGCAGGATGGCTGATGGATCGTGCGGCCGGAATCATCATTGACAGAAGAAAAATACAGATCCATCCATATCCGGATAGACGTATAGGACATGTAAAGGCATCATATGACTCACCATATGGAGAAATTTATTCTTCCTGGGAGTTTGTCAATGAATTGCTTAAGATGGAGATAAGGATACCACCAAATACTGAAGCCGAAGTGTTTGTTCCGGATGGCCGGTGTTTTTCTGTGGGACCGGGCCGGTATACATATGAAGCAAGGATATAGGAAGTCTTTTTAACAATATGGCAGAAGGGATTAGAAAATGAGTGAAAAATATTTAGATACAACATTAAAGCCGGAACTGCGGGCACAGGCACTTCTAGAAGAATTAAGTTTGGAAGAAAAAATGGCACAAATCAATGGTGTATTTCCATTTGATGAAGATTATAACGATTTTGAGTCAATTTCTGACAGAGTACCGCATGGGATTGGAGAAGTAAGCACTCTGGAAATGCGCCGTATGGAAACATTGGAAGAAGTGGCCGCATGGCAGAAGAAAGTACAGGAAATTGTAATGAAAAATAGTGAACATCATATACCGGCTATTTTTCATATGGAGGGACTTTGCGGACCATTTATCCAGGATTCTATCAGTTTTCCGGCAGGAATTGGGCGTGGTGCGGGATTCAATCCGGAACTCGAAGAAAAAATTGCGGAAATTGTCAGCAGACAGGAGGCAGCCTGTGGGATTACACATATACTGGCACCTGTTTTAGATATTTCCCGGGATTCACGTATGGGACGCCAGGGAGAAACATATGGAGAAGACCCGACTCTTGCGTCTGCTTTGGGGGCATCTTATACCAGAGGAATCCAAAAGAACGAAACAGCAGGGCGAAAAACGGAGAGCGTTGCCAAGCATTTTTTAGCCTTCCATAATTCTAACGGAGGAATTCATGGAGCAGTCAGCGATACACCGCCGAGACTTCTGGAAGAAATATATGGGAAGCCATTTCAGGCATGCATCCGTGAGTCTAATTTACTGGGGATTATGCCATGCTATTGTACGATCAATGGAGAACCGGCATCTGCTTCTCATAAAATTTTGACAGAGCTTCTTCGAAAAGAGATGGGATTTACAGGGCTTTGTTTTAGTGATTATGGAGCAGTGGGAAATACCCATGGTTCGCAGCATGTGGGGGAAACTTTTCAAGAAGCGGGACTGATGTGTCTAAAGGCCGGCATGGATATAGAATTGCCAAAACCAGAAGGATTTGGAGAAAAATTACAAGAATTATTTCGTGAAGGAAAAGCAGACATTCATGTACTTGATCAGGCGGTACTGCGTGTATTGACTGCAAAGTTTCGTATGGGATTGTTTGAGAACCCGTATTCTCTTCAGGGAGAAGAATTAAAGCGTGTATTTATGAATCCTGCTGATAGGGAAGTGTCTTTACAGTCTGCGAAGGAATCTTTGGTTCTATTGAAAAATAATGGTGTTCTTCCGATAAAAGACAGCATTAAAAAAATTGCGGTCATTGGACCCCATGCAGACTATGCCAGAAAATTTTTTGGTGGATATACACATATGTGTATGATGGAATCTACTTATGCGATGGCAAACTCCATTGCAGGGGTCAGTGGGATAAGAAATGTTGATCCAAAAGATATCGTAACAGTTCCGGGAACCAACATACAGTCCGATGAAACAGAAGAGTTTGACGCTATTTTAAGAAGGCAAAAACCTCAATGCAGAAGCCTTTTAGAAGAACTGAGAGCAAAGCTGCCGGGAAAGGAAATTCACTATTCCTATGGGTATTACATTGCAGGAGAGGATCAAAGTTATTTTGATGAAGCTATAAAATTAGTAGAAGAGGCAGACTTAGTCATTCTGACATTAGGAGGAAAACACGGAACCTGCTCAATGGCCTCTATGGGAGAAGGCGTTGATGCAAGCAATATAAATCTGCCAAAAGGACAGGGTTTATTCATTCAAAAGGCTGCGGAATTAGGAAAGCCTATGGTTGGCGTGCATATTGACGGAAGACCGATCTCCAGTGATGTAGCAGATCAGTACTTAGACGCGATTCTTGAAGCATGGAGTCCGTCAGAAACAGGTGCAGAAGCTATTGTGAGTGCTCTTATTGGAGAATACAATCCTGGTGGAAAAATGCCGGTTACTACAGCATATCATTCAGGGCAGGTTCCTATTTATTACAACCATCAATATAATTCCTGCTGGCATCAAGTTGGTAGCATTGGATTTGCAAATTATGTAGATTTGCCACATACACCAAGATACTGTTTCGGGCATGGTTTGTCTTACACAGAATTTAAGTATTCAAACTTAAAAATTTCAAAAAAAGAGGTAGCTCCATTTGAAACACTTCAGATACAGATGGACATAGAAAATACGGGAATGCAGAAAGGCGATGAAGTAATTCAGTTGTATATAGGCGATGTATATGCAAGTCTGGCAAGACCTGTAAAAGAGCTTGCTGGGTTCAAACGGGTTACTTTAGAACCTAAAGAGAAGAAAACAGTTATATTTGAAATCAAAGCAAGTCAAATGGCATTTTTAGATTCAGATATGCGGTGGAAAGTAGAAAAAGGAGTTTTCAAAGTAGAAGTGGGAAGTTCTTCAGAGGATATACGTTTAGAGGACGAATACCGGGTAACAGAAGATGGATGGATTGATGGAAAAGAAAGAGGATTTTATGGAAAAGTATCTGTAAAATAAGACGGATAGCAATAGACGGTTTGCAAAGCATGCCGTCTATTGTTTTATCCTTGGAAAATAATTGGAAACAAAAAATTACAATACAAAAGAATATATTGCAATACTTCTGACATTCACTGTGATAGTATGCAATAAATAAAAAATTATAGAGTGGAAGAAAACAGGAGGAAAAATAGATGAAGCAAAATATCCGGATACATAAAGCAGAAGTAAATCAAGGAATATTAAACTATTCCCACCTTCTGGATGCTCCGGCAGGAAAGCATGGATTTGTAGAAACGAAACAGGGTCATTTATATTTTGAAGATGGCTTAAGAGCCAGATTTTTGGGATTTAACGTTGCTGCCAGATCAAACACCCCGGACCACGAAACGGCTGATAAAATGGCAGAACGATTTGAGAGTATGGGAGTGAACCTGATTCGGCTTCATGCTGCAGATGCACCTGTTGGCGAGGAGCCGGGGAGCTGGAGCAGCTGTAAAGAGGCACCTCTTTTGGATTATGCCAGTGGTACGAGCAGGAAATTTAATCCGGAAGGTTTAGACCGGTTTGATTATTTTGTGGCAAAGTTAAAGGAAAAAGGGATTTATCTTCACATAGATCTTATTGTAGCCAGAGCATTTCTGCCGGGAGATGATATGGAATACCCAGGCGGTGCGCCATCTTGTCTGAAGCGCCATACCATGTATAATGCGCGAATGATACAGCTTCAAAAAGAATATGCAAAAGAACTTCTCTGTCATGTAAACCCGTACACAGGGTTAGCATTGATTGATGATCCGGCGGTAGTGACAATACAGATAAATAATGAAGATTCCGCAATAAAATGGGTGATGGAAGCAGATGCAAGTGAACAGATGAAACCGTATCGGGATGAAGTCCAGCGTCGGTTTAATGATTTCCTTTTAATGAAATATCATAACCGGGAACAATTGAAAGAAGCCTGGTCCTATAAGGGATGTTCTTCTTTAGGCGAAGATGAAGATCCACACAAGGGAACTGTACGTGGAATAAGGGGAGATTTTTATCAGGCGGTTAATGACCCAAACGGGCAATGGGACGCAGAAGAAGGCCCGGCACGATATGCAGATTTTATGGAGTTTGGTATTTTGATGAACCGAAAATTTTATCAGGATATGAAAGACTACCTTTACTCTCTGGGAGCAAAAGTGCCTGTTGTCACAAGCAATCTTGTTGCCGGGGCTGCTGATGTATATGGACATGCAGATGGCGATTTGATGGAAAACAACAGTTATTTTAATCACCCGTTACTTCTGCCTGATATGGGAAAAGTTTATATGGTAAATGGACCGGAGGAATATATATCTACAAATCCTCTGACGAGACAAAAGGGAATAGGATCTATGGGCACAACACTTTTAAGCTTAGCTTCAGTGGCCATTGTGAAAGGAAAACCATTTATGCTCAGTGAATGGAACGAATACGGCGAGCATCCATTTCATTCCACCGCATTTGTCCATACGGTTGCATATGCCTGTTTAAATGATTGGGATGGTCTGATACTTTATAACCATCATACATCAGAGCATTGGGACGACCAGCCGGCAGATGAGATCCTTAACGTCTTTGATGCTTATAATGATCCGGCTGTGATATGTCAGTGGGGATTTATGGCAGCAATATTTTTAAAAGGGTTAGTTTCACAGGCAAAAAATAGTATTGATATCGTGTATACGCAAAATGACTTGAAAACTTTACCAAATTTACATGCTATGCCAACAACTTTTTTCCCTTATATAACTTCTATGAGAAATGTATTTCTGGATGGAGGAGAAAGGTATCAGGGAAATGCAGATGTTGCTGTTAATGCGGGGTTCTTTAATGGGGCGCAGCTTTCTGATGCAAAACATGCCGTTTATTATGCGTGGTCTGAGTATCGGGATGCCTTTAGAAAATATAAAGATGTGAACCGGCTGGAAAAAGCAGCTCGCGGAACAAGGGAGCTTGCTTCAGGGGTACATTTGGGAAGTCAGGCACTGGTATTTGATGATATTGCGAAAATCGCGGGAGATGGAGATTATAAAACATTTTGTGAATTTGTAGATCTGGCAATGAAAGAATGGGGGATCTTACCGGATGATGCCGGATATGTAAAGGGAAAACTGATTTCAGATACAAAAGAAATTGTTTTTGACCCGGAGAATGTACAATTTTCTATTCATACTCCCTTCTGTGGATATTTTAGTGGTGCTCCAAAAGGTGAAATTCAACTGTCAGATGAGATAAGTGTTTTTTCAAAGAATGAAAGAATCACGCTGGCATTAATTGCAAAAGAAGAGAAGAAACTCGAGAACGCAGAAGAATATATCTTTACAGCTATGGGAACTACAGGAATGGATGAAACGGAATTTCACCCGGGACAGAAAGTACAGGGAATGCCATTTGAATTTACAGCAGTAGAATTCAAGGGGAAATTATATGCAGAAACATTAGAAGGGGTCTTAACTGTGAGAGCACAGGCGGCAGAACTTGAGATATTAAATCCTGTGGGAGAAAGGCTGAAAGTCTTATCAGGAGAAAAAGAACATGGCATGATACGGTTCACTCTGGATGGTTCTGTTCCGGGAATACAGTATCATTTGACAATAAAAAGATAGCAGGAGGAATCTGATGAAGGCAGATACAAAGTACATAGAAAAAACAAAGCTGTATGAATTTACAGATGAAGGGAACAGTTGTAAGATTCTTTGTCCGGAAACACCGAGGTACTGGTATAACTATTTATGGAATGAAAACCGCTATTGCGCACAAGTTTCTCAAATCGGGCATGGCCGGAGCTATTATCTTAGTGAAAACTCTGACATGTGCATGATAAATCAAAACGATGCACGCTATGTCTATTTAAGAGACGAGGAAAACGGGGTCTGCTGGAATATCGGAAAGGGACCTATGAATACAGAGGTAGATGAGTATAACTGTGTACATAATATAGGATATTCAAAACTACAATCAAAGGCTCAGGACATAAAGGCTGCCTGGAGAATTTTTGTACCCACAGAAGGGCTTCATGAAATTTGGACGGTTACCCTTGAAAATACCAGTAAGCAGAGCCGGAGTCTTAGTATGTTTTCGGCAGTCAGCTTCTCCTTAGAAGGTTTTTCTTATCCAAGATATTACGAGATGTATCGTTGCATGCAAACGAAGTTTGAAAGCGAACTTAATGGAATTTATTGTAAATCCTCGCATCCTTTTGCACCACATGAGTATTATCAGGGTTTTCTGGCTTCGACCGAGCCTGTATATGCTTATGATGGAGATCTAACCCGATTCTGCGGTCCAACCTCAACGCTGACACTTCCAGATGCATCTGCATGCGCGCTTTTTCAAAGACCGGATGTGGTAGTGGAAGGAAAAGACTGTACGAACTCAGAGGCAGCGCTATTTATATTAGGTGGTGTTTTACAACATAAAATTGTATTAAAGCCGGGTGAAGTGAAGAAAGTCAACCTGATATTTGGAATCAGCAAGAATTGTAAAGAAGCAGAAGGAATTGTAAGAAAATATGGCAGCGAAAAAACTATAGAACAAGAGTTCCAGAAAGCTTTAGCATATAATTATAAGAAAATTTCATCTTTATCCATAAAAACACCGGATGAAAAAATCAATTGTATTATGAACAATTGGGTAAAAAAACAGGCAGATTTTTGTATCGTAGGTAAAAAAGGTGTTCGGGACAATCTCCAGATCGCAGTAGGATTATTAAATTTTCGACAAAAAAAAGCGGAAGAAGAGATCATGGAATGCTTAAAACATCAGTTTCAGGATGGGCATGCGGTACTTACCTGGTTTCCGTATGATGATACCCGTTATTCAGACCAGCCATTTTGGATTATATGGGCAGTTTGCGAAATGATAAAGGAAACAGGAAATATCGGTCTGTTAGAAGAAAAAGTTCCGTGGCAGGATGGAGGAGAGGCTACTGTCTTAGACCATGTGAAAGCGGCGGTAGACCGTTTGATCAAAGATAAAGGGAAACATGGTCTGATAAAAATATTCTTTGCAGACTGGAATGATGCATTAAATATCACAGACGACCCGGAAGCAGAATCTGTAATGCTTTCACAACAATTTTGCCTGGCACTGAAAGAACTTAAAGCATTGATGGAATATATAGGGGATAAGGAGTATGCACAGTTCGTCGACAGGCAATATGAAGAATTAAGAACATGTATTAATGCTACTGCATGGGATGGAAAGTGGTACGTTCGTGCCCTGAGTGAAAAAGGAAATATCGGTTCCCAAAACAGTGAGGGCAGCAAAATCTATTTAAATGCTCAGACATGGGGTGTACTGGCAGATATTGTAGAAGAAGAAAAATTTCCGGTAGTTCTTTCATCCATAGACGGTATGGAGCAGGATTTCGGTTTCCCTTTAAATATGCCGCCTTATCAGGTATATGATCCGCATGTGGGAAGAATGTCAGGGATGCTTCCGGGACTGTTTGAAAACGGAGGTGTTTATTGCCATGCTACCGGATTTAAAATACTAATGGATTGTAAAGTCGGCAGGGGAACAAAAGCCCTTACTACACTAAAGAAGATAATGCCGGATAGTGAAAAGAATTCTTCCGCTTGTTCAGGTGCAGAACCATATGTATTTACAAATTGCTATTCTACTAACCCGGGCTACTATGGGAAATCATACCAGTCATGGACAACAGGTACCTCCGTCTGGTGCTTAATGGGGCTCTATGAAGGAATCATGGGAATTAAGAGAGATTATTATGGATTAAAGATAGAACCATGCATGCCAAAAGAATGGGCGCAGGCAGAAATGACAAGACATTTCAGACAGGCGGATTATCATATTGTGATTTATAATCCTGAGCATTTGGAGAAGGGAAAAACAAGTATTTCCGTGGATGGGAAATTATACGAATCAAAAGTCATACCGGATTTCAGGGATGGAAAAACACATGAGGTTGAGGTAAGACTGTTCCGAAATTAGAAAAAATATAAATAGAAACGGGAGGCAACAATGAAACCAAAAGATGTTGCGAGAAAACTCGTAGAAGAGTCCATAGTTCTTTTGAAGAATGAAGAAAATCTTTTACCGTTTGATAAGTCAAAAGAAATTGCCATTTTAGGAAGAGCGCAGATAGGAACATTTTATTCCGGAAACGGATCCGGAAGAGCGAATATTACGGGGTGTACGACAATTTTAGAAGCTTGTGAAGAAAAAGGAATATCCCCGGAGCCATTACTGAAAGGTTTCTATACATACAAATCTGGAGAAGAAAAGGTGTCGGAAGAAGATGAATTCGACTGGACAAAAGTCAATGAGGCAATGAATAGTGGTCTTATGTATGAGATTTTTGGAAAGTACCGTGCACCGCTGGAAGAGTACGAAGTTCCAGAATATCTGATTCGCCAGGCATCTGACAAAACAGACACAGCTATGATCATTATAGGAAGAAATTCTGGCGGGGAGGAATGTGACCGCCATCTGACAGATGACTATAATCTGACAGAAAAAGAAATCCGATTGCTCAATTTAGCGAATCAGTATTTCGATAATATTGTAATAGTCCTGAATATAAATGGCTTGATAGATTTATCCTGGACTGAAAAATATGAACATATCAAAGGAATGATTTTTTTGGGAATTCCGGGGGAAGAAGGGGCTTCGGCACTGGCTGGAATTCTTACAGGAGAAATTAACCCGTCGGGTAAAATGGCGGTAACAATTGCTAAAAATTATAAAGATTATCCGTCAGCAGATCATTTTTCATGGAACAAAGATTCTTTGGAGGAGATATTAACTTATAAAAGCTACGGTCTCTCAGAAGAAGAGAATGGAAGCGTTGGATTTCATAAGAGTCCGGTCACGCTATACTGGGAAGATATTTTTGCAGGTTATCGATATTTTGATACATTTGGAAAACAAGTATTGTATCCTTTTGGATATGGTCTTTCCTATACGTCATTTGATTTATGTAAAAACACGGTGGAAAAGAAAAAAGATGGAATTATGGTATGCACACAGGTTATCAATACTGGAGAAAGGGCGGGAAAAGAGGTCGTTCAGCTTTATCTGTCAAAGCAAGAGGAAAAGAATCATTTAGAACGTCCATATCAGGAACTAAAAGGATTCGAAAAAACTTCAGTTCTTGAGCCGGGAAGGAGAGAACGCCTGAAATTTCTGATTCCCTGGCGGGAGTTTGCAGTTTATGATGAAAAAAATGCGATATGGGTCATTGAATCCGGAAACTATATTCTGCGCCTAGGAAGGTCTTCAAGAGACAACATACCGATTGGCATTGTTTGTGCAGAAGAGAAAATTGTAATGGAACAATGTCTAAACCGCTTAGAATTAGCCAAATGCAACCAGGGAAAAATAAAGTTTTTAACAAAGAAAACTTATAAAGCAGATACTAAGACTGTCTCGAAAAAAAATGAGGAAGAAAAGGCAGAAGTACAGTTTAACACTATCTATATTCAGCCAGAGGATATATGTAAAAGAGAAATAGAGGTTATGGAAGAATCCATGGACAATCGACAGTTTTTCTCTGATATGTCAGATAGTGAACTGGCTTGCCTGTGCGTAGGTTATGGACCCGGAATTCCTTTTTCTGCTGTAGGTGACACAACAAAGCCTTGCACAATTTACGATGAAACACAAAAACCGTTGACTTCCAACAGCCATCCAAAAGGATATCCGGGGTACGTTTCACCTGCAATGGAAAGAAAAGGTATAAAATCTATATTCTATAAAGATGGTCCGGCCGGAATCGGCGGCATTGCATGGCCTACAGAAATGCTTATTGCATGTTCATTTAACAAAAAATTGTGGTACATGTTTGGAGAGGCTGTGGGTACAGAGTGTGAGGAGCAGCAAGTAGATGTCTGGCTTGGACCGGCAGTAAATTTGCATCGCAATCCCCTGGGAGGGAGAAATTTTGAATATTTTTCAGAAGATCCTTATTTAACCGGGATTTGTGCCTGCGAGATCACAAAGGGTGTGCAGGAAAAACATTCTGTACTGGTATGCGCAAAACATTTTGCAGTTAATGAACAAGAAACTTTTCGCAGGGGAAGTAATAAAAGAAATGTGGATGCAGTAGATTCAATTCTAACAGAAAGAGCAGCCAGAGAATTGTATTTAAAACCATTTGAGATGTTAGTGAGAAATGCAGAAATAGCGTGTATTATGACATCTTTTAATAAAATCAATGGTACTTTTGCCGGTGGAAGTAAAGATCTGTGTACACATATCCTCCGAGAAGAATGGGGATTTGACGGAGCTGTAGTAACAGACTGGGGAGACATGGATGTGGTTGTAGATGGTGCGGATGCTATTGCGGCAGGAAATGATATCATAATGCCGGGCGGACCGCCGGTAATACAGCAAATCCTGGAGGGGCTAAAAGATAATAGAGTAACGAGAGAAGAAATGGAAAAAGCAGTTTCACATTTAATGACTATGCTTAGGCGTTAATGGTGCCTGGCACCAATGTGGTCATGAAACCAATTGAAGATGAAAAAGAAAAAATATATGTTCCGGTTTCAAACGCAGATTCAAGGCTGAGACTGTGTATGACAAAGAAAATGGCATGGAGTTTGATTAAACGAATTCCAGAGATTCCAACAGCATGGGTGAATAATGAAAAAATGAGAGAGCAGAATTATAAAGAAGCAGTAAAAGCAAATGAACCAGAAGCTTTAGTTTCTATTATAAAAATGATTTATCAGAGGAACCAGAAAAGACTTGCTCAGGGAAAAAATGTACCGCAACGGATGCAAGATATTTTCAGACAGCAGAGAATTTATTATATATGGAATTGGGAGTGGCACTTGGAAAACCAAAGCAGGAAATATGTGAAACAATTATCGAGTATATTAACCAGAGCAAACTGTGAATTAGTGACGACGTAATATTCCCATGGCTGCTGATTTCCGGCAGATGGAGCTGCCATAGCTGCCCGGAGCAGCTGTTCTACTTTTTTCTACTCTATTTGTCTGTTCAGATAATTTCGGATACTTGTTCTGTGAAAAATTTCGTTCATTTTCTTACCTCCAATTTGTGTGCGAAAATTGTTTTTAGTAATTTATGTGACATGCAATAACTATAAATGCAGGCAACGATTTCTGCGATTCAGACTGCATACCAGCCATGTGAAATGCCAGAGATTTTTATGAAAATCAAGAGGCAGGGAACTAATAAAATAAGTTGCCTTATAGCAGCACTGACCATATTAATGATGCCGTTTCCGAGGCCGGAAGCAAAATATCCGCACAGGATTGTAATTGCAGCCATAACAAAGGAAACGGAGATGATTCGCAGTGCCGGAATACCGAGAGTCAGCATTTCCTGGCTTGCAGAAAATAATTGCAATAATTGTCCGGGAAAACACCAGAATATGACGGTTCCGCATAAGGCAATAATTGCTCCGGTAGGAAGTAAAACTTTCCATGTCTGCTGTACTCGATGATATTTTCTATTGCCGTAATTATATCCGACAATCGGAAGCTGGTGAAGAAGCCTAAATTCGAAGAAGCAATTCTGAATAAAATCGGTTCAAGAATAGATACAGAAGAAATAGAAAAAGAGATTGAAGGACTGGAAAAACAGCATAGGCAGCTGATCGGAGCAAAAGCAAGACTTGGACAGCAGATGGATAGTCTGGATATCATGGATAAATTTTATGAGAAGAAATATCAGAATATGGAGACAAGGTTATACCGTTTCCGGTGTATTTTGGAGACAAGGAGACACAGGAACTTTGTTGGGATAAAGAAAGTACCGTTGAGACGGTAGTACTGCTTTCCCACAAAAAGCCAGA